>Ga0316220_1002557_pt1 | contig 16660 bp, 9 predicted proteins | sample TBH18005metaG_FD_203632 | JGI IMG/M metagenome (GOLD analysis project Ga0316220, IMG submission 203632) | Freshwater microbial communities from Trout Bog Lake, Wisconsin, USA - TBH18005 | ecosystem: Environmental > Aquatic > Freshwater > Lake > Hypolimnion/Profundal zone | place: USA: Wisconsin...
TCGCCCATCCAGACGCCGGAGGAGAGCGGTTGAGTCGGGTTCATCGCGCGCGCCCAGGCGAAGGTCCGGTTGAGGAGCACCAGGGCGGAATCGCGCTTGTTGGCGGGTTCCAGTTTGAGATAGGCGGGGTCGTTGAGGTTGTCCGGTTCATTGAACAGGTCCCAGAAATCGATGCGCGGATCCTTGGCGAAATGCCCCACCACTCCTTGGACATAGGGTTTGAGTTCGTCCAAACGATCCGGGTGGGCCATAAAGTCACGACCGGGGGACTGGACCCAGCCGGAGTTGTGGAGGAAGGGCTTGGGCTCACGCTGTTTTCCGAGTTTCGGGTCGGGGTCCCAGCAGGAATCAAAGAGGACGAACATGACGCTGATCCGATGCTGGTGGGCCAGGGCGAGGAACTGGTCCATGCGTTTGAGGAAGCCGGGCGCATCCTGCTGCCAGAGCAGGTGGTGGAGAAAGACCCGGACGCTGCTGAAGCCCAGTTGTTCGGCCCAGCCTAATTCCCGGTCAATGGTGGCGGGGTCGAAGGTATCCGCTTGCCACATCTCGAGCTGATTGATGGCGGTACTGGGACTGAAGTTGCAGCCGACCAGCCAAGGCCGGCTGCGATACCAGGCATTGGCCTTTGGCGCCGGCCATGGCTTGGCCAGACCGGCATCCTCGGCGGCCCAGGCCGGGGTGACGAGGGCGAGGACGAGACCGAGGAGCGCTGGCAGGGGGTGGATGGGAACATTCATATCGAGCGTATTTCTATCATGGGTAACAAACCGGGGCAAGGTTACATCGGTCGCCGAGGGTTGGCATGTCGCATGAAGTGGCGACACTTGGAAGCCCGATCACCCGACGCCAACGGGATGAATCATACCCAGCCGAGCAAAGCCCAGGGTAGCTGCCGGGGCTCCGAGCTCTGCGATCCCGCCCTGGGAGGCGCCTCTGACCGAGGTCATCGGCCCCCCTTGTGGCCACTTTATGCGACATGACAAGCCTCAGAAACCTGCCATATTGGCTGCATAGCCTAACACTGCGTCAGAGGGCCCCTCTAAATCGGCAGGGGGCTTTTTGGCGCAGCACTGTGTATGAACAGACAAAGAACACGTTCCGCGGTTCCCCCTGCGGCGCACTGCGAACGTCCGACCCGAAGAACCCCCAGGACATAAAGTCACCCTTGAACCTCAATGTTTAAACCCAATCGTAAACACCTTATGCAAAACCAGATACAGCGAAAGGCGAGGGCAGCCTCGTTCCAACAAGTCATCGGCGGCGCGCTGGCCGCGATAGCGATCGCCGGGGCAAGCTACGTCCAAGCAGGCCTGGTCAACCAGTGGACCGGGGACAACTACACCTCCGGCGGTTGGGTGGATACCGTCGGGAGCGTCACGGCGACGCCATCCGGGTCTCCCCTGCCCGTGGCGGGGGCATTTGGAACCCACGCCGGTGTCACCATGAACGGGGGCTATTTCATCATCCCTCCCGCCGTCGGGCCTGCCGGGCTATCCAACTTCACGGTGGTAATCGTGTTCAAACCGACCGCGTTCGGTCCTGTTTCGGGCAACTATTACAATTCGATTCCGCTGGCCGCCTTCGACATCGGCGGTAGCGGGCAGATCGACTGGGGGCTCTCGTACGGCACGATTACCGGACAGGGAGTGGTAACGGGTATCGGGGTGCAGAACGCCGCTGGCGGGGCCAACGGTGACATTCAGCAGCAGACCGGCGCGTTGGCCTTGAACGCGACGCATGTCGTGGCCTTCCAGATCCAAAACAACCCCTCGGCGACGAATGTCGTGACCTACGCCGATGGCGTCATGATCGCCTCGAACTCGACCGTGAACATCATGCCGCGATCGACCGCCAATACGGTCTTCGTGGGGGGCGGCACGTTCGTCACCGCCCGATTTCCCGGCCAAATCGCTGCTATACAGTTTTATAATGATGGCACCACCAACTGCGTGGCACTGAGCCAATTCCTCCTCGCCACCTATGCGGTTCCCACGCCGATCAGCGTGCCGTGGACGGCGGGCGGCGATCCCGGGCAGATGGCACCGGTAGTGGTGGGAATTCCTGCGAGCGTTACGCCCACGACGGTGACCTTCACGTCGGATACGCCGAGTGTTTTGGCCACGACGAATGTGGTGATTCCCGCGAACACGGCCATTTCCACGATTGGGCTAAAGATCCTTGCGCTCGGCACCGCCAACGTGACCGTCACGAGCCCGGGGTTAGGCTCGGCGACCATGACGGTGGCTGGTTTGGATGAATCCGGTTTTTGCAACCAGTGGCTGGCCGATACCTACGTCAACAACAGCGGCACCTGGGTGGACAGCATCAGCGGCGTGACGGCGACGGGCACGGGCGCGGAGGTCTCGGTTCCGGGGGCCTTCGGTCCCACCCACGCGGGTGTCTCGCGTAGCGCCACGGGAGCTACCGGCGGCAACAACGGCTTCAACATCCCCGCAGGGACCCCCCCCGGCGGTTTCACAACTTACACCGTGGCGGCGGCCTTCAAGCCGCTCGTGCTCGGGGTCAACGGCGGCAATTACTACAACGGCGGACTGATCTTCGGGTATGACATCGGGGGATCCGGCCAAGCGGACTGGGGCCTTTCGTTCGCCGGCAACGGCCTGACCCCCGGACAGAGGATCCTGGCGGGAGTCGGGCGCAGCGGCGGTGACAGTGGTCTCCAGGGACAGACGTTGGCCTTGGGGGTAACCCACGCCGCGTGCATGCAGGTAAACGCGACCGCCGGGACCCAAACGCTGTACGTCGACGGCGTCCAGGTGGGCCAAAATGGCGGACTCACGATGCTGGCGATGTCGCCCACGCATATCATTCCGCTGATCACCACGCTCAACGCGAACATCGGGAACGCTTTCCCTGGATATGTGGCCGAGGTGCGTGTCTATACCAACGCGAACGTCAACGGGGCCGCCTTGGCCGGGATGTTGATGAGCAAATACACGGGCCTGCCCCCGCTGGCGATTAGTTCGACCCAACCGTTTGTGGATATCGGCTCGAACATCACCGTCACGGTGACGATCCCCTCGAGCGCCAGTTTCAACGGCGCCTTCAATGTCACCCTCACCTCGGATACTCCCGGGGTGACATCGCCTGGCTCGCCGGTGACCTTCGCCCAAGGCGTGACCACTAAAACTGTCTCGTTTCCGGCCTTGAGTGAAGGGATCGCCATCTTGACAGCCTCGGGCTCGGGGGTTACCTCGGCCTCAATCCAGGTGGGTGGACTGGCGCCGCGCGCGATGGTGGAGGCCTTCCGCGCTTCCAGCCTGCTAGCGCAATACCCGGGAATCACCGATGGCATGCCCATCAGTAGTTGGGCGGCTGATACGAACGCCGGGGCGATCGCCAACCAAAACAACCCCAACCCGCCGATTTTCAGCGCGGCGGCGACCCCGTCGGGGTCACCCTCGGTGGTGTTCACTGCGACCAACAGCACGTCGCTGCTGCTGCTCGGAGCTTACAGCCCCATTGGTGGGTTTACGAACTTCTCAGTGGTGCTGACGTTCAAGGCCTCCTTTCCGGACACCTCCAACGGGGTCAATTGGTATCAGCAGGCGGGCATTCTGGACGCGGAAGAAGCTGGGACTCAGGACGACTGGGGCATCACGATGGACAGCGCCGGACGCCTGAATTTCGGGGTTGGCAGCCCGGACTACACGCTCCTTAATCCAAACTATAACCTGGTGAACGCGAGCCTCTTCCACGTGGCGGTTTGCGCCTTCGACAGCATGAACCAGCAAATGCGCATCACGGTGGATGACCAGGCGACCACGGTCACGCCAGCCGGCACTTTGCTGTCCCACGACCCGCGCGATCCGAATTACCTCAAGCCCTCGGGCGGCGATATCCACTTCGGGATGGAAACCGCCGCCCCCGCCCAGCCGTTCTGGAACGGCGAGTTGGTGGAGGCGGACTTCTACAACGGCGCGTTGACGGGCAAAGAAGCCACGAACGCGGTAAACGCGTTGAAAGCCACTTATGGCCTGGTCTGGGCCGATCAAGCCCTGGTGAATATCACGGCCAGCACCACGGCGGAGGATATCGGGTCGAACGTCACCTGCACGGTGACGCTCCCCGTGGGAGTCAATGCCAGCAAGGCGGTCACCGTGACCGTCACCAGCAGCACACCCGGGGTAGTTAGGTTGGCGGGCGGCGGTAGCATCACTCTGACGTTCGCGGCCGGAGCGACCAATGTTCAATCCTTCACCGCCCTGACAGTCGGGAGCGGGTCCTCGACCCTCAGCGCCGCCAGCGCGGGTCTGATCGCCGGTTCGGTGACCATTTCGGTGTTGCCCGCGCCCAGCCTCATTGAGGCTTTCCGCGCCTCGAGCCTGACCAACCAGATTCCGGGAATTGTGGACGGCCAAACGATTCCCACCTGGGTTGGTGATACTAATCCTGCCGCCATGGCGAACCAGAACAACCCGAATCCGCCGGTGTTTGTCGCCGCCGCCACTGCTGGAGGCGCTCCGTCGGTGGCGTTTAACGCCGCCAACAACACTTCCCTGCTGCTGATGGGCGCGAACAGTCCGCTTGGGGGGCAGCTCAGCTTCTCCGTGGTGCTGGTCTTCAAGGCGGATGCTCCGGAATCGTCGACCAGCGCGAACTGGTACTCGATGTCGGGCATTCTGGACGCCGAGGAACCGGGCGTGACCTACGACTGGGGCATCGCGATGGACAGCGGCGGGAATCTCAATTTCGGCGTCGGCGGCCCCGACGTTACCCTGCTCAATCCGAATTACAATCTGGTGAATTCCAATGTGGTCCACATTGCGGTGGCGGCCTTTGACGAACTCCATCAGCGCATGCAGATCACCGTCGACGACTTCCCGACCACGACCACGCCGGCGGGAACTGCGCTCTCGACCTCGCCTCGCGATCCGAGCTCAGTCAAGAACTCGGGCGGCGACATTCATTTCGGCCAGGGCGCGACCGACGGTCTGTATTGGAACGGCGAGTTGCTCGAAGCCGATTTCTATAGCGGTGCGATCAAGAACCCGGCGCAGGTCATCGCCGCGTTAAAGGCGGCCTACAACGTGCCGTTCCAGGACCAGGTGACGCTCTCGTTGACTCCCGGCTCCGTGTTCACTGCCGTGGGCGCGAACATCCCCCTCACGCTGACGATTCCGACCAATGCGAACGTCTCGCAGGCGATAACGGTGGCCGTCACCAACAGCAACCCGTCCATCGTGAGCTTGGCGGGCGCTGTGGGCGGGGTGTTGAATGTAACGTTTGCCGTCGGCGCCACCAATGTTCAGACTATCATGGGCCAAGGGGCGGCCATTGGCACGAGCGTGTTGACCTATGGGGCGCAGGGCTTCCTACCGGGTTTGCCGGTCACGGTCAAAGTGATCGAAGCCGCCCCCGATACGCTGGTGGGCGAATGGGCCTTCAACGACCCGGCCCACCCGTTCATTGATTCGTCCGGGTTCCGTCCCGCCGGTACCCATGACGGCGTGGCGTTGGGTAATGCTGTATTGACCAACGACGTGCCCACTGGCCTGACGGGCTATTCACTGAATCTAATGGGGACGGGTGCCGTCCAGATCCTCAACACCCGCGTGACCGAAGCCGGGTACTTGGGCACGTTCGACGACCTGCTCGGGAACGGGATGACCGTCGCGGTCTGGGTGAAGTTGAATGCGACGTGGGATCCGACCACGTGGGTTCCCTTCGTGAGCAAACGAGGCGAGGACAACCTCGGTTACCAACTGCGCCGTTATAGCACGGGACCGTTCGCTGCCTTTACGATTCGCGGCACGGCCGGGGCTGATGATCCGTGGGGCCTGACCGCCTACGAGGACGGCAACTGGCACCATATCGCCGGTGTCTGGGATGGGCGCCAGGGGATCCGTTCGCTCTATGTGGATGGATTCCTGGACGCCAATGCCAGCCTCACGGGTGACTTTGGCCCGCCGACGTTCGCGCCGACGAACAACCTGGTGATCGGCGCCCGGGACCGTTCAAACGACGGCTCCGGCACCGCCATTGAAGGTTACTTCACCGGCCTCCTTAAGGATGTCCGGATCTACAACTACCCCTTGAGCCTGGCTCAGGTACGCACGGCCATGGCCGGCCAGGTGGTGGGCCCGCCGGTCTCCACGGCCCCGACGCACCTAACCACCAGCCTCGCCAACGGGTTGCTCAGCCTGAGCTGGCCCTCCGACCACACCGGCTGGCGTTTGCTGGTTCAGACCAACCATGTCAATCTGGGCGTCAGTACCAACCGACTGGATTGGGGCGCGGTGGCCGGCTCATCGGCCACTAACGAGGTATCCATCCCGGTGACCAACACCGCCGAATACTATCGTTTGGTTTATCCGTAAGGCCCGCGAGGAGCGCGGACATGGCCTCCCTCGGTGTTCGCGCAGGGCATATCGAGCCGGCGTTTGCCGGCTGCCACAGGGACAATGGTTCGACAGGGGGCGTCGCCAACTTGGCGGCGCCCCCAGTTTTGCGTGGCCACTTTATGCGACATGACAATCCAGGTCGTCCAGCTATAGTTGGCCCCGAGCGCATTGTAATTGAACCCTTCAAGTGGTAGATTAGTAGGGAGATCCCAGTTGGGCGCACAGAAATTTATGATCATGAATCAAGCCTTTCGTCGGCGGAACCGCGGAATCGGTTCACACCGCCTCGGCGCAGCCGCCTTCACCCTGATTGAACTGCTGGTAGTCATTGCCATCATCGCCATCCTGGCGGCGATGCTCCTGCCTGCGCTGAGTCGGGCTAAATCGAAAGCCAAGCAAACGGGCTGTATCAATAATCTTCGCCAGATCGGCATTGCCGCGGGCATGTATATTAACGACTACAAAGCCTACCCGGGCGACTATTCCCCGAAGTTCGGCATCTATGTGTGGCCGACCCGGCTGCTAAGCCTCATGGGGAATAACCGGGCGGCTTTTTCGTGCCCGGCGGCACCTTCGGATTCTTGGTGGGATACGAATGCCAACAAAACGCTGGGTGGAGAAAGCGAGCCCAACGGCGTTTACGACCCGTTCGCCGTCACGCCGGCTGCGCGATTCTCCCTGGGCTACAATGACTGGGGCTTGGATTTGGGACACCATCCCCAGCTGGGCCTGGGCGGGGATGTGGATGGTGGCTACTACCAGGGTGTAATTCGAGACAGCGACGTGGCGAAGCCCAGTGACATGATCATGCTCTCCGACGTCAAGGGGCAGCAAAACGCCAGCCTGATCAGTTTTGATGCCAATCTGGATCCAACCGACAATAGCTCTGGGCATAGCCAATGGCCGTCCAACCGCCATAACTACCTGGTGGACATTCTCCATCCCGATTGTCATGTGGACACGTCAAAGCGTCCACCGATGGTCGATCCGAACAACAAGCAGTGGCGTGGGCGATGGAACAACGATGGACTCCCGCACGACGGCCAAAGCGGCGACGCCGTGGCTGGTTGGAGTGCGGATCCGGTCGCGGCCGCGACCCTGGATCAGTAAACCTGGGCGGCGTCACGCCCGAGGGTGGTCTACGGGCCTGCGCGTTATCAGCCTGATCGGCTGGGTGTTAACCGCGAATCGCCACGGACATCTCAACGCTGGGCCGCAACCGCAGAACCAGCGTAGCGGCCAAAGCGCTGGCCAGCGCGGAAAGGGCAAAGGCTACGCCAAGCGGGACACCGTGGTCGCGCAACGCCCCGAGCCCCCAAGTGACGCCCGCGCCCAAGCTGATGCTCACGAGATTCATGACGCCGTAGCCCGTGGCCCGGTACTGGGGCCGTACGATCTGACACAGGATGGGCATGTTGTTGGCGTCAAAGAAGCCGAAGCCCAGACCGAACAGCGCCATGCTCCCGAGAGCAATGGCGAGCGAAGGTGCGAACCCCAGCCCGAGCAAGGCCGGAACACAGAGCGCGGTGCCCAGCGCGGAGGTGAATATCCGCCCTCGCCGGCTGATCCGCATCCAGCGATCGGCCAAGACTCCCCCCAAAACCGCCCCCAACAGAGAGGCCAGTGTCACGTAACCGGTGGCGGATAGTCCTGCCGGCCCCTGGCGCAGGCCGAACGCGGTCGCCAAGTGGGTGGGCAGCCAGTTCTTGATCGCCCAGCCTCCCACAGCGGGCAGGGTGAAGTAGAGGACCATCATCGGAAAGCCCGTGGCGCCGAACAGACCTTTGATGGCCGCACCCATCGTAAGCGAATCGGCGGAAGCTCCGCTCTCAGCCCGTCGTTCGGCGTCGCGGAGCCAGCAAACCAGGAACAGGGCATAGAGCACCCCTGCCCCGCCAAACCAATAAAAAGCATTCCGCCAGGAGGTGGCATCGGCGATGTAGCCGCCCAGACCGCCGAGGGCCTGCCCAGCATAGATGCCACTCATATGGATACCGACCGCGCGGGAACGGGTGGGGCCGGGGTGGTAATCAGCGATCATCGCCAGTGCAGCCGGGATGTAACAGGCCTCGCTCACCCCCATGAAAGCCCGCGCCCAGGCCATCTCCTGAAAAGTGCGCGCGTGACCGGTCAGCCAAGTCACGGCCGACCAGAAAAACAGGCTTAGAATGACCATCCACCGCCGGTTGAACCGATCCGCGAGGTAACCGCCCGCCGGACTCAAAAAGGCGTAGACCCACATGAACGCCGCCATCAGCACGCCAAAGTCCGCGTCATCCGCGATGCTCGGGATGTCGGCTCGGATCGACGCACGCATGGTCGCCACGATCATTCGATCCAGGTAATTGAGCACCGCGACCGGAAAGAGCATCGCGACGACCATCCAGGCATAAGTGCTGGTTTTTTGTGAGCAAGCCATAGCGCCAAATGCCGGCGAACCGCGCCAGCCTCGGGAGCCTTCATTAGAGCCGAAGGTGGCGCCGGGAGAAAAGCGAAAAGTTGGGAAGTCTGTGCAAAACGCGAGCTCGGGGGAGACCCCACAATAAAATGCCCTGCAAAATCTTTTAGAATCGGATTGACGCCGGTCCGGTGGGCCTCTAGATTTCACCACCACTGAAACTGGTATCCAGAGTAGCTCAATGGTAGAGCGTCCGGCTGTTAACCGGAATGTTGCAGGTTCGAGCCCTGCCTCTGGAGCCAATTCTCCCAGCAAGTGTTTCTCCATGGTAAAGTTTCGACGCCAAGCCGGGATTAACCTGTGAGTTAGACGTTCTCCCGACGCGTCGGGATCTGGAGCTACTCCCATCCCGTCGAGATCCGGTCCTCTTGGCTCACGCTGATTCCACGCTCTGATTCGATGAGAACGGACACTTGAATCAAACCGGATTGACGCGCACGTGGCCGGATTGAGCGTGGTGGACACGCTCCGTTCCCAATCAAGACCGGGACCGGCGCTGCACGTGATCCCCGGCGATCTGATCAGGGCAGCAATCTCGTGCGGTAGAAGCGGTGCGGGGCGTTGGTCGTCGCGTCGATGAAGGGGATCTGGGCGTTGGTCGCGTCGAGGGTAGCCAGCGAGGTCCAATCCTGGAGGTTGGCGGAGACGAGGACTTCCACTTTCGAACCCGGTACCGCCTCGATCGCAAACTGGAACGACCCGTCGGAGCGGCAAAGGAAAGAACCGGGGACAAACGTCGGGGCGGATCCACCCGGAGTCGGCGCCTGGTTGACGCGGAGCATCGCCTGGGCCCCGCTGGCAACTGCTCCTTGGCGGTTGGTGACCAACACCGAGTAAACTCCCGCCTGGCTGGGTTGGATGTTGGGCAAGGAAAGCACCTGATTCGTGGCGCCGGAAAGGTTCGCTCCATTGAACTGCCACTGGTAGTTCAGGGGCAGGCCCCCCGAGGCGGTGACCCGAAGATGCGCGGTGGCGCCTTGGGGCACGGTGCGGCTGGCGATCTGGCTGGTTAGAACGGGAGGTCCGCTGCCCAGGAGCACCACGGAACTGTCGAGCCCGGCGGCAATCTCCACCACGCTGGCCAGACCCGCGGGCACCTTCGACCAGGAGTGGCCGGGGTCACCCCAAGCGACGACGGTGCTGTCCGCCAGCAAAGCGAGGCTGTGATGGGCGCCGGCGCTGATGGCGATGACGTTGGTCAAGCCAGCAGGCACGTCCGTCTCCCCGTCGGCGTCGCGGCCCCAGGCCGCCACCGTGCCATCCGCCTTGAGCGCCAGGCTGTGGAAATAGCCGGCGGCGACGGCGACGACGTTGGTTAGGTCCTGGGGAAGGTCAATCTGGCCATAGGTGTCATCTCCCCAGGCGACCACCGTGCCATCTCCCCGGACCACCAGACTGTGGTCATAACCGGCGGCGACGTTGACCACGTTGGTCACTTCGGCCGGAACACGCGCGAGGCTCGGATTCACGAGGTTCGTATCACTCGCGCCCCAGGTGGCGACCGTGCCATCCGCCCGGAGTGCCAGGGAGTGGAAATAACCAGCGGCAATGGCAATGATGTTGGTCAATCCGGAGACCATGGTGCCACCTGGCAAACTCGAAACCCAACCCACGACTGTCCCGTTCGTCGTGAGCCCCAGGTTGTGGGAACCGCCGCTCGCGATGGCCATCAGGTTGGTCGCATTTGCAGGGGGCGCCATTCCCCCTGCGTTCGGTCCCCAGGCAACGGCGGTACCGTCCCGTTTCAAGGCCAGGAAGGAACCAGCGCCAGCCGACACGGCGACGAGATCCATGTCTGGCGGCACGCCATTGGTACCCCAGACCGCAACCTGGTATTGCGAGACGTAAACGGCGGCGGGCACACTGGCGGCCTGGCCCGAGGGATTGGAAACCACGACCGAGTAGGCGCCCGCTTGAGCGAGTTGGACATTGGTGAGGCTGAGGGAGCTGGAGGTGCAGCCCGGCATATCGGCCCCCTGGAACCGCCATTGGTAGGTAATGGGCGCGGTTCCCGCGGCCCCAACCGTGAGCGTCAGGCTGCCGCCGACGAAGCACTGCTGGCTTTGGGGCTGAACCGTGATAGCCAGGCCGGGCACCATTACGAGCGCCGGCGCGCTTTCGACCGCGCCGAACGCATTGCTGACCACCACCGAATAGGCTCCCCCCTGGTCCGTTCGAACGCCGGACAGGGTCAGGATACGGTCGGTGGCCCCGGGCAGGTCCGCGTGGTTGAAGCGCCACTGATAGGCCAGGGGCGGGGCTCCGACGGCGGTCATGGACAAGTCCACCGTGCTTCCTTGCCCGACAGTGCGATTGACCAGGGGACTGGTCAGGAAGACCGATCCGCTACCCAGGAGCCCCAGCCATTGATTCCCGCTGGCGGCGATGGCGGCGACGTTGGTGAAGCCACCCCCCAGGCCGTTCGTAGGACAGCCCAGACCCCACCCGGCCAACGAACCGTCGGATATGAGAGCCAGGCTAAGCTGGCTTCCGGCCGCAATGGCCTCCACCGGGCCAAGACCTGGAGGCACGCTTGTCTCGCCATTATAAGTGTCGCCCCAGGCAACCACCGTGCGATCCGCCCTGAGCGCCAGACTGTGGTTGATGCCGCCGGCAATGGCCACGACGCGGTTGAGCCCGGGTGGCACATCGCACTCGCCGGAAAAATCAGGGCCCCAGGAAACAACGGTGCCGTCGGCCTTTAGTGCCAGGCAATGATTGACGCCCGAGGCAATGCTGATGACGTTGGTCAGGCCCGCCGCGACCGCGGAGAGCGACGCGGCGTAGTCCGAGCCCCATACCGCCACGGTTCCGTCGGCTCGAAGCGCCAGACGGTGACTGTAGCCTGCGGCAATAGCGACAACGTTGGATAACCCGGCTTCGAATTGCGCATCGGCGATGTGGTTGTCCAGGCCTCCCCAGGAAACGACGGTACCGTCAGACCTCAAGGCGAGGCCGGCACCGATTTGTGCGGAAATCGCCACTACATTTCCCAAGCCTGGCGGAACCTGCGTTCCCGCCCCCCAGGCGGCGACGGTCCCGTTCGGTCTGAGAGCCAAACCGCCCGGTGACAGTCCCCCGGTCGGAACGACCCACACGGCGTTCGTCCAATCCGCGGGAACCTCCGCGTCGCTGCAATCCGGGGTGCTGCAAGAGGCAACCACGTTCGGTAGCGAGACACCGGGGCCGGTCTGGGCGTAACCCGCGCCCGAGGACAGAATTAATAGCCCGAGCAGCCAGCCCGGCATCCAGAGCGGGTTACTTGCCTTGTCCTTCATAACTTGAAATCTCCTCACAACTCTGATTGCGGCCTCTGAGCCATTATTAGTCGTGGTTTCCCTTATCCCACACCCATTATACATAAAGGCTGCCGGCGGTCAATTCCTTTCCACGCGCTTCGGACTGCGGGCCAGCGCGTATTCATGAGCACTCCAACTGATGTCCAGGCCCCACATCCACCGACAAGGTTGCGCTGATCGAGACCACCCAAACACGAATGCGAGCTGGTCGGAAGGGCTGAGTTTGAAGTGGCGGCCAGGGTTATCTGAGCCAAGTGAGCCAAGTTGGGCACGGTACCACCCCAACTCGAAACCCTGGAGGATCGGAGGAAAACAGGTTTGCTTTGGGTTTGGGTTCCGTGGTTTGATCTGTCGGTTGCTATGAAGAAATCAGTTCTTGGCCTGCTTTGTGTACTCGTTCTGACTGCCTCCTGCAGGGTTTCGCCTGCGCCGCAGAAAGGTCAGCTTGCGTCCCCCACCCGAGCCCAGCGCATGGGGGAGCAACCCCTGGTGGGCAACGTTCCCGGGAATACCGCCCTGGTGCCGGTGCCGAAGCTGGAGCAGGACAGCTACGACTGGTATGCCCGGCATGCGGAGGTATTGCGCATCAAAGATCGGCTCAATCCCGAAGTGGTGCTCATCGGCGATTCGATCACCCACTTCTGGGGCGGTGAACCCAAGGCGGCACAGGCCAACGGCCCGGCGAGTTGGCAGGCTACCTTCGGGGGGTATCGCACGCTCAATCTCGGTTTTGGCTGGGACCGCATTCAAAACGTGCTCTGGCGACTCGACCACGGAGAACTGGACGGTTTGCATCCCCGAGTGATCGTGCTCCACATCGGCACGAATAACACGAGCGACACCGAGCACGCCCGAAAGAACACGCCGGCCGAAATCGCCGAAGGCGTCCGTGCGGTCCTCCGGCGGCTGCGCGCCAAAACGCCGAAAGCCCGGATTATTCTCATGGCGGTTTTCCCGCGCGAGCAAAAACCCGACCATCCCCGCCGCCAGCAGATTGAGGCAATCAACCGGTTGCTGAGCGAGTTGGGGCAACTGCCGGGAGTCACCTGGCTCGACATCGGTCCCAGGTTGGTCCAGCCCGGCGGCACGATCTCACGGGAGATGATGGGGGATTTTTGCCATCCGACGGAAGCCGGCTATCGGATCTGGGGCGGCGCACTCGCGCCCCTGCTCGCAGAGGGCCCCTCGAGGAGGCCCAAAAGCTCGGTCGAGACGGTTCACCCGGAGAAGATCTCCCTTTGGCCGGACCTGGCGCCGGCGGGGGATGGAAGCTATGAAAAGACTGATGCCCGGATCACAATTTATCGCCCGGAACATGCCAATGGAACTGCGGCCGTGATTTGCCCCGGTGGCGGCTACGGAGGATTGGTCACCGGCGCGGAAGGCAGCGGCATCGCCCGCTGGCTGAACGCCCACGGCATCACCGGTATCGTTCTGGAGTATCGGTTGCCGCATGGCCGACCCTTTGTGCCCCTGCTGGACGCACAACGAGCGATTCGCCTGGTGCGTTCCCGGAGCAAGGAACTGGGCTGCAACCCACACCGCATCGGCATCATGGGTTTCTCAGCGGGCGGCCATCTGGCGGCGACGGCAGCGACCCATTTCGGGGCCGGCACGGCCTCGGCTACGGACCCCGTCGAGCGATTCGGATGCCGGCCTGATTATGCTGTGCTCGTTTACCCGGTCATTACCATGGGCCCCATGGGGCACTCCGGCACAAGACAGAACCTGCTGGGAACGTCCCCTTCGCGTGAGAACGTGGCCCTGTTCTCCAACGAGGAACAGGTTACGGCGCACACGCCGCCCGCCTTTCTCGCCCACGCGTTGGATGACCGCGTCGTTAGCCCCGATAACAGCCGTCTCTTTTACGAGGCCCTGCAGGCTCACCAGGTCCGTTCACGCTATCTCGAGCTGCCCTCCGGGGACCACGGTTTGAACGGGTACCAAGGCCCGATGTGGGACGCCTGGCAGACCGAAGCCCTGAAGTGGCTGGCCTCACTAAAACTGATTCCAGTCAAAGATGCGAAGCCGCCTCAGTAAGGACCGGGTCCACCGAGGAAGGCCTGGCCGAGATCCCCGGGGTCGAAGCCTTTGTTGTTCGGGTGCATGGGGAGGGACGGCGTTACAGCTTCAAGGCGCGCACAGACCCAGGCGTTGATAGCGCGGTCTGCCAGTGCGTCTTCACGACGAACTGAGCGAGATTGCAGCGGACAACCGGCCCAGACCCGCGCCGATGGGGGTGAGTTCTTTGCCGCTCCTACTTGCCTCATTTATTTTGCGCCGCCCGTTTCAGGCCCTCCCGTGCCAGATGATCCGCCGGGTGCATCGCCAGTGCTTTGCGGAAATACTCCACAGCTTCCGTCGGTTGGCCCAGCACTTCGTAAGTGCGGCCTAGGAACGTCAGACAACTATCGTATCCCCAGCGCGGGTCGAGCGGGCCGGCGGTGGTTTTCGCCTCCGCTTCAAAGAGCTTCTCGGCCTTCAGCAAGGTTTGCAGCGCGGCCTGCCAGTGGGCAGGCTTGGTGGCAGTGTGAAACTGGCACATCCCGAGCAGATACTGGACACGCGGATTGTAGGTCCCGTACTTCAGCGCCAACTCCTGGTGCTGGGCCACGCGCGGTCCGAACCTTGCTCCCCGGAGCAGGCTGCCATTGATTTTCATGCCGTAGAGCGTGCCGAGCAGCGCGTGGCTCTCGGGCTCGCGTTCGTTGAGTTTTGCGGCCAGCGTGAGCGCCTCCACCGCCGCCTCGAGCGCCGCCTTGGCGGCGGCCTCGTTTGTGCGACTGGCGGGTGCGGTCTGCAACTGCAACATGCGATGAAACTGAGCCACGCCGAGCCAGTAGAAATTGGTGGCATTCGCGGGCGCATTGGTGGTCGCGCGCCGGAACCAGGCCGCCGCCGCGGCAAACCGCGCCCCGTCCCAAGCTCTATACGCCACGTTGAACTCCGCGACTCCCGCGACACTCAAGTCGTTCGAGGCCGCACTGGCCTGTGTTGACAAGGTGGCCAAGAGTCCCATCATGATGAAGTTGACGCGCAGCATTGCTCCCTGAAGTATTACCCGATAACATGACATTCCCAAGCCGATTCAGGCTACGGGCTTCGGCCAAGAAACGAAACACCTCGCAGCGGGGTCGCGACCGCCACAGGTCGTTTTGAAGCGAGAAACAACCGGTTTCATCGGGTGGCCTGGTTCGGGAGCTGGCGCAACTTGTCCAAGGTCGAGCCGAGTTGCGCGAGGTCCTCGATTGGGAGTGCCCCGACTTTTTCCAGAATGTCACGGTAGGCTGGCATGGCGCGTCCGCCAGCGAGCAAATGGACCTCTGCCGGCAGCAGCTCACGCAACCGAGTCACCTCGCCTTTCAGCATAGGGTCGTCTTCGGGATACACCAGGCTCAAGGCGACGGCCCGGGCCCGGCGTTGTTGTGCCGCGCCGGCAATCTCCGCGGCGGGCAGGCTGGCTCCCAGAAAGGTGACCTGCCAGCCGAGGTTCGCCGCGGTTGCCCCAACCAGCAGTGCCCCAAGTTCATGAACCTGCCCCGCCGGCGTGGCCACCACCAGGACGGGCGCATGGTCCATCGCGCCGAACGGCTTGGCGACGTGGCCCAGGAAAACCCGAATCACTGCGCTGGCGAAATGTTCGTGAGCGGACGTGAGGGTGCCTTCGCGCCACAAGTCACCGACGGTTTGAGTCAGCGGCGCGACGACGCGCTGCAACAGGCCCAGGGCGCCCAGCGCGGTGGCTCCGCGTTTGAGCGCAGCCTCCAAGCGGCGGTCATCGAGCGATTGAATGGAAGTCAGGCACTCCTCCAAGAACGAGTCAGGGACCGACTTCGGAGCCTTGAGGCGCGAGGTCTGAACCTTCGTCGCGGACGCCGCGGTTGTCAGGGCCCGCAGTTTGTCGTTCGTCAACCCCACCACCTGGCCGATGTTGTGGCCCGCGCGAGTCACGTCCCGCAGCACACTCAATCGCTCAATGTCATGCTGCGAATAGAGACGATGGTTGGCGCGCGTGCGCCTCGGGGCCACGGCGTGGTAGCGCTGCTCCCAAATTCGGATAACGTGGGTGCTCAGCCCGGTGAGCCGAGCAACCAGTTGAATCGGATGATGTGCTTCAGACATATCTTATACGAACATGATACGAATTGCTCGTCCAAGCAAGGGCCTGGTTCCAGAGAATCGGTATTTATACAAACGTCCATGGGCCTATCTCCCAGAAGTATGGTCCAAGCGTTTGACATTGTACAATACTTAGACAATGGTAATGCGGTCAACCGCCAGCCAACCACTGACGGCCGGACTTGAAACTGAAACGCGAAATGAAGTCTCTTTGCTATTTGGCCGCGGCCCTACTGAGCGCGACTTGTATGCTGGCTGCAAACGCCGGAACTGAGCCTGGCGTTTGGCCGCAGTGGCGCGGGCCGACCCGGGATGGTCAATTCAGCGGCGCCAAATGGCCGGAGAAGCTGGACCCCAACCACCTCCAGCAGAGCTGGAGTGTGGCACTGGGGCCAGGGTATTCCGGGCCGATAGTT
>Ga0316220_1002561_pt1 | contig 16634 bp, 40 predicted proteins | sample TBH18005metaG_FD_203632 | JGI IMG/M metagenome (GOLD analysis project Ga0316220, IMG submission 203632) | Freshwater microbial communities from Trout Bog Lake, Wisconsin, USA - TBH18005 | ecosystem: Environmental > Aquatic > Freshwater > Lake > Hypolimnion/Profundal zone | place: USA: Wisconsin...
AGAAAAGGAATCTTTGTATCGTCAAATGGCACAGATATTTGACAATGACATAGCACCCTATATGGAGTTCAAGCCATGAAAAAATCCTACATACGGGAGAAAGGTGAATACCAACAGGTATACCGAGCCAAAATGCCCGAAGCATACGCCCGTGTAGAATGGTGTAAGCAAGCATTCGGTGGCGAAGGTGAGCCCCATTGGGAAAAGTATGGCGGTGTTGATATTGCCCACGGCTTACGCTGGTGGCGTAGACAAGGCCACTTGTTCTTCCGTAGTGAGCGGGATTATATGTTTTATTTGTTGCGATGGGGCAAATAATGATTGCGATTCCAGAAGATATGCGACCGTTTGAGGTTGCAGGTGAATACTGTGTGCCCATTGTAGATAATCGCCAAGAGTTTGGCGGTTATTATACCGATGCTTGGCCTGCCTGGTTTGATAACTTTCATCGCTATTGTATTGACTTGGCCGTGGATTATGGCCAGGTCCCCGTTACGGTAATGAATCGTGAATTACAGCCCGCAGGAGCCAGGTTAGTGCAGTTTGACCGACAGGATGGCTGGATGATGGCGTGGCGGAGTGAGCAGGATTATTTGATGTTTGTGCTGAGGTGGTCATAATGGGACTGGGTCCATTGGTTTGTATAGATTGTAAGTTATTTGCTCGTCGGGTAAAGATCAACGACGGGCCCGAAATAGCCCTATGTCCTAGCTGTAATAAAGACCGTGGTAATATTGATTATTTGTGGATGTTTACAGAAGAAGAGCAAGAAAAGATTCGAGTAAATGATAAGTTTTATCGCTTTGTAGCAGGACAGGATAACCAATGGGACTAACCTTACCACCAGACGATCCACAAAATCCCAAGAAGAAAAAGCCCAGTAATCTCGCGGATGGAAGGACCAGTTATGATTCAGAATCAACTGGTAATTTAGTTGAGTTTTTTAATCGTAATGTAACTCCTTATCCTGTGGATGTGGGCGGACCGGCCTTTGACCTTATTCCTGTAGAGAAGCAAAAGGATATCATGGTGAATGTCGCGAGACTTCATGCCAAGCAGGAATACAATCGTATTATGGAGTTAGTAGAAGTGTTACAGCGCCAGGCCAATGAAGTGCGACAGCGTTTAGATATTACAGATCTAGTACATGCCGCAAAGTATGAGTTTCAGATTTATCATGGGCAATGTTATTGGTTAGTCAGGGATCATCGCAAAGGTGGAACAAGATTAACACATACAGGACCTAGTAATTGGACTACAGGTGGGCCAGAAGAATACGAATATATTTGTCGTGTTAAATGGCTAGGTGATTATACATGGATAGAAGTAGATGAGGAAGGCAACGATGTTTGGACAGACCGTTTTTGAACAAATGACCGATCATATGACCAAGCAAAACGACACACCATTAAGGGTATGGTCTGGACGCATTGATCGTGAAGAATACGAGTTATGGCGCAAAGATTTTATCTGGGAAGCTCTACATGGTATTAGATATGGGCAGAGCTTTTGTAATCGTTTTGGCATACATGATAACCACTTGTACTACAACACTGGCGGTATAGAATGGGCCGATCGTTATATTAGAGAGACCTACATTGACTGAAGCCGGTTTCGATCATCATGTTGCCATTGCTTGGGGCAAGGACATGGGCACAATCAGTGCTTGGGACCTAGTCTGTATTGATGCAATCGAACGCTTTGGGTTACCCGGTAAAAATTACATTACAGATATGAGTGCAGATCGTATGGTTTGGTCTTTTCGAGATCCAAAAGACGCACTTATTTTTAAACTTAAATGGAGCGAAGTAGCATGTTAGAAACAAATTTATATCTGGCATATGGGGCAAACATGAATCCAGAAAGCATGGCCTGGCGTTGCCCTAAAGCTCGCCCTGTCGGGGGATTCATCTTAAGAGATTGGCAGCTAGAGTTTTATAGTCATGCCACTATAGAATCAAAAAAAGGTAGTCAAGTAGCTGGAGTGCTTTGGACGATCACAGAAGATTGTGAACACAGCCTAGATATGTTTGAAGGATTCCCTCATTACTATACCAAAAGAACTTGGATTCAAGATGGTCAACAGTTTTTCTTTTATGAGATGACGGATTCTAAGAGTGGTCGACCGAGTGAAGGATATATACAAGATATACGCAGTGCATATCATCACTGGCAATTGCCAGTTCAGTACCTTGATAACTCACTAAATGACAGTCTCCGACCAACATATTCAAACAACTGATTTTACGCAGTACCGCAAAGGATTTAAACACGCATATAGAATAATCAAACCTTTTGGTGAAATTGAACATGTTCTTGACTGGTGCAAATCCGAATTCAGAGACGACTGGCGCTGGCAACTAATCGAAGTTAGCTCAGAGCGTAGACCCGGTGAATACATATTCTATTTTGATGACGAGCGTGAATACCTTGCTTTTGTACTAAAATGGGGTTAGTAAGCACTAACTTAGCTGGTTGACTCTATATGGGCTTTTTGCTATAATACTTGTATAGTAACTAATCAAGGGCACCACAATGCATTTAACTTTTGATCCTAGTAGTCTTTTTAATTCCATTAACTCAACCTCAATTGTTCCAATTATCTTGGCCTTAGTTGGTCTTTGGGCTATTGGTTGTATCACTGTGTTATTATTCATCAAAGGTGCAGACAAATGAAATCATATCGTTTCCTAGGCGAAGAAATGGAAGTATTGGGCACACGATTAGATGCCGCCCGTAGAAGTTTGGCTTCAGCAAAGTCCAAATGGGCAAAAAATTACTGGCATCAAACAGTAGAACGATTACTATTTCAGTGGTGTCAGTTGCCAATCTTGCATGATGCGGATGCCAAAATGACCATAGTTCCTCGTTGGAATATCGACTATGATTTTATTGAAAAAGGTCATGTCAATGAAGGATTTGGTATTACTGATCGAGCATTTTATAAAATGTTCAAACAAGATGCCGACTTGAACAACAGTTGGGAAATGAACCGAGAAAAACGACTAGCAAAGGCGCAATAATGACATACACAAAACGATTTACCAGTTACGATGGTAAAATTTTTACAGTTAGTGAAGTACTGCAAACACCGGCTGGGTTGACAGTGTTTTATACTAACGAAGCTACTAAAGAAAATTATTCTTGTTTAATTGATGCATTTAGTGAAAGATTTAAGGAGATTCAAAATGACTGAAGAACGCTTAATGGTAGCCGAGGCTGTATTTGCAGGGCAGATTCCTGAATATCATCTTAGCCAAGATGAAATCGATTACTTGTTTGAACGGGCTTGTGACCTGGCCACAGACAAGTTGCTGGCAGAAGCAGAACTCAGAGGTTGTAGTGTTTTTGACGGCATTGATGGAGACCCGGTACAGTAATTAATGCCCAGTGAACACTACCATGCAGGTAGACTCATGGAAAGCAATGAGCAATTACATGACTACCTGCAAAAAACCTTTGGATTCGAACAAATCACCGTAGACGGATCAACTAAAACTAAAGGAGATGCTTTTGGGCACCTGCCTGGAGTTGAACAACCTGTAACTATCAGTATCAAACATCCGTCGGGTAAAAACACACAGGTACACTTACCTACCTTGTCTAGTTGGCAAGAAGCAAACAATATGCCTGCAGAAGTCTACAATATTTTGCATCAATGGCTCGGAACTACAAATACTGACTTATGGCAAACCTGGGCAGGCCAATATCAAATTACTGCTAGAGAACAAAAATATCAACGCATAGGCAGTTATCAGTTGGCAGACTGGCACTTAGTCTTAGAGTGGTTAAATACAGTTACCAAAGATAAAACACTTCCCCAATTACTGCTACAGTCAATAAACGGCAATCACCCAGTCAAGTATCTAGTATGGATACAAAAGAAAACCAAAACATTTGAAATCATTGATGTTGATCAATTCGTTGATTGGATAGCCAAAAACGGGCGCTGGATTAACAGTACCAATCGGTTGGGTCAGCATTATAATCTTTGGTGTGTAGGTCCGGATGACAAGAAAATTTTTAGTTTACAAATGAAAGGATCAGGCGGTCGTGCAGGTGGTTACGATCACAACCCACAATTTCATCTGTATCCATTCTGGCCCAAACAATTTATTTTACATACAGGCACATTATAATGGTTGAAGTTATCAAAGATGCTATCTCTAAAGAAAACATTGCTACATTATTAGATTACTATCGTCAAGATGATGGCACCCAAGAGACAGTAGGTAACCGCTTAGACAATTATGAAATCAGAAACAAAGCACCGGCATGGGCCAGTGATGAGTGGCCTCGATCGGCAGTAAAATCTACTGTAGATCTTGTTCTTCAAGAACCCTATGAAGTAGAATTTGTATTCTTTGGAGCCAGTTCTAGTGGGTTTGGATTGCATGTAGATTCTAAGACCAGTAATAATGATGATCGTGTTTACAAAAATATTCTCATACCCTTAGACTTTGAAGGTGAAGCCAGCACAGTATTTTTTGACAACTATTGGTTAGGTAAAAAAATTAGATTAGATCGAAGAGAACAACCTTATGCCAACAGTCGGGTTGATACAATGTCCGACTACAGTCAGTTGATCAACTATCAAGCTGACAGTAAATTTGATCCTACAATTCAACAGCAGTATATGAAACACATTCCATTAGAAAATCTACATGGGCTTACTCTCGATCAAGTAGTCGAATGGCGTATTGGAGATGCCGTAGTATTTGATCGCAGTCAAGTGCATTGTGCAAGTAGTCGACATAATTTCAAAACCTGGATGACCGTTTTTGCTAATCGTCCTGCATGAGTTATTGATTTTTTCAATAACAATTATTAAAAAATATTATAATACAAATAACGAAAATCCGTAGATTTTTGAGGTATATAATGTTACAATCAATTATCAGTAGAAACACTGAGAAACCAATTTTTAACTTAAAGGAAATAGCATGAAAACAGTAGGACACAAATTAGACAAGTTTGCAGTAACCGGCGTTCGCCCAGGACAGCCAGAGGATGCATTTTTTAACATCACAGAAGAATCATTTCCAGGCAAGTGGAAAGTGATCGTTTACTATCCAAAATCTTTCACTTTTGTTTGCCCCACAGAAATAGTTGGATATGACAAACTGTATCAGGATTTTGAGGATCGTGATGCTGTATTGTTAACAGGAACAACAGATAATGAATTTTGTGTCGTAGCATGGCAGAAAGATCATGCCGATCTAAAAAATATTAAACATATTCAGTTCGCAGATACACAAAGAGGTGAATTGAGTTTAGTCGAACAGTTAGGAGTATTCTACGCACCAGCTGGAGCACCATTAAGAGCAACCTTTATTGTTGATCCTGATAATGTTATCCAGCATGTAACTGTTAATAATTTAAATGTTGGGCGTAGTCCAGAAGAAACACTTCGAATCTTAGATAGTCTTCAAACGGGAGAACTGTGTGCCTGTTCAAGAACTATCGGAGGTGAAACACTATAATGGCATTCAACGATTCTATCAAAGAAGCCTTGCCAGACTACGCAAAAGACACCAAGTTAAATCTTGATGCTGTTCTTTTGCGTAGTACATTGGATGCTGATGTGGCCATGGGTTGTGCTGTGGCTGCATTGGCCGCAACAGGCAACGGCAAATTAGTCGGTTTAATCCTGGCAGATGAACCGGTTCACGCAGACGCCGCAATGACTGCCGCTAGCACCATGGCCCAAAACAATGTTTGGTACCCCTATGTTGAAATGGCCGATGATCCTGCGTTAAAAGGCTTACCAGCTCAACTTAGGATGAATGCTATTGCTAATCACGGTGGCACAACTAAGAGCAACTTTGAAGCATTTAGTTTGGCCGCTAGTATTGTTGGCAAATGCGAGTTCTGCGTTAAGGCACACTATGACACATTAAAGCAAGAAGGCTACACAGTAGAACAACTTCGTGATATTGGTCGTATTGCCGCAGTAATGAATTCAGTAGCAAAAGTATTGAATAGTTAACACGATTGTAACATTTAAAACCTTAAATAATCTAACCGGACACAACGATAGAGTGTCTTTGGAGCTCGTAACCAGAACCCAAAAGGACTTCGGTCCTTTTTCTTTGTCACAATTTTCTGGTTGACTTTTGATAAGTAATATGTTACAGTTTTATTACAAAAGGAGGATCAGGTTATGAAACAAAGTAAATTAGTCGCCAAAGTATATCAGGCCTGTCTTGACCATGATGCTAAGAAACAGCAGGAACTTCGCAAGAAGGAATTTGCCAAGATCATCAAGCACAAGGCCCAAGGCAAACCATTTGATGCCAAATGGACCTTGGTTAGAGTTTAAGTTTTACTTAAATCTCTGAGCCGACGGAGTTTTCGCATTTCGTCGGCTTTTTCTTTGCCGTAGATTTCATCCCAGGTTTTGCCTTTACGAGCGGCACCTATCTTCTGAGCACCTTTAAGTCCATTGGCTCTACATTTTTCTTTGTGGGCGTCTGATTTTGGTTTTTGTAATGCTAACGAACGAGCTTGTTTTAATTCTTGGGCTCGTTCTGGTCCGTGGATCTCTTCGTAAGTTTTGCCTTTAAGATGTATCAACGGTATTTTTGCTTGTTTTGCTTTGGCCTCGGCTGTATGCTTTTTACCATACATACCATTTAACTTGCCTGGACGAGCCTTGCCTTCGCTTGACTCCGCGACCAAGAGAAGATCGCAGTCGCCCGATGGTACTTAATGTAAGTCGTATCAGTGCCGAAAAAGGTTTAGATAAACTTGCAGTTCTTCAAGACGATTATACCTTGGTCATTGTAGGTGACGGACCTTACATGTCCAGAGCTCGTGAGCTATTACCTAAAGCATATTTTTTAGGTTACAAACAAGGGCAAGAACTGGTCGACTGGTATCACAATGCAGATGTTTTTGCTTTTCCAAGTTCAGCCGATACCTTTGGCCTGGTAATGATTGAAGCCATGGCACAGGGAACTCCAGTAGCGGCTTTTCCGGTGCAGGGACCTATTGATGTTATTGATCAGGATGTCAACGGAGTCATGGATTGGGATTTGCGAGCAGCCGTAGAGATGTGTCTAAATCTTGATAGAACAACTGTCAAATTGTCTAGCCAAATTTGGACCTGGGAAGAGTGCTGGCGCATATTCAAAGAAAATCTAATACCCAGCACAATACGATAACCATTAAATACATCATGGATGTTACATTAAACAATTTAGAACGAGCATTCACTGAAGAATCTAAAGCTCATATGCTTTATCGTTATTTTGCTCGTCGTGCTCGTGCCGAAGGTTACCCCGAACTGGCCGATCAGTTTGAACACACTGCTGGCCAAGAACTGGAACACGCACACTGTCTTCTTGAACTAATGGTAGGTCGCATGACCGTACTACAATGTCTTGAGCTTACCATTTCTGGCGAAGAACAGCAGATATCGTTTTATCCTGAATATTTGACAGCCGCTAGGGCAGAATTAGATGCCCTAGATCAACAACCTGTAATACCGGCACTAGCAGACAATGTAGCCAAGTATCGAGCTACATTAGAACGAGCAGAAAAATGCTTTAGAGCTTTGGTAGAAGTAGAAATTAGACACCATGCCAAGTACCAGGAAATTCTTGAAGATTTTAAGAAATCTGTTGTCTAAAAACCACACTTTAAACCCCGTAAAAGGGGGTTTTTTATGGGTTTACCAAAAGGTTGACCATTAATTCGCCATTTGCTATACTAGTTCTATAGTAAACAAAAAGGAGTTAATGATGCATACACAATATCGAGTAAATTACAGCTTGAAAGAAAGCGCAGATAGTTATCGTAGCGTTCCAGGTATGTTTTCTGTAAACACTGTGGTACAGGCTACTTCCCCTAGTGAAGCAGAAGCGATTGTACGAGCTATGACCAACAACTGTGCCAGTATCAATGGTGTAACACCTGTAGGTTTCTAAGACAATGATCACAGAAACTCAGCAGTCAGACGAATTGATTCCACCCGAGTATGAAATGGACCACCGAGAGTGGGCTGAGTTTCAGAGAGATTATGCTCGTTGGTGTTATGAAGTAGAATTGAAAAATATCCAAATCCTCAATAATAAGGAGAGTAGAAGTGAGTAAGTTTATAGTAGGCGTTTTTGTTGGTATTGCTATCAGCTCAGTTGGTCTTACAGGTATTGCTCGTTTGGTCGACCGCGGTGTACAAACCACCAAAACGGTTATACAAGAACAAGCCCGATAATTCGGCTAACCAAATATAGTGATTATGGTTGACAATCAATCCCGATTCAGCTATAATTGTTATTGTAGTAGTTTTTAATTAGCTCAATTTAATAAAAGGATTCAAAATGGCAGATTACAATATTACTTTTAACCGCAACGGCAGTACTGTTCAAGTTCGTGTGAATACTCAACAAGGGTATCAGGCGGCTAGACAGATTGCAGAAGGACAAAAACCAGCAGGTTATACTTTTGCATCACTCAAAAGCAAATAATCTTTTTCCAAATATAGTGATTATGGTTGACAATCAATCCCGATTCAGCTATAATTGTTATTGTAGTAGGTAGTAACAGTAGTTTAAATCAACTTAATAGGCAACTTAGAAAGGCAACACAAAATGGCAACAGAAAAATTATTTACAGTAGCAGGTACAGCAACAAATCCTAACGGTACTACTAAAGCTCGTTTCGCTAACGACTTGGTAGCTCGTATCAAGATTTTGAACAAATCTGGTTGTACTGACATCAATCTCATTGAGCTCCCAAAGCCAATGACTAAACTCCAAGCTCTACAGTATTTGTCTGAGCAAGGTGTTACAGGTGATGCTGGTTATGCAGTAGCAAACAAATTGGCTGAAAAGACCAAGCTCGCTAAGAAGGGCGAAGTTAAAGTTAAGGCGGCAGGTGTAAAAGCCACTGCCAAAGTAGCTACTCCAGAAGCAGTTTAATCACTGGGGGCTGGACGCTGGGTGTAGGCCCAGACTATAAGTCCCCCGGTTATACTCAAACACACTGAGACGCTGAGCATGACGCTCGAGTACTTCCTGGAAACAGCACTAGACTCTGCAAGACGCTTTAAGGCCCAGTGTGTTTGAATATAAACTTTAAGAAAGAAATATCATGAGTAAGTTTTTAACAGTAGGAGCAGTATTAGCAGTGTTGATTCTGTCAACAGAATCTTATGCATCAGCTATGTATCGCACCCACCAAGGAGATTTCACTCCTGGTGTTACTCCAATGCAAGTGTTTCACAATAACTCGTACCAATCTTTAAAAGGAAATTAAAATGAGCAAGCCAGTATTCGAAGATTTATTTAAATTCAGCGGTCGTCGTAATCGTCAGTCCTATATCTATCTGCAATTAGCTTCAATGGTTGCAATTTTCTTAGGACTAGGTATTATCACAGCCGTAACTTTTGCCGCACCTGTGTTAGGTGGCATCCTTGGTTTCTTGGGTGTAGTTGGTCTTATCGCAGTAGCGGTAGCAAACTGGGCAGGTGCATCACAACGCATCCGTGACTTCGGTCAGTCAGGTGTGTGGGCCTTAGTAATGTTGATTCCTTATGTTGGATTCGCATTTAGCTTGGCACTTTGGTTCGTACCTAGTAACGAAGGTGAAAACAAGTACGGTCCTAGCTGTATCTAATCTCTAAACGCTGATACAAAAATGCCCAGTAACCCCGGGCATTATTTTTGTTTTTATTTTTGGTGTGTAAACACTGTAATACCAACCTTGTGTTTCTGACCAGTACCACCTGAGTGTACCTGTTGTGAGTCAGCTACAAATGCTTCACCAACATTCCAGGTAACAACTTGATCAAGTGTTAGCCCATGTAAGTTTTCGATATCGATATGATCTAATAGTTCTGCATGAACTTTTTCATCAAACTTGGATTCTGGTTTGTAGTTAGACATTTTGTCATATTCACTAGACCAAAAATCGTTTTTAATTCCGCCAACTTCTTTCTGTGCAAAGTTAGCCTTAGGACCTAACCAGTAATTGTCAAAGAATACAGTTTTAGCTTCGCCACCTTCGACCAACAAAGGAATACTAACATTACGATAAGATTTAGCTGTATCGTTTACATTAGCATCAGTGTGCAACTGTAGTCCACCATGTCCGGCTTCGAAGAATAAAATACAATCAGTTTCGTAATCTTCGCCTAGCACTTGGTCAACTACACGCTTAACAATGTCGCGTGGCCAATTGTCTTGATTCCAATTGGTAGTTTTTGTACGCATATCGGGTTTAACAGTTTCGCCGTATTTGCTTACGACTTCACTATTAACATTTTCGTCATCCTGGAACCAAAAATCCAATAATGTTTGAATTTCGTCTTTGGTGAGTAAATTTTCGAAAGTTTGTACCATGTTATTTTATCCTTAGAAATAGCTAGTATTATTTAGTATCTTTGAAACCAATCTGAGTTTTTGTCATAAATTATTATATGAACCAAGATGACGAGCTCGACGAGATAGTCCGTGAACTTACTATGGAAATCATGCTGGTATTATACAAGCATGGTTATCAGCAAGTGCATGTTGGCGGAATGATGCGTTTATTGGGTGTAAGCGATGAACACGCCGCTGAACACGACGAAGAACGAATCAGTTTAAACGAAAAATTTGCAGAGTACCTAAATCAACTTGATCAGTTTGAACACGCTAAACCGGATAGTACCTACTTACATTAATGACATTACCTAGTTACAAAAGCGGTGACCCACTGTACACCGTAATTAGCCGCGACCCTGAAGCCAGAACCCGATTACAAAAGTGGGCCGCTACCAGCCGATCAATCCAGGCCAGAGTAGAAGAAAATCGTATGCACATATTCGATCATAATACACTCAGTTTATTTGTGGTAACCTGGACACACAGTTGGGATAACCTGGTTATTTGGGATCCTTGGTCAAAACGGCACATTACTTTTTAATACTCATTGACAACTGCTAGTTTTTTAGTATAATTGTAGTATGTCTAATACTAAGAAAACATACGAAGTAGATTATCTAGCTGACGGTACAGAAAAAATTATCGATTTATCCAAGGGTGGAGGAACAGGTACTGTAATTCTCAGTACCCCTGATTCTACAGCTACTTTTACCCCAACTTCGGTAACTGTAACTCCTAAACAGAGCAATGTTACACTCACCAACGGTGGCAGTTCTGGTATAACTTATAGCACAGGTACTGGTGTCAGTCCAACATGGGTATCAACCAATGGAACTACTGGTACTATGCATGCCAAGGATCTTGTGTTAGACGGAGTCAGTCTGAAACAGCTCTTGGAAGAACGCTTAAACTTATTAGTCCCAAATCCAGCATTAGAAGAAGAATGGGATCAATTAAAAGAACTAGGCGACCAATATCGCAAGTTAGAAAATGAATTAAAAGAAAAACAAGCGGTATGGAAGAAACTAAAAGCAAAATATTAATACACGCTGACCCAGGTGCAAGGTCACACTTTGTTGCCGAGTGGTTACAGGATAACTTAGCAGAAGCCGGCTTTGATGTAGGAGCCACAATAGGACCCAAGACTTTTTTTAAAATACATCGTCTCGAAGATCCGGCTGTAATAAAACAATTTTCTGGTACTCGTATAAGGATTCGTTCCACATACAACCGTCTTGGTCTACAGCTATTGTTGTTTTTAAGAAAAAATGTACACTCCTTAGAACCAAATTTTACAAAAAACGAATACAGCCTTGAAACTTTTAGTAAAGTTTACATTTTTGCCAAAGAAATATTTGCCGATGATCTCCTGTTGGATTATTCTCTCTATGATCATGTGATAACCTTTGCGGATACCCTCGATATTGACAAGTTAGTCGATCTTTATCGTCAAGTTAATCACCGTATGCCCTCAAACAAGCATATCAACCGAGCTGTTGAACTTAATCGGTTAAACCAGTTAGAACTAGATCCTAATCATGCCTGCGCCATAGCCGCTATGATTTCAGAAACAGAAAGTCGTTTAGGACTTTTGGAGGAGAATAGACTATGGAGTATACCGGTTCTGTATAATACTACCCCAGTTGAAGACCTTCACCGCTCGATCTTAGAATCAATTACCCAAAAAACTACCAAAAACCTTGACTTGATGCTGTATAATTGCTATAATATACATATATTACTGTCAAAAGGTATCAAAAAACATAGTTTTTAGTACACATCTATTTCAGTGAGCTAAGTATTTTAGAGAGTAGAAAAAACAACCAGGCTGTCGTTGATTCGAACAGCGGAGGATTACAATCTAGATCTACTCCACAACGGATCGGTCAGTGCCGCAAAGCTGACTGGTAGTACAAGAGGACTTCGGAAATCCTCTTCATTGACAAATGGTATGGTCTGATCGGAAACAAAGATCAGATTAGAGAGTATGGCATTGAGGCCCGAGGTCTTATCTGTCTTGATTTATTTCTCCCCACCTGTCATTGTGCTCATCCTGAGCCTCCGCGGAAACGGTCCCGTTGAACCGAAGGAGAACGACAATGAAGAATATCTTATTATCGTTATTACTAGTAGTAGGCATTACCGCAGTACAAGCAGGAGAAGTAAAACAAGACGCAGTTGTGTTAGCAGACAACACAACATTTAGCAATCAAATGTACAACCAGGCTTCTAGCTTTGTTGAAACAACAGTTAATATGATTGCCACTCCATTCTTATCAGATAAGGATGTTGAGTGTCTAGCTCGTAACATATTTTACGAGAGTGGTGCAGAACCAACCGAAGGCAAAATTGCCGTAGGATTAGTAACAGTTAATCGAGCACAAGACCCTAGATTTGGTCATAGTGTATGCGAAGTAGTAAAAGCTCGTACTGTCATTACCAAAGTTCAAACTGTTCGCCGAACAGAAATGGTTCGTGTAGGTTATTTTGGCCGTCCAGAACCAGTGACTAAAACTACAGAAGTAGTACAGCAAGTTCCAGTCTGTCAGTTTAGTTGGGTCTGTGGAGGGCTTGCCCGCAAACCAAAATCTGATGACGAACGCTGGGTGGAAAGTCGTGCTATTGCCGAAGGTATTGCTCGTGGAGATTACGAAGAATATCGTGCAAAATATGGCTCAGCTATGTACTTTCACGCCTCAGGAATCCGTCCAATTTGGGCTAAAACCAAGCATATTGTAGCTCGCACAGGACACCATATATTCTACGAATAGGTTGACCATTTAACCTAAATTTGCTATAATAGTAGTATGAAAAAATATAAAGTTTCGTACTACTGTGGGCAATATCGCACAAACAAGTATTTTAACACTATCAGCGAAGCCTTGAGATTTTCGGTCTATGGGCTTCGCTATTCTACGGACTTTTTTGGTATTGATTTGGTACAATGACTTATCATAGCGAAGTTAATGCCATGCAAGACGCTACAACTGGTCTATGGACAGTGTGGCTTATGGTTTGGCACGACAATAACGCACTTCCTGAATATCGTTGGCTTGCCGAAAATCTTGAGCGTGACGAAGTCGATAAATGGTTAGTATGGGGAAACTTGTCTAAGTCCGACTTTTCCCTTTGAAGTAAGCACTTAGTTTTTGTTTTGTTTCTTCTGAATGCTTTCTTCCTAAAAATGACGGTGGCCTTCCTTTAAGACTTTGATTTAAGTTTTGTTGATGTTGCTTGGTTCTTTTATATTTCTTCAATGATTGACTTATTTTAGCATTGTGTTCTGGCGATTGTTTTAATCCTTTATTCCAAGCAACTTTGTTGTGTGGCTTTTTAATACCTTCGCCGCCGTCGGTTAAATTACGGAGTATCCCTGTTCCGTTGTCCTTACGACCATATCTGGCAATCAATTCTTCCTCTAACCTAAATGCTTCATCCTCAGTTAAAGAATCTTTTATAATCTGAATTAAATTTTGATCTACAGGTAACGGAACAACTCGTTGTTTAACCCAAGCTCTGCGTCCCTTACCTTTACCGATGTAATATGGAGTGCCATCTTCTCTTAGGTATTGGTAGATATAATAAGTATTATTCATGCTGATGTTCCTTTCAACATTAGAGTAGTTGGATGTTAGCGCATCGCGAACTACACCTTTATTTATGAGTCGGTTGACCTAAAATCATCATTTTGTTATAATAGTAGTATGGATAATAAAACTTCAGCCGATCTTATTCAGAAGTATGCTATACAGCATAACCTATCTATTCTTGATGCTCTGACAGAATTGGACCATCTTTGTCATGATGATTGGATCCACACTTTGCCAGATGCTCCTAAAGGGCATGTTCGTAAAACTACTTTATTGCAGGACGAAGCCGTTACTACATTTTGTCGTAATCGTAAACTATGGATTAAAGATGCGTTAGCACTTGGTCTAAACTTACAAGGATTTACAGGCGTATGAGTTTTCATCTTGAAGGTCCGTGGTTAAGCACTACAGGTAAGAAAAAAGGTCCGCGCCGTTGGGCCAGTGCCGAAGCTAAGAAACTTGCCGAACAAAGACAAGCCGAATGGGATCGTAAACTAGTTCAGTTTGAAAAGATGGCTCCTAAGTTTAGTACTGGTCCTTACAATGCTCCACGCAAGACTATGGCAGATGTTATGCCCAAGACTCCACCGGGTCGTGAAACTCCTCGTATTGTATCACAAGACACAGGTTGGGTCACCTGCACAGCAGTCAAAGATAATACCTATACTGGTACTAAGGTTAAGGGTATTGGTACTATGCACAAGTCCAACGGCGTTCCAATCTTTACTGATGACGAAGCCAAAGAAATTTCATCAATGCGGAGATAATATGAAAGTTGCAGAACGCTACAAATCTTTATGGTATCAAAAACGAATTGATCAGAACAAGAAGATTAAACAACACTTGGTCAAGATTATTCAGGCCAATCAAGAGTCTGATTTTCCTTGGTCTAAAACAGAGTTAATGTTTTTGAACTACGAAGACCTTCTTGAACTTGCTATTGTCAGCGCAAATAAAAAGATATCAGTTACCCTAGGCTCTGGGTCTGACATGAGCAATGGTAGAGATGCTAAATTTAGTGTGGTTAGAAAATGCGGCGGTAAAAAAACTCCTTGGTATTCTGCACTGGTTCCTGGTTGTGAAAATAAAGAACACATTTTGGCCTGTGTTTATGAAGGCATACAACGACGGTTTTATTACTTTAGTTTTCCAGCCACTTGCAAGCAACATTCTATTCCGTTTGATCGCGAAACTGGTGAGCCAAAAAGAAACGGTTATATGTGGGATTATGAGTGCCAAACATTTGAGCAAATGGCCCAGAGTTAATACTAAATAAACATACCACTTAATGGAGAAAAACAACACAATTGGCTAAAGAAGATGTCGTAAAAATGGAAGGTGTTATAGCAGAAGTCCTGCGTAATACCACTTACAGAGTTCAAATTGATAATTTTGAAAAACCTGTACTTGCTACCCTAAATGGCCGTATGCGCCAAAACAATATTAAAGTACTAGAAGGTGATACAGTAGAGCTAGAGTTCAGCCCGTATGACCTTACTCGTGGTCGTATTACCCGCCGCAGATAATCATGTTAAAAACCGCAGTAGTTTACACACCAGGTTCTGGTGGTAACTTCTTATATCGTGTTTTAAATCTCAGTGAAAGATTTTTTAACCCTGGTGAATCAGATCCCAGTCAAGCTCCTACACTGACCGCGGACCAACGACTGGAACTGTTAAACAACTGGATTAGCAACAACACAGAAAGTTGGAAAAATAATGAATCTTTATTTCAACCCGGCTATCGTAGGAATGTAGAAAGTTGGTGCAACAATCTTGATATGCCCGATGATCAGGAATCTGTTGCCAGTTATGTAGACTACGAATCTAGTCCGCATTGGTTTATTGATATTTGGCACCCTAGTGAACTAGTTAAGAACCTTGGAGTCTTGTGGGGCGATAATTTTTATGAAACATTAATTGTAATAGATTCTTTTCGTTATCGAGACTTTTTGTTGCGTAATGAACGCACAAAAAAATACACAGTTAACTGGGAAGAAAATCAACAGGCCTTGGAACGGTGTTATCAACAGTTTTATGATAGAATAATCACAGTGCCCTTTGAATCATTCTTTGAATGGGCCCTATTCCGTGCGGAAATTGAAAATATCAACCAACGACTTGAACTAGATCTTGACATGGATTTGGTCTACAAGATGTGGACTCGTTGGTATACCAAAAGTGTGCAGATATGGCGATAGTTCTAGTACTAGGAAATAATACCACTGATACCGCTGATCGTTGTCAAGAATTAGCACAAGAACACAGCGAACCCTGCGGTGGATTAATTGACCACTGGCCAGAAGCTTTAGAAAACGGATGGTACTACACTGATCTTGGCACTGTGACTTTGAGTGAACTGCACGATATCTGCAAACAGGTAGATCACATAGTGTTGGCACACCCAGATTCTGCTGACTACGATGATATAGAAACTTTTCTAACTACACAGGCAGTTTATCAGTACTATAGCCAATCTTATCATCGATCCGTAGCAGTTGACAATCAACTGCATGTTGCAGTAGTAGATCGTTTTCAACGGCAAACATACTGGGATGAATTAGAACTTGATTTGTCTGAAGTACACACAGAAAAGGACTTTTTTGGTCTCGTACAATATCTTAACGCAGGCAATTTCCACAATACTAATATAATTGTACACTTTGGCAGCATA
>Ga0316220_1002565_pt1 | contig 16622 bp, 31 predicted proteins | sample TBH18005metaG_FD_203632 | JGI IMG/M metagenome (GOLD analysis project Ga0316220, IMG submission 203632) | Freshwater microbial communities from Trout Bog Lake, Wisconsin, USA - TBH18005 | ecosystem: Environmental > Aquatic > Freshwater > Lake > Hypolimnion/Profundal zone | place: USA: Wisconsin...
GTTGTCCACCACGGTCTCGATCACCCGCTTGACCTTCTTCCGCACCGGTTTGCCATTGGCATCAGTGTAGATGCCGTACCGGATGATGGCTTGGGACAGGTCGTTTTGGAGATACCAGTCCACCACCACGGGGGTGCCGTCTCCCTCCGGTCCCATGCGGGGGCGCTTCGGGGTGTTCTTCAGGTCCGGGCGGGCCTCCCCCTTCACCCCGATGGACTTGATGCTCAGGCCCGAGGGCTGGGTGCCCTTGTTCACCGTGCCGATTTTGGCGGTGACCTGGTTGTAAAGTTTCTGGGAATACTCCTTGGTCTCGAACTCCAAGTGTCCCGTGTCGCGGTTGTAGTGGGCAATGACGACCTCGCTGCCGTCCTGCCGTTGGATCAGGGTGCCGTCTTTCTTCAGGCGGACCTGAGTGGCTGTCAGTTCATCTGTTTCGGTGCTCATGTGGCGTTATCGTTTGATGGTGGATTTGACCGTCTTGGGCTCCGCGGCTTTGGCCGAGAGCGCAAGCTGGCGTTCGATGACTCTTAGCAAAGATTTGGCCCCGTCCCGGTGGAGACCCGCTGCGATCAGGGCAACCCCGTCCTTCGCGTCGTTAAAGCGGTAGGCGTTGCCGTCGTCCCCTGCGCAGATGGAGAGGTGTTCCAACACGAGCTTTTGTGCAGGGGTCCGGTTCCGAGGCTGTCCAAAGACCTCCGCGAAAGCGGCGGAGAGGCGGCGGGCTCTGGCTTGGGCTTGAAGGGTGGCTTCGGAAATGGGTTTTTCTGGTTCACTCTGCATGAGGTGGCGAGACTACTGGCCGGCTTGCGCCCCGGCCTCGGCGTTGTCCTGCATCCATTGGGGGCTCTGGGCAAGGTTCTTTCCGGCCTTGGCCCCCTGCTCCGCCAGGGCGGCGGTCCGCTGGGCCTGCTGAATCTTGGCGCGCTGCTGGCGGATCGCGGCGACACTGTTCGGGCCGGTGAGCTTGCGCAAGTTGTCGGGGGGAAGTCCCGTGTTCTGGGCGTACTCCCGCCCCATTGTGTCCAAGTCAATGATGTCCCACGTCTCGGGCTTCTGTTCGGCCAGCGGCATGAGAAACTGGATTGTTTCCTCGCAGCCCCGGTTTTTCAGGGCGCGGAGGGCGTTCACAAATTGGGACGTGACGACGACTTCCGGGCGGACCAGAGCCGACTTGCCGCCGGGCAGCTGCTGCATCAGGGCATCAGGGGCGGTCCCCAGCTTGCCGGAGCGGTAGATGATGCCAAAGGCGCGGATCATGCAGGGGTTCACAAACTCGTTGACCGACCGGACATCAATCGAGGTGATGTTCTGCAACTGCTCCGCCCGGCGCTGGCTGATTTCGTAGGCCGTCATCTTCTTGTCGAGGAGCGGCTGGGAGTTCAGGAGCTTGAAAGCGTCGTTGAAGAACGCATCGCGGATCGCCTTCCGGCGCTGCTCCTGCATTTCAAGCCCCAGCTTGTAGTCCGCCACCGTCGCCCATTCCATCGGCTTCGCGTTCGGGTTGGAGCTGTCGAAGATCGTGTTGCCGCCGGCCCGCAAATCCACGTCCCCCTCCAGATTGTCCGGAGTCAGGATGCGGGGGTAGGCGTGGAGTTCCGCCAGCGCGTCCAAGTATTGCTGGACGTAGTTGATTTGCCGCGCCTCGGGGAGCGCCTGATAGGAGGGGCCGTAGCCCCACACCGCATCCGTGCCCCACTTGGCCATCCGGCGGCAGAGGATAGGGCTTTCATCGTATCCCGATACGCGGATGCGTTCGTTGAACTCAAGGGCGACGTACACCGAGGCAATCGGCTTGTTCGGCCCGTCCTTCCGTCCCGGCAGCCGTTCGGAATCCTCGCGGGGAAAGATGCAATGGAGAATCTTGAACTTGCGGTCCTTCCCCTTTTTCCCGGATTCCTTCAGTTTCTCGGGGATCGAATCTCCCGGCTTGTTGAACTTCTGCTCGATCTGCCGAAAGGTCATTTCAAACTCCCGGCGGATGGTGTCCACGATCCCCTTGTAGTTCTCTTCGGCGGTGTAGGTGCCGATCTTGACCGGGATGAAGTTGAACAATTCCTGGCCCGAGTCGGACTCGTCGAACAGGATCAGGTCCGTGGAGAACACCGCGAGCCCCAAGTCTCCGGTGGCCTTGGAAGGATAAAAGTTGGAGCGCCCAAACTCCCGCATCACCGCATCCGAGGCATCCCCGAGGAACTTGGTCGCGTCGTCGTAGGCTTGGTCCTGCTCCTTGTCGCGGCTCCTCAGTTCGAGGGGAACGCTGAGTTCCGCCCATGTTTGGCTGGGAGGGGTCCACCAGTTGAACAGACCCGAGGCCAACACCTGCGCGGCGTTGATCATCGTGGTGTCGAAAATCTGGTCGGTCCACCCCGACACACCCTCGGTCTTCTGGGTGTTGATGTCCGACTGCTGCGGCAACGCGTACTGCGCTATGGTCTGCCAGTCGTCGTCAAACACCGCCTTCCGCTTGGCCAGAAGGTCGTTGTACCGCTTGATCTGCTCAAGTGCAAGTTGGTCGGCCATTTTAGCCTAGCTTTGACTTGAAGGTCGCCGGGGGCTGCTGGGGATTGCCCGCCCCGCCCTGCCATCCGCCCGTGTCGCCGGCAAAGATGGTTTTCTTGATGCTCTTCTTCATCAGGTTTTGCTGGGCGGTGTCCTGCTCGGCTTGGATCACCTCTGCGGAATTGGCGGTTACCGGCGGGGCGGGAGTGGGGATGGGAGCAGATGAGATAGCCTGCGCTCCGCCGCCTCCACCCATGAAAAGCATGTGATGCCGTGGAAAGAATGGGTTCATGCAATTTTGGACAGTCTCCGCAATGTCTCGGTGCTTGTGATTTGCAAGCGTCTTCCGCTTCCCTCCACCCTTTCCCACGCCACGTACCCCAACGGATAGGGCAGGATGTCCCACGCCCGGTTCATGTCCCCGCTCATCGCGTGGATGTACCAGCAGTCCGCCTTCTGCCGCTCGAAGATGAACATCCGGTCAATCGCCTCCTGTGTCTCCTCCTCCAGCTTGTAGCGCCTGATCGGTCGGCCCATGATGAAGAAATCCGGCGTGGAATAGACAAACCCGTGCTCCATATGCCACGAAATGTAATGGCCGAAGGACTCGGCTTGGGGGTGCTTCTCGTACTTCTCGCAGAGCTGGAGGTAGGGGCTCATGAAATGTTATTCCCCGTTGTCCCGGTGAAGCTGCCGCCGTTGACGTAGGTCCCCCCGATGTTGGTGTTGTTGTAGATCCGGCCGGGGTTGATCTGCTGGTAGGTGATGAACACCCCCGAGCCCAAGGAATAGCCCACGTTGTCCGTGACAATGCAGTCCACCAAAGTCTTTCCCGAGTCAGCCGTCACGAAGATGCCGTCATTGGTCGTGGTGCCCTTGATCGTGTTGCCAATGATGAAGACTCCCGTCCAGTTGGAAGCGGTGTGGGCAGCACCGAACGTATAGCCCCGAATCCCGTAGGTGGGGGCCGAAGTGACGGTGTTGAAGCTGATGCTTGTGTTCTGAAGGTCAAGGAAGGCGATTCCCGCCCCCGTGGAGGGATTTGAGACTTGGTTCGAGTCAATGGTGCAGTCCTGGCAGAAATAGGCGTTAATCGCCCCAATTGGTCCTACGCTGGTGTTGGAGTTGTAAACCTTATTTCCAATAACCTTGCACCGGACGTTGTAGGCCGAGGTTGAAAGGTAACGGTTCAGCTCGATCCCGGCGTTGACCGTGGTGGTGATGTTGTTCCCCGAGACCTCGATGTCTGAACATTCAAGGACCGAGATACCCCGGAACGAGCCGTTGAAGATGGTGTTCCCTGTGACCGCACCCCGCTGGGGACCGTAGCCGGTGTTGTCGGCCACCAACGCAATCGAGTCGTCCCCGGTGTTGATCAACGTGTTCCCCATGACCACAAAGTCCTTCGCGTTCCCGACGTGTATCCCATCCCCCAAGGGAGCGAAGATGGTGCAGCCGATGACCGCCAGCCCCTCGCTGTAAACCGTGGTTGAACTGTTGGACAGGTGGACGGCGAAGTCCGAACACCCCGTGAAGTAGCAGTTCACAATCTGGCCGTATTGGGGGTAAAACCGGATGTGAATCCCCGAACCCCGGATGGTGGCCGAGCCGTAGAACGACAGGTCCCGGATGGTCACGTAGGAGCAGGTTGAGGCTACCGTGAAGGTGTTGCCGGCCGCTCCGGTGACGTTGCTGTAAATCTGAGAACTCCACCCATCCCCGCAGACCGTGAAGTTGGTCAGGTTGGCAAATCCCGAGGGTTGGCTTGTGATCAGGTACTTGCCGGCCGGGAAGTAGAGGGTCGAGTAGTTGGTGCAGGCCGCAATCGCGTTGTTGATTGCCGTGGTGTCGTCCGTCGTCCCATCCCCCTTCGCCCCGTAGTTCCTGACGTTGATCACGTCGTTGAAGCCAGAGGAGACCTGACCTTGGGCGTTCGTCGTTACCCGCCCGTAGGTTCCCGCTGTACCTACGTTGGCGATGGCAAGCGCAACCGAGCCTGATGAACCACCGCCACTAAGTCCAGTTCCTGCGGTGACGGCTGTGATGGTACCTCCGCCACCGCCTGACGTTGGCGTGGTTCCACCTGTCGGCGTGGAGTTGTCCGGCTGCCTGCCTACGGCCTGCCGGTCATTGATCGTGGTGGAATCCGTGTTGGAGGTTGCGGCCATTAGCGAAGGACCTTGTTGAGCTTCTTCCTGACGGAATACGAGTCGGGACCGGGGCCGCGCAAGACTTTAACGGGGGTGTGCCGGGACTCCCTTGCGGTGAAGCTGGTCCCCTCGATCATCCCCAGCCGGTGCGCCTCGGAGAAGGTCCTCAGGGCGTCGCAGCCGTGGGAATACTCGTCGTGCAAGGGTTTCTCGTAGATCACCCCGGATTCGCTCTCCTCCCGACGGTGGTAGAACTCCAGGCAATCGAGACCCGAGGGAATGGGTTTGCGCTCATCCCCGAAGGCCACCGAGCAATTCCCCTTGTGGATGTAAAACCGGGGGAGGATTGAACGTAGCTCATTGATCCCCAGCCAAACATCCGGCGTGACCGGGACAATCGTGAGGTTGGTCAGGCCGGCGTCGAGGAGGTCTTTCTTCCACGACCCTCCACGGACCTCGTGGTCGGCGTCGTGGGGCAGGTAGTGGTTCCTGATCCGCATGTGGTGCTTCTCCTGCCAAACCCTCATCCGTTCGGCGTAGTGGCCCGGTCCCTGTCCTGCCGCCGAATAGTAGTCCACCACGTTGATGTGCCTGCCCTCCAGTTGCAGGAGCCAGATGCAGGTGTAGTCCGAGGAGCCCAAGTCCCAAGCGGTGAGCCAGGGCAGGTCGGGATTGGGGGCGAAGTCCTGCACTTGGCTGGCTGCCCTCAGGTTGGCGATCAAATCACCGTAGATGGACCCGGGGATGGCCGCGTCAAAGGAACACTCGAACTCCCGCTTGTAGCTCTCCGGTCCCATGGCTTTGAGGGCGGAGTCCAGTTCGGATTGGGGCAATATCCTGCTTTGGGAGGCCGGCAGGATCATGGTGAAAAACTCCGGGTCGCTTACCGCTTTGTCGTAGAGGCGGAAGAAGGCGTTGCGACCTTTAGGCGTACCAATCCATACACACCAGCCGAGCCTATCGCTAAGAGCTGGACGCAAAAGGTCAGTCCAGACTTCTGGAGCCATGTCGGCAGGTTCATCAACAACAGCACCGTCAAGATAAATGCCACGCAGAGCATCGTAGTTGTCAGCACCGTATAGGGTGACACGGCCATCACGGGGGAGTTTAACGTGCAGTTCGCTTTCACTGATGGAGATCCCGGGGATGGGTTGGGTGAACTGCTTCAGGTAGTCCCATGCAACCAGCTTGGCCTGCTGGCGGTAGGGCGCGAGGTAAGCGAACCTTGGACTGGCCTTGGTGCAGGTGAGGGCTCCCCGGATAAGCTCGTTGATACCAGCGACAGTCTTCCCTCCGCGTCGATGGACAACCAGAACCGACCAGCGCTTGTCCCGTCCGTGAAAGGGAAGGAAGGGCCTTCGGGGGGAGTAGGGAATCTCGACATGCACCTAGGGCGTTGCCTTCCAACTGATCACCAACGGCTCCCCACCCTTGCCCGTGATCTGCTGTTCGATCTTCTCCCCGTAGCTGCGGGGGTGCAACTTGGCCATCAGCCATTTCCTCGTGTCCACCCGCAGCCTCGCCCGGTTCACCTCGTCGCGGTTCGCCCCCTCCTTCAATTCAGCGTCCGCAACTTCAATAATCTCGTCTGACCAAGCCTCGGCTTGCGCCTCTCTCGCGCGTGCGTAGCGCGGGGCGAAACCTTTGACATTTTCCGAGTACCACTGGCGCACGGTGCTTTCATCGGGAAACTCGTCATGGGAGCGGCAGATGGCCCGCAGGGTCTCCCCGTTGGAAACCCTGGTGATGATCTCGGTGGCGATGAGTTCGGAGTAGGCCATCTAGAGCCCTGATTGCTGCTCGGGCTGGGGGGCGCCGTCCGGGCCGAAATACTTGGGGCCGCGGGGGAAGGCGGGGGAGCTTACGGAGTAGTTCTTCAGGTTGATCTGCATGTTGGGTTCGGTCGGTTCCTTGAAGAAGGAGTCGGTGCGGTAGCCACGGAAGCCCTTGTTTTTGGGCTTGGAGGGGCCGAAGTTGGACTCATTGAGGTCTGAGTCGAAGAAGGCCAAGCTACTTCTTGGGGTTCAGGATGGTGTCCAGGGTCTTGTCCCCGGTGGAGGTGGAGTTCATGGGGAGGAGAAAAGGAACGGGAGGGAGGGGTTGTCAAGGCTTGGGTTTACGACGTCCGACAGGGACGGAGAGCCAAGCTACGGCTGAGACGGTTTTCTGACCGCCGACCACGCTCGCCGCGGGGGCTCCCTTCGCTCCGCTCAGGGACATATCTCTATTTAATGCCTTTGTCAGACAGAACAGAAAAGACCCAGAACTAACAGAGAATGTCTTAGCACCTTCGGCTCTGCACTCCTCTGCATTAGACGATTGTTATGCGTGTTTTTGGGCTTGTTAAGCAAGCCATTTTTTGGACTTAACAAGAAATTCGCCCCGATTTTCACTCGTGAGTTAAGGTGGAAAAAATCTTAGCTTTACAAAGGGCAGATCCACCCAACAGAAAACCCACGAGCAGCAACAGAGTGTGGCGCAGTATAGCGACAGGCGGCGGCAGGGTGGTGGGACTGGCGGTCATGCGGTTCCCCCTCCCTGCCCCTGCGCCTGTTTGCGTCCGTGGCTGTAACTCTCTATCCAGCGGTTCAGCTCGATGCGCGAAACGCGCACCAGACGCCGGCTTGGGCGAAAAACAGTGATTTCACCGTCTTTGATTCTTTTTTCAATGAAGCGACGCGTTGCGCAAATTTCCTGCGCTGCCTCGCGGAGCGAAAGATATGCCCTTTCGCTGGCCTGTTTTGGTTTGGTCGTGTTGTTCACGACCACCCATTAATACCAAGAATTCGTTTGGCGGTAGCTTAGTATGGGACGATTAGCGGCGGGCCCTATTCGTCTGGCTGCGCTCATATCTGGCCGTCCAGATTCGGGCGCCCTGACTTGACTACACGGGGCTATGTTCTGAGGGATTAGCTAATACTCCGTGAGCTTAGCCGATCCCTGGCCCGCTGCCTATGGGGTTCATTGCGTAAGGGAAAGGCTGAGGGTATTATCCTCAGGAAGACTTCTTCAATCGCGGTCTTCCACCCAGCGCACCATTCTTTCTAACAGCAGCAGTCTTAGCAGGAGACGTGCGCGATCCGAGAATCGACATCACCTTTTTGATTAAAACTTTCTCCGCTGTCTTGTTCATTGGGAATACCTAGAAAGCTAACGGACTGGAATGCAAGCCCAATTTTTCCCTTGCATAACCTAACGGATTAGAATTAGGGTCGATTCATGCCCATGAACGACCAAGCGCTAGCTACCCTCAGCAAAGCCCAGTTGGCTCTTGCTGAATGCAAAACCGCGATGGAGGCAAAACAGGTTGCCGACATTGCCGAAGCCGCCCGCGTATATCTCGAACGCACCAATGCCAGCATTGAAACCGTGAACCGGGCCACTGAGGTTCGTCTGCTCGCCGAACGGCAGATGGGGGCCTTTCTAAAAACGATGCCAAAGGCGACCGGATTCCAATATGGAGCAGGCGGGAGGGTAGATGGTATTCGCGCAGAACCAGCCACAAAGAATCCCCGGTTAGAGGATATTGGGATCACCAAGCAGCAGAGTCATATCGCTCAAAAGCTGGCGGATATTCCTGAGCCCGAATTTCAGGAGCGGATTGCAGTGGCTAAAGCCAGCGAAGGGAAGCTGACAACGAACTCCATTCTTCAACCGCAACGTCGCAAAAGCGAAGGCTTCAATCTGGCCGCATGGAAGCGGCAGGCTCGGTCCATCATGATCGCATGGCTGCGTTCTGTGCCGGAGCACGAGCGCGAGGATGCGGCCCGCTTCCTTTCCAATCTCCCGAACGAAATCATCAACGACAACCAGCAATGAAAACTAATCCACATCCGTCAGTCAAAGCAGCTGTTGAATTTATCACGCCGGAAACGGCGCAGGATCTACTCGGCTCGAACGTGCAGCATCAACGCAGCATTTCCAAAACGAATCTGACCAAGATCGAATCTGATCTGCTCAATGATCGCTTTAAGCTCAATGGCGAGCCGATCATCGTGGGAAGCTCCGGCAAGCTGTTGGATGGCCAGCATCGGCTCTGCGCCTGCCTCAATACGCGCAAGAGCTTTTGGTCTGTCGTTGTTCGCGGGATCGATGAAGAGTTTTTCCATATTATCAATATCGGGAAAACCCGCTCCCTTGCCGACGTGCTCAAGATTGCCGGAGAGGTTAATTGCTCAAATCTGGCGTGCGCTCTCGTGCGGGTTGTCCAATATATTCGAGACCCCTCCACCGTAGGGATGGGCGCCCATAGCCCGGTCAGCGCGTCTGAGGCAATGGACACCCTTGCGATGATGCCGCGCATCCGCGATAGCGTTGCAGCCAATTGTTTCATTTATTCGGGCGAAATCATCTCCTGTGGCCGTATTGCTTGGCTGCATTGCTTGGCCCATGAGGAATGCCCGAATGAGGCTCCTGAGTTCTTCACCAAACTACAAACGGGTGAAGGGCTCTCCAGCGACAATCCGATCTATCAGCTTCGGGTGCGAATGATGGCGGACAAGCAGTCGAATGCTAAGTTGCAGACGCGGGAAGTCCTGGCTCTCCTCATCAAGACCTGGAACGCTTACATCAAGGGAGAGAAAATGAAGCTGCTCCGCTGGGGTCATGACGAGGCTTTCCCTGTTGCCGTTTTCAAGCCCGGAAAATAAATACAAACGGGTGTTGACAAACCTAACGGATAGGGATTGCCTCCTTTTCGTCAAAGGGCCAGTAACTCTGCGACGCTCTTACAAAAATGAAACTCTCACCGGCAACCGCGTTGACCAAAACACTTGAGGCTCGGCTTTATGCTGCCGCCGCAAATCTTAAGGATTTCCCGCGCAGTTCAATTGGTCTGACAGACGATGCCGTGAAGTCCTCCCTAATCTATAAAGCCGCCAAAGCCGAATACTCAGCCGCCTTCAAAGACCTTCGCGATCACAATACGCAACGCGCTCGCCAATCCTAACCCTAAACCCCGCCTAACATGCCCACCCCACAACCCGCGGCACCCGTAAAAAGCGAATACTACGAAGCGATTAAAAACGCGCAGATTGCCGAGCTGACAAAACAGCGCGATGCCCTGCTGGCCAAGGTGAAGCTGCTCTCCGCTATCGTGCGCGAAGTGCCATCCATCATTGTACGCAGCCGCCTCGACGCCAAGGCAGACAAGCCAACGCATTACAGCTACGACCGCCATAATGCAGCTCTCAACGCCCGCGAATTCTAAACCCCGATGAACCGCTTCCCCTACCTCACCGCCTGCTTCGTGGGCCTCACGCTCGGCCTCACCTACATGGCCCTCGTGTCGGCCTACCTCTCATGAAAGACTACGATCTGACCGGAGAGGAGGTCTCGGGACGCCGCCGGATGCGCTTGGACCGGGCCGAGGCCCGCCGCTACCAGCACCAACAGGACATGATTTCCTATCACGCCGACCTGCGGGCCGGGCGTTTCTCCACCTTTAACCCCACTCCCCTTCCCCGTCTTCCGTGGGATGGGGTCAAGAACTCCCAAATTCAGCCAATCACCCACTAATCCCATGAGCCTACAACCCATCACCGAGGAAGTCCGCCTTCCCCACCCTGATATTGTCCGCCTAGCGCGATTGACTGCGAAGAACTGGAATCCCGATCCGCTGACTTCAGCCGAAACGCTTGAACTTCTCGCCACGCAACGGCGGGTAGATGCCTACCTTGCCACACTGATGCAGGAGGAACGGACCGAGGGGCGTACCCACGAAACCAATCCCAACATTCACGACGACTAATTTCCATCCATGAAAAACAAAAACTGCCAAGTTCATTTCCGCCAAGGTGACGTTCTCATTGAACGCATCACGGCTCTGCCCTCCAAACTTACCAAGCTAGCCCGAGAGAATGGCCGCGTAATTCTCGCTCACGGCGAAGTCACGGGCCACGCCCATGCGCTTTCTGATGAGCATTGCCACCTCTTTCAATCGGAACAGGAGCAGGGGGTAACCTTCCTTGAGGTGCGTGATGCGATGGCTGCATTGAAGCATGATGAACATGCCACGATCTCGTTGGAACCCGGCCTCTACAAAATTCGCCGCCAACGCGAATATTCTCCCGAGGCCATCCGCAATGTCGCAGACTAGGAGCGCATCATTATGCCAACGCTACTCGAACAATACACCGAAGCCTGCAATTTCCCCGCTAAGTTGGACGCTAAAGCCGTTGAGCAGCATTTGACTGATTACTGCTCGGCTTTGGGCATTAAGAGAAAAATTCGCAGGCTTAATGCGGGATGGACACTTGCTGGCGAGCCCGATCTGGCGCGAAATATCGACCTGATCTTAAAGGATTTCGCGAAGCGAAATCCTATTGCCGCTCGTGCCGCTATTGACGCTAGTGCCGCTCGTGACGCTAGTGACGCTATTGCCGCTAGTGACGCTAGTGCCGCTATTGCCGCTCGTGCCGCTAGTGACGCTATTGCCGCTCGTGCCGCTAGTGACGCTATTGCCGCTCGTGACGCTCGTGCCGCTCGTGCCGCTCGTGACGCTAGTGACGCTATTGCCGCTAGTGACGCTAGTGCCGCTAGTGACGCTAGTGCCGCTAGTGACGCTAGTGCCGCTAGTGAAAATTTTTCTCCGCTTACGCGGTTTTCTCAATGGTGTATTTATCGCCAGTCTTGGTGGTGGACCGGAGACATTTCGTGGCTTTCAGTTACAGAGCTAGGTGCCAAAGAACTCGGAAAGACTGATGTTTCCAAATGGTCCAAACCGGTGTTTGACGCTTATCTTTCTGGCGCTTGGATTCTGTATTGGACGGATGAAACACTATACTGGGTAGCCAAACCGACCGTTCACACCGAAATAGTCAACGGGCGCAAACGCCTACACCGCTCTGATGGTCCAACGCTGGAATGCGACATCGAAAACCTTTACTTCTGGCATGGCGTGATGGTTCCGGCCTTCGTAGTCGTAAAGCCTGAATGGATCACAATTAAGCACATCGAGACCGAGGAAAACGCCGAGGTTCGCCGGGTCATGATCGAACGTTACGGCCCGGCACGTTTCCTGGTGGATAGCGGAGCCAAGCAGATTGCCAAAGATGATTATGGGGCGCTTTACCGCAAGGAAGTGCTTGGCGATGAACCCATCGTCATGGTCAAGGTCGTGAACTCCACTGCTGAACCTGATGGCTCGTTCAAGGATTACTGGATTCGTGTTCCTCCGACTACCAAGACTCCGCGAGAAGCCTGCGCGTGGACCTTTGGAAAGACGGAGGAAGAATATGCTCCGGAGGTTGAAACATGACGCCTGAACAACTCCACCTCGCCTGCTGCATCCTCAACGCGAGGAACCAAGGATTCTACGGCCTAGCGGAAGCCCTCACCGAGCTTTACCACCTCCTAGGCTAACCACGTCCGACAACTTCAGAGACCCACCCAAATTCTATGCCCACCATCAAAGCCAATGACCGCCCAACCTTTCCGCCTCCCGAGGCCGGGGTTCAACATGCCGTTTGCATCGGGGTTTGCGACCTCGGCACCCAGCCCCAGAGCAACCCCAAGTTTCAGGCCCATCGCAAGGTGCTCCTGACTTGGGAGCTTCCCAACCAGAAAATCATGGTCAAGTCCAAGGATGGCATGGCCGAGATTGAGCTTCCTCGGGTGATTTCCGCCGACTACACCATGAGCCTCGGCACCAAGGCAAATCTGCGCAAGATGCTCGATGTTTGGCGGGGGAGGCAGTTCACCCCCGAGGAGCTGGCGTCCTTCGACCTGAGCAAGCTAATCGGGGCCAATGGGCTCATTAGCATCGTCCATGTGAAGTCCAAAGACGGTCTCAAGACCTACGCAAACGTGAGCAGCATGAGCCCCCTAATGCGCGGGATGCCCAAGCTCACCCCGGAGAACAAAACCCTGGTTTACGACCTGCCTTCCAGCGGCCCTATCACCTTCCCCGAGCTGATGCCGGAATGGGTCCAGAACCGGATCAAGAACTCCGAAGAATACATTCAGAGCCTGAATCCTCACCAGCCCAAGAAAGGCCCCACCGAGGAGCAAATGGCAAATAGGGATGGGCCTGATCTGGACGAAGATGTCCCGTTTTAACCCCCCGCACCCCGCACCTGTTGTAATGTAACCCAAACCCACCATCCCCATGCCCCCACAAGAAAACCACGGCTGGATCGAGACGCTCGCCGCCCGCAAACAGGGAGGGAGCCAGCCATGAAGCGCGGCGCTTTCTACAGGGCGGCGGTGTTGGCGGATGCGGATTATTATTGGCTTCCTCCATTGAGCTATGAACAAATTTGGTTCTATGCCCAAACCTTTAAAGAACAGTTTTTGGGCGATGACAGCAACGCCCAGATAATCGCCCTGCTGCTCGCGCAACTGCTGTGGGATGAACGGGAGGGCGGGAAGTGAGCCATGAATATATTTCGCAAACTAATGTGCAAGTTGTCTCTTTGTGGCGGCCATATTGAACACGAAAAGGACAAGGATGGCGTGTGGTGGATTGGCCTTCGCTGTGCCACTTGCAAAAAACTTCGTTGTCCGTTGAAGAGTCACTACCAAGACCTCCAACCGGAGACCAAAGCACCGTGAGCCCTGACCCTAAAGACTTTATTTCAGGCGATGGAACGAGTGACTGCTGTGATGCTCCTGTTTTATCCGGCGGGATGTGCTCTTTCTGTAGGGAGCATTGCGAAACTGTCTCGGAGGAAGAGGACGACGTGCAAATCCCCCCTCACGAATTTACGGGTCAGAAACTTGATGTAAAAGCACCATGAACACCCCAGCACATTCGAGAGGACTCACCGTGAACGCGAAACACCTTCTACGCTGGTTGCGGCAACACTTTTGCTCGCATGCCGTTTATTACGACACGGACGGCACAAAACGCGATGCGGCGGGCAACCTCTCATGCCCCTGCTACAAATGCGGCAAAGTCCTAATAGCCGACTGCTACCTCCATATGAACGCGGACCTTCATCGGAGGAATAAATCGTGAGCGCGAAGCAACAGCCGAAGTTAAGACTACGCTACGTTCCCGGAGGCGTGGACCTGATTGACCGTGACGGAAGTTGGTTGGCCGGAATGACGGAAGAGGACGCCATCGAACTTCACAGTCTTCTACAACGTAATCTTGTGCGGCTGCACAAACGCATCGGTATCCGCGTCCCTCGTCGGGCGCTGCAACGCGGGGAGGGGAAATGAGCTTGCCGGCCCCATATTACCAAGATTCCGCCGTGACACTGTATCACGGGGACTGCCGCGAGATCGTGCCGGCGCTGGGGCGGTTCGATCTGCTGCTGACGGATCCGCCGTATGGGATTAACCGCGCTGGCATGCGCGGGAGTACGTCTAAACACGGAGGGCGCAAGGCCTATGAAGATTTGAAATGGGATAACGGAACGCCAGACCCGTCGATTTTCGCTTCCCTGATTTCAGCAAGCGATAATCAAGTTATATGGGGAGCAAACTATTTTCCTGCGGTTTTACCTCCATCAATGGGCTGGTTTGTTTGGGATAAGGGTCAGGACATTTGCTCATCTGATTGCGAGCTTGCTTACACTTCACGCCGAGCGGCCCTGCGCCGAAAGGTTCTTAACCGCGTTGCGCTTATGCAGGACGGACCCGAGCACCCAACGCAAAAACCGGTTGAGCTTATTTCATGGTGCCTGTCATTTTTTCCCGACGCCCACACGGTCCTCGACCCATTCGCTGGATCCGGCACAACTGGACGCGCCTGCAAAGACCTTGGCCGCAAGTGCGTGATGATTGAGCGCGAGGAGAAGTATTGCGAGATAGCCGCCCGACGCATGGGCCAAGAAGTTTTACAGTTTTAGCACCCGCCCAACCACCAACCCCGCCAAGAAATGAGCACCTTTTGCCCCACCTGCTTCCGTCCTTATTCATGGCAACGTGAAGCGTTCAACGGCCCTTATTGCGAATGCACTTCGGCCGAATCCAGCATAACGAATAGCACCGCGATTCCGCCCGCCCCACCTAATTTTCCATGAACCTCGACGAACGCGCCTACTCCATCGCCAAGCAGCTCATGTCCTACGGAAATGCCTTCCAAGCCTGTGACACGCAGAACCGCCAAGAGAAGGTCATCGCCGAGGCCGCCAAGACCGTGAAGCGCGAACTGCTCGCTTTTCAGGAAGACTACTTGAACCCGCAAAACGCCACCCCATGAACCCCGAAACCATCATGCGAATCGTCATCACCCTCATCTGCCTCTACGCGCTCGCCACGCTGGCCCGCGCTTCGTTTCTCCGCCACGTCGCCTGCGACCAAATTGACCTCACGCGCATGGCCGACGCCATCCTGCAATGCGAGAACACGCCTTGGGAAAAAATCGGTCTATATGGCGAGCGATCCAGCTACCAAATAACCGAGGGTGTTTGGAAGCAGCACACGATTGCTGCATTCACTTGGGCATCCGATCCTCACCCGGCCTGCAGGCGGATGGTGGACAAACTCGTCATCGCCCATCTCGCATGGATTTGTCGCACACTTAAGGCAGATGGCTATACCTTGACTCCTTACATCGTCGCAGAGGTCTGGAAGGGCGGCATTGGGCGATTCCGGCGAATGCAGATGCGCCCACCAGACATCCAGTATGCGATCCGATGCAACAACCTGTATGCCGAAAATCGGCTTGCATCCAGCAAGTAACTACGCCATTTGCCCTATTGGGAGATAGGTAGGCGGGTAACGATCACCCCGCCGAAAAGTGGCCATAAGTCCTTGCGACCCGCCGGAGAGGTAAGAGCCTCCGGCGGGTTTTCGTTTTGAAAATCAGGCGGTCACTTTAAGCGATACCAGACCTGATTCGTCAACCTTGATCCCGTCTTGTCGGCCGAATTGCCCTTGAAAATATCCACTTTGCCGCACTTTTTCAAGGCACGCAGGCGCCGGTAAAATTGCATTTCGGTCCAGTTTAAAAGCTTTCTGATCTCGACTCGCGTAAGCCAACCCGCGCCAGTCGGCTTTTTTTGCCGTCTCGTGACATCGCCAACGGCCTCCATCCATTCAGCGCGCATCGCCTCCGCGCTTTTCTCGCCGACCACGACTGTTCGCTGGTCCGGTTTCATAGCGTGACGGCGGCCGGGGGCTGCGGGTTGAAATGGCGGTAGTGAACAACCGGCATTTCGCCGTCCCGCATGTCCCGCCAGTCGAGGACGTAAATGGATGGGCATGGGATGCCATCCGGGACGACCTTGTGCCCGTGGCGCGTCAATCCCTGCCATGCCCCCGTAACCACCGTGAGCCTGTTGCCGTCACAGAAATGCCCCGTGCGGTGACGGTGCGCGCCGACCACCACCCGTGGGGCCGTCCAACCGGCCCGCACCGACTCATTCACGGCGTTGCCCAGTTGAATCGAATGCTGCGACGCTTCCAAATAACTCCGCGAAGTCGCCGGAAAATGATGCCTCACCGACAGCGGAACCCCGCAGGCCACAAGGCGCAGATGATCCCAATAGGGCTGCCCGTGATCGGGGTTTTTCTCGGCCTTCAAAAAGTCGGCAATCGAGTTTTCGACGCCGCCCACATGGCAATCCGTGCCGCGCACCATGTACCGCTTTGCGGCGCGCTCGGCAACCGGTGCCAGCAATTCCTTCGCCGCCTTGGCATGGTTGCGCGGGTCCGGCGACCATATCTCGGTCGTCCGGTGATGATTCCCCTCGATGCAGTCCCCGTTGATGACGAGGCCATAGGTCTGCGGCTCCAGCAGTTCACCGAGCCACGCATGACCCTGCACCCAACAATCGTAAAACCACGCGGAAAGCGGGGACCGCCCCACCGGCTCACCGCCCTTCTCCGTCACGAATCCGGGCTGCAGAATCGCCTCATCCGAGCCGGAATGAATGTCTGAGATAAAGACAAGGGCTCGAATTGACTTTCTCAAGGCCATGTTATTTGCGGGCTATCCACTCCCAAATGCAGCCGACCAAAAGGGCCACCGCCGCCGCAAACCCCCGGTTATGCCATTCGTGGCGCTCCAGCTTGGTGACA
>Ga0316220_1002572_pt1 | contig 16601 bp, 29 predicted proteins | sample TBH18005metaG_FD_203632 | JGI IMG/M metagenome (GOLD analysis project Ga0316220, IMG submission 203632) | Freshwater microbial communities from Trout Bog Lake, Wisconsin, USA - TBH18005 | ecosystem: Environmental > Aquatic > Freshwater > Lake > Hypolimnion/Profundal zone | place: USA: Wisconsin...
TTGCTGCAGTTATATTAGCGGCATCTATTAATGCCAAAAGTCCTGCACTATCTGTAGTCCATCCAGGAATTTGAGAGATGTCACTGACTAGGTATCTAAATGATCCAGATAAACTATTAATGCCTTCGCCACCAAGTTCTTCTCCCCATACGGTGTAATTCATAGATTCCGGACCATATGTAGTATCAATTACAAAAGGTGGCGTTCGGGTCATCTGGGTAATTAAGGTAGCGTTATTAGCCACATCCACAAATGGTGCCACTGTTGAATCTTTTTCATGGAATAAGTCCACATATCGATATGGCCAAAAGGTTGCCTTCGACTCTCTGGTAAATGTTACGGTTATAGTTGCACTTGCCATTCAATTTCTCCTAAATAATGTTGACTTTTTACATTAAAGTCTGTATAATCTTATTTATGAGTTATTACCCCACAACCTACGGAAACGTTTCTATTGCAGGGCATTCGGGTCAATATGTGATTTCCAATGGCCTTAATACTACTTGGAGTTCAGCTACCGTTATACAGAGCAAAACCCTTCAGTTGGATGAAAGTGCAGATATTAAATTTGGAGATGCTAGCCTTATGGAAACACTACGAGAAATTCGAAGTCAATTGGGTATACTTACACCAGACCCCAAGTTGGAAGCAGAATTCGATGAACTCAAGGCCTGCGCACAAGAATATGAGCGATTGAGAGCAAAGTTTATAGAACAAAAGCGTATGTGGGACACATTAAAACAACAGACATTTTGACAACAAATGGCAGATAGTGTACAATACAGTATGACTACTATAACCATTGAAGGTGCTGAGCGAGCGTTAGACGCTGGTGCTTGGCTGGAACGACAACGTATAAAATATGAACTTTTTGGTATTGGAGTATTAAGCTCTGATCCCAAATATCAATTTAAATTTCATAACACTAAAGACGCGAGTCACTTTGCACTAAAATGGCGATAACAATACGAGTACCCTGGCAAGCACCTTATGACAACAGTGTGGCGTGGAACGAGTTATGTGCATGGGCTATAGAACGATTTGGTATGCCCAACGCCGAACGATATGCATGGCATGCTGAAGAGAATCACATGGAATTTGTTTTTGCGGACGAACATGATGCACTATTATTCCAATTGTATTGTGGATACGGCGAGCGAGTAGACACAAATCAATTGACAACGGAGTATTTTAGCAAATGGCTATAAGAACAGTATTACACGAATTTAGATTGGGCGATGTAGAAGACCCCGAGATCTTCGCCGCACAACCCATATGGGAATGGCAACAAACCGAAGCCGGCAAATGGTGCATGAAAACCTGTGTCAAAGATAGTGTTACGTGGGGCTTGGGTGTTGATCCATACAATTATGGATATCGAGTTCATGTATATGGTGACTTAGCTGAACCGGATCTAACCTATTATCTAGTAAAGTATAAACGGTTTGCAACAACTTGAATTTTGGCCTCCACCTGAAGACTGGACTGAAGTGCAAATACTTTGGGATGATATATTGGGCGGTCCTGAATATCCTATAAGAAAAATACTAGATTGGATTGAGACTGCTGTTGGTGGGGAATATCATTTGAGTGGTTTAGTGGGCACAAAAGGTTTTAGTTTTAGATTTAAAAATTCCCAGGATGCAACTTATTTTGTAATGATGTGGCTATGAAACGACCTGAAGAACATATTGTGACTGGAACAGCCACCGCAGAGCAATATCGCACGGTGCGAGATTTTTTGCATGATGTTTATGACTGGTGCCGAGATAATGGAGTTGAGTATGAATGGCAAGGTGAACACAGTCGCACTTTACGGGGCCGGCAAACTTTTCATTGTGACTTGTATATCCCAGATGACAGTCAACGAACACTATTTGCACTGAGGTGGGCATGAACAAGATCATATATGATGATAAATTTCGTGTTGCAGTAACAACTGGTAGATATGATGCCGAGGATTGGCCTGGTTATTTTAGTAACTTTTCCTCATATTGTGCCAAAATAGCCGAGAAAAATGGGTGGGACATTAAAACCGTAATCAACTATGAATTAAAACCATTAGGTGGTAGATTGATTGTAACCAGCACACAGGGCATGTATCTACGTTGGGACAAAGAATCTAGTCATACCGCATTTGTATTGAGGTGGTCATGACACCACGCAAAATTACGTGGACAAGAACTGGAATGCGTTTGCGAGCCGAGGGCGAGAACGGGCTTTGGCCTAGTAATCCTGGCTGGGGGCTAAATGAAAGGGATATGGATCCCGTACACAAGTGGAGCAAAGAAAACGACTGTGGTGTACGCACAAGTTTTGATACTTGGCAGTTTAAGACTGATGAAGAAATAACTATGTTTTTATTGAGGTGGGCATGACCGAAACAAACAAAGTAACACATAAACGATTTCAAATCAATCTCCATGATGGGAACATGTGGGAGATAATAAAATTGTTAAGAGAGCATCTCGGAGATAATGATCCATTAATGCCAAAGACAGAACGCAAATGGTTTACTAGTGGATACGATGTATGGATTAGATTTGACTGCTTGGACGAATCTGTAGTTTCTTGGTTGCTGTTGCAGATAAAGACACACTAATGATTGAAATTGTGGTAGAGAATAAACAAGTAACCGAAATACTACCCATGGTGCAAAGTATGCGTGAGCGTGGATGGGTGCAGGGTCGGGACTTTGATTTTACGTATCACCCTGCAGAGTACAGGTACACTTGGGATCAGACCGCCGAACAACGCACCGTGTTTACATTTTATCGTGAAGAGATCGCCACAGTATTTGCACTGACTTATCTATGACGCCACCCGCACAAAAGTTTCTTGTTGTTGACGATTACAATAACTATGGGCTAAAGAACCTGTACGCACCTCAATGCGTATGGGTAACCAATTATACATGGTACAATGAAAATGAATACGAGATTGATAGGTGGTTGCTCAAACATGGATGCATTATGCCCGGTATGATAATTAAATTTCCCAGCGAAGAAGCATTAACATTATTTTTATTACGATGGCAATAATATGATTAAAATTGATTTTCACGGCGGTACGCACGGACATTTTTTAGAATATGTTTCTAATGTATACATTATGCAAACTCCTGGTAGTACCGCTAGTATTTTTAAAAAAGATACCGGATCAGCACATGATGCAGATAGTACGTATACGAGTAATCGTTTAATTCGTTGCGGACACTATTCTCAGCCAATTTATAATTTAAATATAAATGACGATGATACTATTATTAGAATAATACTAGATTCTGATAATGACGATTTATTTTTTATTGCTACTACAAATTTAATATACAAAGCTGGAGATATTGGATTTGAAACGCAAATGACAAATATACCAGAATCTATTAGGCAGAATGCAATTGCATACCGAAATGATTGGTATAGTAAATTCAACGAAGGGAATTTATACTCCGACCACTATAAAGAATTCCGATCTATATCAAACCCAATATTTAAATTCCCATTTGAATCTTTTTTCTCTTTTAACAATTTTTGTAAAAGTTTAAATGAACTGGCATTTTTCTTAAATCAAACATTTTTTCCTGACGAATCTCTATATCAACTTTGGACCGAGTTTATAGAAAAAAATCAAGGACAACAATCGTACATTAAATGTGATCAAATAATACAAGATATTTTTAATAACAAAAATAGAGAACTAGATAATTTAACGGTTATAGAAGAAGCATGGATAAACTATAATTTATCTAAGATATGCAGAATTTATAATGGAGACATGTTTGACAATATTACCTATCCTCAAAATACACAACATATATATAAAGAAATTCAAGAACATCTAAGTCAATTAAGATAATGGGTAACGAACTATACACCGATCACAAACACAGATTAGATACCGTAATGGGAGTTGCGAGTTTTTGGGCCGCAATGCGCCAATGTCGAGATGGTGAAGGCAGAGAGCATTGCCAAACTCCACGGTCAATGCATCAATGGTTTTGCGAAACCTATGGAATCGAACTACAGTGGTCCAAAGAGGAACTGGATCAAATCAAGCCCGAAGTTCGTATTGTGGACGAACAAAAGTACATGTTGTTTTTATTAAAGTACACAAAATGAATCACAACGTGTTTTGGCCCTTGATGTCATCTCTATATGTTAGTAGACCTCGGAGTTTGCTTGAGTTCCATCAGTTCGTACTAGACGAATATGGTATTGAGTTGAACTTAACCGAAGATGGAATTCAATGGCAACAGAAATGGATCGTTAGGGACGAAGCCAAGTACACGATGTTTTTATTAAAGTATACCCGATGAATTGGGGCTACATAATCGCCAAACTAGTATCCGCAATTGGAAGTTGGATCGATGCCGCCAATTTGCGAAATAGAGTTTACAGTTTGCAAGAAGAAAATGCAAAACTCAAATTGGCTTTAGAAGACGTTGAGCGGATGGATCAGGGCGGAAGGATAAGCGTTTATGCCCGCAGAGTCTTGGATAAGGTTGACCCTAAATGAAAAAGGTGCTATAATATAGATATGAAAATTTTTATTTCTAACTATCGTAATCATTGGATTTCACCTTACACGATTATGGAACGGATATTCTTTTGGACAGACTGGGCTAAAGAAGACGGTCCTGTATATCCTGAATGGGTTGAACGTTGGACAGATAGAATTGAATTCATTAGCAAAGGCATACAATGGGTTTTGGATCGTGTGCATCCTAGGATTGAGTATGTTAAAATAGACCGGTGCGATACTTGGGGCATGGACTCAACATTGGCTATAATTATTTTGCCCATGTTGAAACAACTTAAAGAAAACAAACACGGCAGCCCCTTAACTGATCCCATAGATTGTCCTGAAGAGTTATACCCCTCAGAAGAAGCCGGGCCCAACAATGGCTACTGTGACAATACATTACATGAGCGTTGGACCTGGGTATTAGATGAAATAATTTGGACCTTTGAACAATTGCATCCTGACAGTGATTGGGAGGCAGAGTTTCACACAGACAAGGGATTTGACCGAGAGGGTTATCAGGAAATTGACGATCGTATTTCAAATGGTTTAAGATTGTTTGCCAAATACTACCGTGGCATGTGGGATTAGGTAATATAACCCCCAGTCCATCCTTTATACGATGTTGCTCGTTTTTTAATAACGTCAATCAACATAGAATAACTTACGTCGTGCTTTTTACAAAATGACACAATGCCCCCTTCTACAATATGCTTAATTCCTGAAGGATCTACTAATAGATATTTCTTTGCGTTCGGATTCTGCTTACCATTGACGGGATTCAGTAACCGATGCTTTTTCATATCTGCTTGTCTTTTCTGTTTGAGTTCTTTGGCTTTTTCTTCGCCATGTCTTTCTACATATGACACCCCAGTAAGTTCTTCTCTACGCAACTTTGCTAATTTTGATTTAACTTTGTCAGAATGAGTCTTACCAAACATACCATTAAGTTCTCCTGGTCTTGATTTAAGTCGGCGTGTTTCTGGTCCATCATTGCTTCCACCTTCTCCGCCATCTGTCTTATTCATTAATATACCGGTGCCTAAATCTTTTCGTCCCCACCATCTAATTAATCGACGTTCAAGGGCAAACGCTCCTATTTCGGTTAGGTTATTTTCAATTATTATAATACGTGATTTGTCTTTTGGGGTCCAAGTACCGCAATTCTTTTTGGTGTTCCGGTGTTGCTCATATGCCCTATTTCCGGTACCTTTGCCAATATAATATGGGGTACCATCTTCTCGAAGATATGCGTAGGTATAGAAACGATTGTGTAAATACATTTGCTGGTGCTCCTTCAAAGCATTAGAGTAGTTGGGATTGGGAGATCCGCGAACTACATTTTTATTTATGATTTGACAATAAATGGCAGGTGTGCTATAATACGGTATGTAAAAGGATTATATTATGAGAGTTTCGGTAATTTCAGATTGCCACATTGATTTCGCAGACTTAACGCTACCTGGTGGTGATGTCCTGATCCTGTCCGGGGATATTTTTGAGGCAAAGAATCTCAAAAAGGAAATGTACAATCCTGAAATGATATTACTTGAACATGAACGCCAGGATCGTAGACCGGATCGCTTTTACAGGTTCTTGTTAGAGGAATGTAGTCAAAAATATCGCAAGGTTATAATGGTCATGGGTAATCACGAATTCTATAGATCTGTGTTTCAAAAGACTTATGAACATATCAAAAGTCAACTGCCTGATAATGTGTATTTGTTGGAGAAGGAAAGTTTAGAACTTGATGGTGTGTTGTTTTTGGGTGCTACGTTGTGGACTGACATGAACAAGCAGGATGCACTGACAATATATCATATGCAGGGTGCTATGAATGACTATCGCCAAATAACTATGCTTAATGAAGAAAGGCATGTGTACCACAGACTACAACCCGAATATACAGTTAAAGAACATTTAAAGACTTTGGAGTATTTTAAAAATGTCCTTGCAGAGAATCGCACTCGTGAAGGTGGTGCACTACCGGTTGTGGTAGTAACACATCATAGTCCCAGCAAGTTAAGCACCAAGCCCAAGTACCAAAAGGATGTGCTAATGAATGGTGCTTATAGCAGTGATTTAAGCGAATTTATTTTAGATAACCCTGAGATCAAAGTTTGGACTCATGGACATACACATGACACCTTTGATTATATGATTGGTGAGACTAGAATTATTTGTAATCCCCGTGGTTATAAATATTACGAGCAACGTGCAGATGAGTTTGATCCCACAATTGGTTTTGATATTTAAGGAGCAGTAATGGAGTTTAATGAGCTAGTAGAGGCTTGCGGACAAGCATTGATAATTTATTTTTGTTTCAAATTGGTAGTTTGGTTATTGGGCTTTAATCGTTTTCTAAACGACCTCAGCGAAACAAATGACAATGTAAAAAAATACTTGAGCTCCATTATCCACCCAGTAATAAGCGAAAAACATGGGGATACAATTTACTTCTTTGAAGAAGGCACGGACAAATTTATAGCACAGGGGCGGAATGATGCTGAAATAATTGCGGCACTGAAAGCACGTTGGCGAGATCATATCTTTATTATTGGCCAAAAGCACTACATGGCAGGTCCTGACTTCAAGATGCAGGAAATTAAAGATCCCGATGAAGTTGGTAAGTTACTTGCTGATCGAGTAATTGACAGAGTATGACCAGAGAATTGTTGATATTTTTAAGTATTATTGCGCTGATGGCTTGCCAGAATCTACCACCAAACTATTACATTGGTTCTAAAACTATTATTGGATATTCAAAATGAAACCTCAAAAACCCGCACAGGGAATTATGTTAGACAGAAACTGGGGCGATGCCCGAAGTTATACAATTGCCTGTGACTGTGGTGGGCGTGAACATTATCCGCAGATGTGGATTGAAGTTGGTGACGAAAACGATTCAGATCTGCAAAACGTCACAGTTACATTTTATGTGGAAACTGTTAGTCCTTGGTACAGGCTTAATCGTTGGCGTCAAATTTGGACCATGTTAACACGTGGATATGTAAGGCAAGAAAGCACCCTAATTCTCAGTAAACAAGCAGCTCTAAACTTGAGCACGGTTATCAGAAATAGTGTAGAAGAAATGCAACAGGTCAATGTTGTCAAACTTGACAAAGAATGACTTTTATCCTATAATAGTACTTACGTCAACAACATTATAGGTACTCCTATGACAATGCATCTTGAAGGTCCTTGGTTAAGCACTACAGGTAAACGCAAAGGTAAAATGAAATTTAAATCTGCAGAACAAAAGCGTGAATACGAACGACTTGATCGTGAGTGGAAAGAATTGCTCAAACGCCAAGGTGCAGAGCTAGAAGCTAAAAAACAAAGTCGTGCAATGAAGGCGGCACCTTTGACTTACAAGTTATCTACACCAGTAGGCCGTAGCACAGGTCACGATGTTAAAAGTTTAGATACTGGACATTTAGGTGCGGTGCGTACTAAAGAAATTCCGCAGTACACAGGTACTAAGATAATTGGTATTGGTACAATGCACAAAAGTAATGCAGTCCCTGTGTTCAGTGACGAGCAGGCCGTTGATATTTCTAGAATGAGGAGATAATATGATTAATGATTTAACTAAAACTATATTTGGTGATAATCTTGACAAATCGTTTAAACTTTCAGATTTGCTAACTGAATTTGATAATCATAATTTACTTAATATTGGTGAAATTGCTGAACTTGCAATCAGTATTAAATCAGGTGTCTCCCGATGCACTAAAATGACCGAGAATATTGATCTTGTCAGTGGGAGACAAATTAAGCATGCCAAAACCTATTATAGAAGAGGTTCATGGATTGCCACAGTAAGCCGTAATACAAATGCACCTATGCTGGTAGTGGTCACGGAACAAAATACCAAAAAACAACATTTTTTTAATATCCCGTATTCTGCACATCGGCACTTATTGGGAAATACTATAACCATTGGATTTGGTTATACTGGCACTGACCTTAGCGGTAAATGGTTTGATTACAGGGTTGATAGTTTTGATGAACTGTGTGAGCTGGCTAAATAGACTACTAGGAGATAATATGGAAGGCTGGGGCGATTGAGTAAAGAAGATATCATACGAATGGCAGGTAAAGTTGAGGAAGTCCTGCCCAATGCAATGTTTAGAATTGTATTGGAAAACAATCACAAAGTTATGGCCACAATTGGTGGCAAACTTAGGCAAAATAATATACGTATATTATTAGGAGACTCAGTTGAAGTTGAGATGAGTCCTTACGATATGAATCGTGGTAGAGTCGTATACCGCAACAAATAATGTATCACGCAGTCTTTTTTACTAATGCAGGGTATGTTGTCAATAACAATAAATTATCCGGATCAGAAGCAAAAACGCTTGGGGCATATAGACTTGCTAGTGAATTACGAAGTCGGGGATATAAAGTCATAGTAATAGATTATTTTTCCACTTACTGGGCCGAGAATCTTTCAGAAACTGTAAAATTATTAAAATCAATTATTTCTCAAAAAACATTGTTTGTCGGATACAGTGGAACCTTTTTCCAAACTTTGGGGAAATCTCGATGGCCTGTTGATACTAAGATTATACGAGCAATCAACAAAGCTATTACTACGATTAATCCAAAAACTAAAATATTATATGGTGGAGCCTATGCTAATGATATAACCGAAGAGTTATTGACTGTGGGTGTTGACTATATTGTACAAGGTCTTGCGGATTCGACTATTATTGATATTGCAGATAGTCTAAGCAACGGTAAACTCCCCAAATTTTCAAATATTATCAATAATGTTAAAATTATATCTTATGATACCACAGCATCAAATTTTGATTTTAGACACAATAGTGTAACAAAATTTACCGAAGATGATTTTATCATTCCTGGCGAAACCATACCAATTGAGATAGGTAGGGGTTGCAGATTTAAATGCAGCTTTTGTGCGTATCCCTTATTGGGTAGAAATCCCAACGATATAAGTTACATAAAAGATCCCACGGCAATAACACAGGAGTTGATATATAACTATGAAAATTTTAATACTACTAACTATATCATAGTAGATGATACCTTTAATGAATCAACTGAAAAATTAACAGTAGTACAAAAAGCAATCAAGGACTCGGGAGTTAAAATACAATTTTTTTCTTATATTAGAGCAGATTTATTAGCTCGATATCCCGAGCAAACTGACATATTATTAGATATGGGTTTAGTGGCACCATATTTTGGTATCGAATCATTAAATCATCAATCTGGTAAATCAATTGGTAAAGGAATGCATCCGGATAGAGTAAAAAAATGTCTAATCGATTTCAAGAAAAAAGCGGGTTCAAAAGTTGTGACACAGGGTGGCTTTATCGTAGGACTTCCGTATGACACTGAAGAAACATTAGAAGATAATTTACAATGGATGTATGATCACCCAGAGTTTTTGGACGCATATCAATTGAGCCCGTTATCTTTTGATAGAGGTACTGTGTGGGCTAGCGAACTATCAAAAAATCCCGGTAAATATGGATATGAAATAAGTGAAGATTATTCATATTGGAAAAACGCTAATTTAGATTCAACAAAAGCAAAAGAGATTGCTGATCGTTGGAATAAAAAAACCAGGGATTCTAATAGAACAAAAATAGCTGCAACAGGGCTTATGTCAATGCTGAATCTTGGATATAGTTTTGATGAGTTGTATCATGCAACTGCTATGCCCATAGATGATATTAAGTCTAGATTAAAATTAAGACAACAGAAATATGTCAATTCTGTGTTCACAAGGGTAAATAATATATGCAAGACATAAGACAAACTATAAATCTATTAGAAACAAAAGCCAAACAAGAGCTAGAGCGAATTAAATTGCCCTATACGAAAACTGCTCTTGCACCAGTTATGAGCAGCTCAACACTGGATCTTCATTACGATAAGTTATATAAGGGCTACGTTGATCGCTACAACAAAGGTGAGGGCGACAGTAATTTTAATGAAGCCGGAGCATTTTTACACAGCATTTGGTTTAGTCAGTTCCATACTCCCCGAACCCAACAACCACGTGGTGCTATACTAGCAATAATAACTAGAAATCACAAAAGTTTTGTGGACTTTAAAGATAAGTTTAAAGAGGAAGCAATGAAGCTTCAGGGCAGCAATTGGATTTATTTAAGCAAATCAGGACAGATTAAAATTATTCATAATCACCAAAAACGCACAGATATAGCAATATTAGTGGATTGGTGGGAACACTCATACATCAACGACTATGGCTCCAACAAAGAAAAGTATTTAGACAATCTATGGCGCATCATGGATTGGGATGCTATAAACAGAAGACTATGATTACAATTACAGAGAACGCGACAATTAAGCTAAAAGACATTCTCTCAGAAGAAAACAATCCTGATACTAAACTACGTATATTTGTACAAGGTGGTGGTTGTAGTGGAATGAGTTATGGATTTACATTGGATGATGTGCAAAACGAAGATGATTTCACTCTTGAAGAATCTGGTGTACAGGTCCTAGTAGATTCAATGAGTATGCAATACTTAACGGGTGCCGAAATAGACTACAAAGATGACTTGATGGGTGCGAGTTTTAGTATAAAGAATCCCAATGCAGAAACCACCTGCGGATGCGGTAGCAGTTTCAATCCCTATTAATTGCTAAATACTACTATTAGGTAGTATTTTATGAGTTTCGCAAATGTAAATATCGGTACAACTCCCGGCGACGGCACCGGAGATCCACTACGTACTGCTTTCCAAACAATAAACAATAATTTTGCAAATATTGCCAATGGTAGTATCACTGTAAATGCACCAGTTCTGTCAGTTGCAGGACGTACAGGAAATGTCGTACTAACGTTAAATGATGTAAGTTATATCATGTCCAACAGTCAAAATTGGACCAGCAACGTGGGCACCGTCCAACAAGCACTGGATCAATTGGCTCAGAGACTCAAAACTGCAGGGTTCTAACCATCCAATTGGGCTAAATACTGATAATATTTAGGTAATTGGATTATGACTGTATTAATTTCGCCCGTATTCACCGGAGTAACTGCTAATGATGGCACCGGTGATACTCTACAAACTGCCTTTATCAAAGTAAACAACAGCTTCACCAATGTTGCCACCGCCGTATCCCAAATCCAGGCCAATTACGCAAACGCCCAATACGGTGTTTTTTCCAATATCACTGTTACAAATCGTGCACTTGGTAGTCTTAATTTCTATGGTAGTGACACAGTATATATCAATGGTAGTCCAGTGGCTACTTCGGCAAGTAGTTTTACTGGTGGTAATGTTGCACAACAGACTAACTTTCAAGCCGCAACCAGTAGTATAAGTAGCACAACTGGAGCAGTTACGATAACTGGTGGAATTGGTATCGGTGGAAACATTAATACCACAGGTAATATCAGTTCTTCGGGTAACTTATATGTTTCTAGTATAACTGACAGTTCTAGTACAGCTATTGGTGCTATTGTAACATCCGGTGGTCTGGGTGTTGCTAGAAATGTAAACTTTGGTGCTGCCCTTAATGTAGCAACAAGTATTGGGGTAACTGGTCCACTTACTGCATCTAGTGCATCATTGACTAGCAGTACCGCATCAAGCGGAACTAATACTGGAGCACTTATAGTAACCGGTGGCGTTGGTATCGGTGGTGCGCTAAACGTTGGCGGTAATGTAACTTTAGCAAACCTGTCAGTTACCGGTACTCTTGTAGCAAATACTTCGGGAGTTATAACTGCGCCAGCAATTGACTTAAATACTCCGGTTTCTCTAGCTCCGCTGACCACACAGACCACAAGTAATATTGGTGTTTCAATGCACTATTATGATTCAGCTGGTGCCGGTGATAGTCATGCGTTTGTTGGTAGACTAGTTACTGGAATTGGGTTCTTATCAAATGCTTTTGCTTATTATGCATCATCTACAGATCCACTAGGTGGTCCTGTAGTTGGAACACAACTTGGAACAATTGTTGGTGGTAGCTTAATTGCAGCAAATTCAACACAAAGTACAAGCACGACAACTGGTGCTCTACAAGTAGTTGGTGGTGCTGGTATTGCTGGTAATGTATTTGCCGGCAATGTCAGTGCATCAGGTTTCTTCTATGCAAATGGAACACCGTTTGTAAGCAGCAACTATGGAAATATCCAAGTAACAGCCAATATGGCTAGTTTTGTCGGAAACATTATACCTAGTGCAAATTTAACATACAACTTAGGCAGTTCAACTTCTTGGTGGAATAATATTTACGGAACTGCCATACATGCACAGTACGCTGACTTGGCAGAAAATTATCTAACTGATCAAGTCTATGAACCCGGAACAGTGGTTGTAGTAGGCGGAGATGCCGAAGTAACTGCCTGTACCGAACAAGGTCAAGACAATGTAATTGGTGCAATATCAACTGATCCCGCTTATTTAATGAATGGTGCAGCTGGTGGTCAACCTATTGCACTCAAAGGACGAATACCTTTAAAAGTATTTGGTCCAATTGTAAAGGGTCAACGGTTAGGCACAAGTCACGAGACTGGACATGCAGAATATGCGGCTGGCAGATATAGTTTTGCTATTGCATTAGAAACTGATATTAGTCTGGGCAGTAAAATAATAGAAGCGATTATACTTTAATGGCATATCCCATTTGGAATACATCTCCAGGTAGCTTAGGCTTAGTTCCTGAGAATACTTTTTATCAGTTACAGTTATCTGCAACCAATGCAGTATCATATAAAGCATTGGCCGGTAAATTTCCTCCGGGTATGTATGTGACTTCTTCTGGCAGTTTGCAGGGAGTGCCGGTTGTAACTGATGCAAACAATTTAAATAGAAGTTATGAATTTTCTGTACGTGCCACTAGTGGTGACGGACGTATTGCTGATCGAACATTTTCAGTAACCGTAAGTAATATCGTACCCCCACAAATTACACCCAAAGTAGCAAGTTTGGGCGAAGTATTTGATGGAACTTTTTATAGTTTACAACTAGAAGCTACAGAGATTAACCCCAATGCCAATTTGAACTGGCAACTAATCAGTGGTACTCTTCCGGGTAATGTAACATTATCTAGCTCAGGTCTTATTTCAGGATTTATATATCCATTACCATCACAGGGTAATGCTGGTCTTACAGGATTTAATGTTGCACCTTATAATCAATTTGGGTATGAAAATGCAGCCCAATATCAAAACGGTGCTTACCAATTTACTGTAAGAGTGTTTGATGGAATAAACTACGACAGTTTTACCTATACATTAAAAGTTGTAGCCAAAGATCATTGGGAAGCTGACACTACATTAGATACTATTGATTCGTCACTGACAATAGATCAAGATAACAGGTATTTGCCCATAATGACTACACCCAGCCAGTCATTGCCAACAATACGCAGTAGTGGTAAGTTTGCCTTTCAGTTTACTGCAATAGATCCAAATGACTATCCATTATACTATGGAATTTATTCTGGTTCTGGATCAACATTTGATCAAAGCAGTGTAGATAATTTATCTGTGTATGCCAACGGTAATGCTGTATTTGGCACTGACGGGGTCAGTTTTACTTATACTGGATTGAATGCCGGCGGCGCTGGATTTGACACTACTGGATTTGACCAAGCCGTGCAAGCACTTCCGCCGGGTCTAACTTTAGATCCAGCATCGGGTTGGATAACAGGCACTGTTGGATCGCAAGCTGCTGCTTCGGAAACATATACCTTTCAAATTTATGCTTATGAATACACTAATTCATCGTATGCAAGTCTACCAGTACAATACCAATTGACTGTATTAGGGGATATTACTAATACTATTGATTGGAGCACTAGTGCTAATCTTGGCATTATTGACAATGGCGGTATAAGCGAGTTAAGTGTATCAGCAATTAGTAATGCCGGAAAAACTTTAACATATAGTTTAATCACTGACCAATCGCATTTGCCGCAAGGATTAGAATTATTAAATTCGGGATTAATTGTTGGACGTACTACGTTTGAATATTTTAATTTAGATGCTGGATCTACTACTATAGATGACGGTAATAATTTTGATAATATTTATACCTTTACAGTACTGGCTTCTACAACAGATGGTACTGCTACCTCTACCAAAACCTTTACCATAGGAATTAATAACTTTAATAATCGCCCCTATGAGAATTTGTACTTGAAGGCACTACCTACGCTAGATCAAAGACAAACATTCTTGAACATTGTAAATAACACCGAGATCTTCCCATCAAGTTTAATATACAGACCTAGCGATCCTTGGTTCGGTCGCGCCAAAGATATACGAAGTTTGTTTTTAGCCGGATTAAATCCATCACAGGCAACAACTTATTTGACTGCAATGAGCACTAATACATACAGAAAACGTATTGAGTTTGGTAATATAAAGACTGCGCAAGCCCTGGATTCAAATTTTAATGTAAAATATGAAGTAGTGTACGTTGAACTAAATGATGACGCAACTTCTAACGGCAAGAGCCCATCTAATATAGATTATAATAATGTAATCTCAGCAAATGTATATCCCAATAGTTTTACTAATATGAGTAGTATTCTAACGAATACGTTGGGGTATGAAAATCAAGGCGCACTTCCAGAGTGGATGACTAGCCCACAAACAAATAAAAAACAATTGGGCTTTACCCGTGCAGTTGTTTTGGCATATACTGTTCCGGGAGCAAGTAATTTAATTGCTTATCGATTAAAAGCCAATGGTATCACATTTAATGGTATAGATTTTGTCTTGGATAGATATGATTTAGATAATGCATTAACCACAAACTATAACATAAGCACCGGGGCATTTATTGCAGGTAAAGAGACAACATTTGATAGAATTAAGCGTCCGGCAACTGTAAAATATAGTGCAGATTATGGGGTTAAAAATTTGGCTTTTGATATGATAAACAACCAAACTGTTGCTAGTATTCAAGCCAGAGGCGGGCTAGATGGTGTTACATATTTTAACAGCGGAGATACACTGATATTCCTGCAGCAGGAAAATTATGTTGGAGAGACAAATCCTAATGATGGATGGAACTTACCATCTGGCCTAGTGATTCCAGGATTCTTGGGCCATTCGCTGAATTCATCAGTGGTAAATCAAAGAGCCGGCATTTGGCAAATTAATATCGATTCATCAAATATTGTAACCTTAACTTTTGTACAAGCCATTGACGTACATGATTATGTACAATTAAACTACGGAATTAGCCAAAGCGACAGTATTGTATACTATGATCCTGTACTAAAGCCTGGAACTAGCGTACCATCATACACCTCTCTAAAAACATTACTGGCATCTAGCGCATCTAATACTAGATTCGATAATTATGGAACTAGATTCATCAATAATCGCGACAAATATTCGGCACCCGGATCTAAAGACAATTGGTTAAATTTTCCCAAGATAGCGCAATTCCAATAAATATAGTATGCTAAATACAAGAACACCGGAGTTTTTAAACAATGTCAAACATTAATCCCTACAACATCGACGGCACATACCCAGTTGCCGGTCAAGACAACGACAGTCAAGGCTTTCGTGACAATTTCACTAATATTCGAAATAATTTTAGTTATGCTCAAAGCGAGATCTCAGATCTTCAAAGCAAAGCCATTACTACTAGTGCACTAACAGGTGCTACCGTAACTAATAATATGAATTATACGGTATTGCAAAAGCCACAATTAAGCAGTGAGTCATTTACTACTCTTAATTTGGGAACATTGACTGGTGCTGTTAATCTTGATTATTCACAAGCTCGTATACAAAAAGTAACCACAAGCGGGGCTATTACTCTTAGCTTTGCGAACTGGCCTACCTCAGTGCAAGGCATGGGCATAATAAGATTGTGGGTTTATATATCAAACACCGCACACACATTAACTGTACCTATTACCAATCCCGGTGTTACTATCGGACTTAATGATATAGTTGGTGCTAATACCAGTACTGGTGTTATTACATTTGACCAAGTTGGTAATTACTTATTAGAATTTTCTACTAATGACGGCGGATCAAACATCTTTATTACTGATGTGTCAAGAAACTCTGCAACTTTTAGAGATCCCAA
>Ga0316220_1002590_pt1 | contig 16520 bp, 8 predicted proteins | sample TBH18005metaG_FD_203632 | JGI IMG/M metagenome (GOLD analysis project Ga0316220, IMG submission 203632) | Freshwater microbial communities from Trout Bog Lake, Wisconsin, USA - TBH18005 | ecosystem: Environmental > Aquatic > Freshwater > Lake > Hypolimnion/Profundal zone | place: USA: Wisconsin...
AACCCGTGGAAATTTGGCTCTCGGGTGTCTTCACCCTCGGGAGAAAGAGCTTCAATGGGGCCACGGGAATGAACCCGTGGAAATTTGGAGAGTTCATCGTTCCCGCCCCTGGCAGCAATCGCTTCAATGGGGCCACGGGAATGAACCCGTGGAAATCAGCTTTCGGACGTTCGCAAGCTGACCCCGACCGAAGCTTCAATGGGGCCACGGGAATGAACCCGTGGAAATCCTTCCCTGATGACTACTTGTTCAGCAAACCCGAAGCGCTTCAATGGGGCCACGGGAATGAACCCGTGGAAATCATAGGATGCGCCGCTGCCCACGTAGGATGCGGCCCTCGCTTCAATGGGGCCACGGGAATGAACCCGTGGAAATTAAGATCACCAGGGGAACGCCGAACGAGAAACAGAGCGCTTCAATGGGGCCACGGGAATGAACCCGTGGAAATCGGTTTACCGGCCAAAGAGCCGAATCGTTATCGACGCGCTTCAATGGGGCCACGGGAATGAACCCGTGGAAATTTGGCGAGTCCCGCAATAGCGGCACTTGAAATCGTGCTTCAATGGGGCCACGGGAATGAACCCGTGGAAATGCTTTCTGTGCGCCCGCTTTCCCCGTCAATGAGTGGTGCTTCAATGGGGCCACGGGAATGAACCCGTGGAAATCACGAACTGGCGGAGATAATCGCAGAGGCAGCAGCAGTGCTTCAATGGGGCCACGGGAATGAACCCGTGGAAATGCGATATACCGCCCTCGCGTCCCTCCTGTCCGATCCGCTTCAATGGGGCCACGGGAATGAACCCGTGGAAATCTGCAATCGCTTGTGCTGTGCGGACCAAGTTAATGCCGCTTCAATGGGGCCACGGGAATGAACCCGTGGAAATCTTCCAAGGTGACCGGTGAAGCCGCTGCAACCACTCTGGCTTCAATGGGGCCACGGGAATGAACCCGTGGAAATCTCGAAAACGGCGAACAGGCACGCGTCGGGCCACTCGCGCTTCAATGGGGCCACGGGAATGAACCCGTGGAAATCCTGTCAGCAACGCCAATCGGGTTGGACCCCGAAAAGCTTCAATGGGGCCACGGGAATGAACCCGTGGAAATGTGCGTGCTTGGAATCCGGACGAAACGCTTTCAGCCGAAGCTTCAATGGGGCCACGGGAATGAACCCGTGGAAATAGGCATGAAATCAAAAGCCGCACGCATAGCATATCGTGCTTCAATGGGGCCACGGGAATGAACCCGTGGAAATGTCCTGCCCATACACTTGAGCGATGAACTTGGTAGAGCTTCAATGGGGCCACGGGAATGAACCCGTGGAAATTCGTCGTTTCGCGGTCCATGGACGCCACGGTGGAGTGGCTTCAATGGGGCCACGGGAATGAACCCGTGGAAATCGCGCCTGTGTTGATGGAATCCGGTTCAGGCAATCGCAGCTTCAATGGGGCCACGGGAATGAACCCGTGGAAATGCCTACGTGATGGGTGCGTTTACGGCTGCGGGCGCAGCTTCAATGGGGCCACGGGAATGAACCCGTGGAAATTCCCCGGCGCGGTTGTCTGTCACTCTGGAATGGGAGTAGCTTCAATGGGGCCACGGGAATGAACCCGTGGAAATATATCGTGAACGTGCAAACCGAATCCACGCCGAACTAGCTTCAATGGGGCCACGGGAATGAACCCGTGGAAATCTGAGCGAGAATGCCACATTGACGGCACCGGCGCTTATGCTTCAATGGGGCCACGGGAATGAACCCGTGGAAATCCGATTGATCGGAAAAGTCTTTCGCGAGCATCCGGGCTTCAATGGGGCCACGGGAATGAACCCGTGGAAATCAGCTTATGTGGCTGCATGCGTAAGCATTAAAGCTGCTTCAATGGGGCCACGGGAATGAACCCGTGGAAATCCCAGTCAACACTGTGCCCGGCTTTTCCGCAACGCGCTTCAATGGGGCCACGGGAATGAACCCGTGGAAATAAGATGGCTGAACTGGTTCGCTCCACCAACAGCCCAGCTTCAATGGGGCCACGGGAATGAACCCGTGGAAATGCTAAATTTTGCGCCTGCGTTTTTGCCGGGCAAGCCAGCTTCAATGGGGCCACGGGAATGAACCCGTGGAAATTTGCAAAGAGGCATGGCGTCACCGTCCAGGCATTTTCGCTTCAATGGGGCCACGGGAATGAACCCGTGGAAATCGCCCCCGCCGAGGGCGCACAGTGGGCGCACCTGTGGCTTCAATGGGGCCACGGGAATGAACCCGTGGAAATCGCAACGATGTTCAAGGGCGATATCCGTTTGCTGGTGGCTTCAATGGGGCCACGGGAATGAACCCGTGGAAATTCGGATGTGAGAGGGTTTCCCGCCTTGTCGCGGTGCTTCAATGGGGCCACGGGAATGAACCCGTGGAAATCACGGAGCCGGACACCGCGGTAAGCGCCGGTGCCGTGCTTCAATGGGGCCACGGGAATGAACCCGTGGAAATGGTGGCTGGTCGCCCTGGGTGCAACTTGACTTCATTGCTTCAATGGGGCCACGGGAATGAACCCGTGGAAATACGTTGCCAACAGCCTCTTGAAACTCCTGTGCATCGGCTTCAATGGGGCCACGGGAATGAACCCGTGGAAATAACAGTGGCGAGATTAGGCAAGTCACCCGATTTAATGCTTCAATGGGGCCACGGGAATGAACCCGTGGAAATACCATCAAACCAAACCAAACCAAACCAAACCAATATCGCTTCAATGGGGCCACGGGAATGAACCCGTGGAAATCGGCGAAAACGAGGCCGTGTCGGCAACCGCGTTTACAGGCTTCAATGGGGCCACGGGAATGAACCCGTGGAAATTTCCGCCATTGTTCACGACAGCGATGAAGATCATGGAGGCTTCAATGGGGCCACGGGAATGAACCCGTGGAAATACGTTCTAGCAACCCAAGCAAGCCCACAGGCTCGCGGCTTCAATGGGGCCACGGGAATGAACCCGTGGAAATACGCCAGCACCGCCCACCTTGGACGAATCCGCGGCGCTTCAATGGGGCCACGGGAATGAACCCGTGGAAATTCCGTCGATACTGGCACGACCGGCGCACAGGTCGAAGCTTCAATGGGGCCACGGGAATGAACCCGTGGAAATTTGTTTTCATGCGCACTGCGGGAGCGCGGTCGATGCTTCAATGGGGCCACGGGAATGAACCCGTGGAAATCAGAATTTGCAGACGAGGATTGCCAGCGCCGGCGTGCTTCAATGGGGCCACGGGAATGAACCCGTGGAAATTTGTTGGCGAGTCCCGCAATAGCGGCACTTGAAATCGTGGCTTCAATGGGGCCACGGGAATGAACCCGTGGAAATATGACCTTAAATAGCTCCTTGAGATTCAGTTTCATTAGCTTCAATGGGGCCACGGGAATGAACCCGTGGAAATTCGTTCCTTCGCTCTCCGGGTTCAAGAGCGAGAAGCGCTTCAATGGGGCCACGGGAATGAACCCGTGGAAATCATGCTTGCGGAGAGGCGATTAAGTCCCTTCATCCGGGCTTCAATGGGGCCACGGGAATGAACCCGTGGAAATGCTATGGACAAGATAATGAGCCAACTCGACCAATCCGCTTCAATGGGGCCACGGGAATGAACCCGTGGAAATCCTTCGAGCGCTGCTACACCGGTGGCGTAGCAGATTGCATGCTTCAATGGGGCCACGGGAATGAACCCGTGGAAATGAAGCAGGCCTTGGGCGATCGCATCGCCAATGACATGCTTCAATGGGGCCACGGGAATGAACCCGTGGAAATACGACCGCCATCGTGTCCACCATGTCTGAATGACTGGCTTCAATGGGGCCACGGGAATGAACCCGTGGAAATGTGTTCGACCCGTTAAACACGTTCACGACATCGGACCTGCTTCAATGGGGCCACGGGAATGAACCCGTGGAAATCCTACGGCTACGGGAAGGGCTACAAGATCGTTGAGCCGGCTTCAATGGGGCCACGGGAATGAACCCGTGGAAATCGATGGGACTTGCCGCTCGGCTTGCGAGTAGCCCGTGGCTTCAATGGGGCCACGGGAATGAACCCGTGGAAATTTGGCTTTGGACGATGGCTGAATATGTTTTCAGCCGAGCTTCAATGGGGCCACGGGAATGAACCCGTGGAAATCACGTTTATTTCGTAGGTCCCTACCGCGACAGTTCCTGCTTCAATGGGGCCACGGGAATGAACCCGTGGAAATGAGAAATGGCTTCATCGCGATTTTGGACTAGTGAGCCAGCTTCAATGGGGCCACGGGAATGAACCCGTGGAAATCATAGTGGTGGCGACTGCGCTATCAATGCAGCAGACGCTTCAATGGGGCCACGGGAATGAACCCGTGGAAATGAGAGCTATGCACGGGTGCCGTGATTCACCGCATGGCTTCAATGGGGCCACGGGAATGAACCCGTGGAAATCACGTCAAGCTGTGAGCGAAACCAACGCCCAGTTCGGGCTTCAATGGGGCCACGGGAATGAACCCGTGGAAATCACGGCGATCTGGACGGCCATCCTGTCGGACAAGCTGGCTTCAATGGGGCCACGGGAATGAACCCGTGGAAATTACGGGGTTGGCGGGGCATGGCCTCTCGCCAAGATTGCTTCAATGGGGCCACGGGAATGAACCCGTGGAAATCAATGACTTGAAGGGCACGGAGCTTGTGACGAACTGCTTCAATGGGGCCACGGGAATGAACCCGTGGAAATCTGTAGCAGCAGGGATGCCAGTTGCAACGCTGGTTTGCTTCAATGGGGCCACGGGAATGAACCCGTGGAAATTCCTGCTGATACTGTTGTTCCTGTAGCGCTGGTTCATGCTTCAATGGGGCCACGGGAATGAACCCGTGGAAATTGGGACCAATCCGATTAACACGACAGACAAGGCCAGGCTTCAATGGGGCCACGGGAATGAACCCGTGGAAATCCGGGACAATCCCGTGCATTGCGCAGATCATCGTTTCGCTTCAATGGGGCCACGGGAATGAACCCGTGGAAATTCGTCGGGGCCTAACCAATAGCCCGACCGGATTAAAGCTTCAATGGGGCCACGGGAATGAACCCGTGGAAATCGCGACGCCTATGTGGAAGGCAAGCAAGTTGGGCAGGCTTCAATGGGGCCACGGGAATGAACCCGTGGAAATTCTCCACGTTCGAAAATGGGTTGCCCTCGTCGGTGTTGCTTCAATGGGGCCACGGGAATGAACCCGTGGAAATGATAATGCTGGACAACTGCCACCTCCTGCTGCACCATCGCTTCAATGGGGCCACGGGAATGAACCCGTGGAAATGACGAGTCCCGGCGCACAACCACAAAGATAGATATGCTTCAATGGGGCCACGGGAATGAACCCGTGGAAATTGGCTTCGGCGGGGTCTGTTTCGCTCAGTATGATGGCGGCTTCAATGGGGCCACGGGAATGAACCCGTGGAAATCCCGATTTGATTTCCTTTTTACCCGAACACTGGCGGCTTCAATGGGGCCACGGGAATGAACCCGTGGAAATGTCCTCGGTGAGGAACGAAGGCTCGGTGAGCCACCTTCGCTTCAATGGGGCCACGGGAATGAACCCGTGGAAATTGCAACCAGGGAGTAATACTATGTTTCGCTGGTTTCTGCTTCAATGGGGCCACGGGAATGAACCCGTGGAAATGTCGCGGAGTTTGCGGACGCCGCAGGCATAAACAGGGGCTTCAATGGGGCCACGGGAATGAACCCGTGGAAATCATCAGGCCTTGGGCATTTCGCCCCGCCTAGCACCCAGCTTCAATGGGGCCACGGGAATGAACCCGTGGAAATTAAAGCTAGTGTCGGAAGCGGTCCTCGGTGAGGAACGCTTCAATGGGGCCACGGGAATGAACCCGTGGAAATTGCGCTCACGTAACTCCTTGAATATCAGCAGCTTGTTTGCTGGTTTGCAAGCGGTTCCTTTTTCTTCTGTCGCGGCAATGCTTCGGACAGGCACGCTTCAGCGTATTGCCTTGAGCCTCAGCGCGCGAGCGCCCTGTTCCATTCCGGCGCGCACCCACCCTCTCGCGACGGCCATGCAGCACGCCCGGCAGAAATCTCGCTGTCGGGTTAGTCCCGTTTAGGGCCAAGGACTGCCATTCTTGAACCCGAATCTGGTATTGTCAAAGACCTGTGTCTCGTGCGGAAGAACACTCCGCGTCGGTCATCAACCTCTCCCGCGCGACTGCCGGGAATCTTCCATCAAAGCACGTAGCAGGGCGAGTCAAAACGTGCATAAGGCAGCCCGAGCGCCGTGATCACCCGGTCTCCCCTTCCCTCCGTCGGCCCCAACGAGACGAAAAGCACTTGATCCTCGTCCGCATTAATCGCCCCCGTCAGTTCCCTCTCCATGGCGATCTTTTCCTGGGATCCCAGATCGCACTCGAAAATCGAGTACTGAAGATGATCCCCGAAGTTACAGCAGATTTTGAAAACCTGTCGCAGTCGCTTTTCGTCCGCAATGTCGTAGCAGACCAGATAAGTGTTTCTCATTACCGTGTAACGAACGGGACGTATTGCGGGGTTTCACCCGTGAGATAGCGCGCCAGGATGCGAAACTGCAACTCCAGCACCCGCCGGTAACTCACCTTGTATTCGAACACGGGATGCGTAATCAGCGCTCCCATCCGCTGTTCATAAACTTGAAAGAAAAGCTTTCTGCCTGCCGGGCTCAGATTTACCGCCCGCCCGGCCCGCACAAAGTGCTTGGGCAGAATCTGCCGGTTGTTAATTGCCGTGATGACCACCGATTCTGCAATCAACGGTCGAAACTCTTCCATCACATCCAATGCCAATGCCGGGCGCCCATAGCGCGGTTGATGGTAAAAGCCGACATAGGGATCGAGCCCCACAGCCAGCGCCGCCAGCGCGCAATCCTTGGAAAGAAGGCTGTATGCCAGCGAGAGCATCGCGTTGACCGGATCGGTGGGCGGTCGTCGATTGCGCCCGGCAAATTCAAAACAGAACGGAGCCGCAGGCGCCCCCTCGCAGCCCGGATCGTCATCCGCCTTCAGCATCCCGCCAAATTGACCGAAATAAAAGTTCGCCGCCGCGCCCTCCGTTCCCAGGAGCGACTCGATCGACTCCGTTTCGAGGGCTGACTCGGCGAGCACCTTCAGTTTGGCCAGGACCGGTGCCGGCGCCTCGATGTGATTCCGCATCAGCAGCGTACGATGGTTTCGAATCTTCCCGTGGACAAACCGCCGGGCCAACTCCAGGCACACCATCGCATCGCGGCTCCGGCGAAACTGTTCCATCCGCGTAAAGACGTTCTTGAGTTCGTGCCCCCTCGTAATCCCATAGAACCAGCCGCCCATCGAAAAATAGCTGACCGGGATTTCTTTCTCGCAGAGCATCTGGACTGCCTGCGTCGAAATCTGAATATTACCAAATAACGCCACGTGCGACACATCCCCTGCGCGCACTTTTTCGACAACCTTGTCCGACTCCTTGACCACGAGCTGTTCATCGGAGCAGCCGATCCGCAGCCCCGGCGTGTTGAGATGCAGAACGCGCCTTTCATCCCGGGCGGCCATCAAGCGTCGTGGAACGGCGGCGGCGTGCCGCTCCGCCGCTCGACTGCGGCTTCCCGCATCGCACTGCGGCGGCAACTCCTCCAGTTCCTTCAGCAGTCGTGTCTCGTCCGGCAAACAAACGCAGTTCAGCGAACAGCGCCCGCACTTTGGCGACACCGCCAGCGGCGGCGGAATCGCACCCCGCGCGGTTGCCCGCGCCCCGGCAATTTGCTCGATAATCCACGCTTCCAGCTCTGCCGTCATCTCCAGCGGCACACGCTGCTTGGTTCCCCGGTAATAGATGATCCCCCGGTCGCACCGATACCCGTTGTCCTGCAGGATCAGCACTTGCAGACCCAGTTGCATCCGGTCGGTGTCCCAGAGTTCCGCCCCGCCATCCCCCTCGCGCGGCGACCCCGCCTTGTAATCCACCGGGCACACTTCCAGCGCAGAAGCAACGTCCGGGGCGTCCTCGTTCGCCGGGGCGGTCTGCACCTCCACTAAATCCAGCTTGGCGATGGCACCCAACCGCTCCGAGCCCAGCGTCACCGAGCGCGAGTGAATCGTCGCGCCTTCCTCAGGCCCGCCGTCGCCGTCCGCAGGGCGCCCTTTTCCCCGTCTTGCAGGTCCACTCCCGCCGGTATGCACTTTGGCCTCCGCATCGCCCCCCGGTTCGGACGCCGGCGCCGCCATCGCCCCGGACCCGCTATCCACCTTCCGGTGAATCGCCGCCCCGCGCGCTGTATCGGCGTTTTCGACAAACACCCCCTCCACGTGCTCGTAATAGAAGAGCCGCGGACAGTAGACGAACTCATTCAGCAACCGCGCCGGAAGCGGGTCGGCAGGCGTTGGCGCCGGAGGAGACGGAGGATTTTCTTCAGACAACCCGGCAACGGAGGAAACAAAGGGAGATTCCATCGGAAGCCAATCGAAGCAGGAGGTCTTTTCGGATGCAGCAGTCTTCCGGATAGAGCCGCAGCCTCCCCCACGTACCCGTACCGGCGGATTTTCCGCATACGGTTCCTCCGGTTATGGTTTCAGGCTTCACGCGATCCTATAAAATCAGGAGACCTGTCGCTCACTCCGCCAGCGCCCGCAGGCGTTCTGCGGAGACCGGCTGACTGGTGCCCAGCTCCTGGGCGAAGATGGAGATGCGAAATTCCTCCAGCAGCCAGCGAAACGCCTCCCGGTTGGCGAGAGGAATGCCGCGGGCGACTTCGCCGCCGGAAATGAACGGGGCAAGCTTCGCGGCCTTTTCGGCGTCCCGGGACTGGGCAAGAGGACTGACTGCTGCGCGTTCGGCGCGGATTTGAACGCCGCGCAGGTATCGAAGCAGGTCGGTGAGGCGGGGGTTCGGGGTATGCACAAGGAAATCGGCTGGGACGAGCCGTTCGAGATCCTGTTCCAAACCGGGGTATCGTTTTGGCGAGGTGCAGATGGCTTCGCGCATGGCGAGGATTTGGCCGGCAAGTTCGGCAACGCGCCGGGCAAGCATCGGCATTTCGCGCCGCGCGGCTTGCAGCATGTCCTGAAAGCGGCGTTCGGTGAGGGGAAACAGGGGATCGAGCCGGAAGAGCTGTTCGCCGATGTGCCGGCACGCGGTCTCCGCCAGGGAATCGGCGGTCGGTCGCGCCGGAGTGGGAGCGGTTTGCTTGGCAGGTTTGACGGTCATGATCGGCGGATGTGTGTTTGCCTGAGGCTTGCCGGGCAAACCAAACCCGCCGCTTGAACTGCCGAACCCGGGAACGTGCTCCAGCGCGGCGAAAGCGCTTCCCAAGCTGGACGGCCCCGACGGGCGCGTGCCGCCCGGGTTCGATTTCGGCCTGGCGATGACGCGCATCTCTTTGGCGAGCCACGCCAGGTCCCGCGCAAGCGCCCATTCGGCCAGTTGGCGCACTGCGGCAGGCGAGGCGATCGCGGCATCCTCCCGTTTGCGGAACAACCGGAGATGAATGTTGCCCCCTTCCATTACCAACCCCGGATAGGCCAGCAGCGGAGCGCCTCCGATGTTTTCGACGACGACGGATTCCGGCAAGTCGCCGACCGACCATCCGGTAATTGCGTGTTTCTCCCAGCGTTGCGCGGCGCGCTCCCATGCGTCGGACTGCACGCCTTTGGTTTCCAGCGCGGCGCGCACGGCGTCGAGGTCGCGCCCGGCGCTGACGGTCTGGTTCTTGCGGTCCACTACTTCAATGCGCGGGCGCAGGTAATCGGGCAGCGCGCGCCACTCCTCCGGTCGCACTGCCACGCGGTATTTGCGATCGATGAATTTCGCAAGCGCCGCCAGCAAGTCGCCGTCGCCGGGTTCGAACTCGGCGGCGATTTCGCGAATCTTCGGTTCCAACGGCATCAACTGCTTGCGGACGGTCTTCGGCAGAGCCCGCAACAACGCCCCGGTCTGTTCTTCGCGAAGACCGGGCACCATCCATTGCAGTTGCGCGGAGGAAAGGCGTTCGGCCAGCGGCAACGGCACGCGTACGGTGACGCCGTCCGCCTCCTCGCCGGGATTGTAGGCGTAACTCAACGGCAGCACGGTGTTCCCCATTGCAACCCGATCCGGAAACGCGGCGCGGTCATAGGCGATGTCGTCGCCGCCCAGCACATCGGCCTCGGTGGCGCAGAGAAATGCGGGCTCCCGCGTGATGCGCGAGCGGATCAGCTTGTCCAGATCGTGAACGCTGGAGACGCTCTCGATGCGCTCGGCGTAGAACGCATAGAACGCCTCGTTCAAATCGTGAACCCGGTGGCTGCGGACTTTCGTTAGCGCGTTTTCGATGCGGTCGCGCAGCTTCGCGTTCTCGGCAAAGAACCGGTGCTGAATGCGAACCTCCTCATCCGGGGAAACCAGCGCGCTACGGATGAACAGTTCGGTTGCTTCCTTCGGGTTCACACGGCCGTAATCGATCTGCCGCCGGGAAAGCTCCAGCCCGTAGATCAGCACCCGCTCCCATACCAGCACCCGGCCCGCCTTCGTGCTCCACGCCGGGTGGACGTAGCTGAACTTGCACAAATGCGCCCCGAGTTCGACCACCCACTGCGGATCGACCCCGGCGACCGTCCGCGCGAAGAGCTGCGAGGTCTGCACCACTTCGGCGGCCATGATCCACTCCGGCTGGCTCGGGGCTTCGATGCGGATTGGGCCGCGTCCCGGAGCGGCGGGCTTCGGTTTCTTTTGTCCGCGCTCGTAGAGGCCGGAGCCGGGGAACAGCATCGGCTCTCGATTCGACGACGCCTTGTAAACATTGCGCGCTTCCCGGTGTGCCACCTGCCCGAGCAATCCGGTGAGAATGGATCGGTGAATGGCGGTGTCGGCTTGCTCTCGGGCCAGATCGGCCGGCGATAGCGATTTTCGGGGATGGGTCGCGCCTCGCGGGCCGCCTTTGGCGCCCTCGCCAAAAACCTCGGGAGTGCGCGTCGCAGCCACCGCGCGGGGGGCCTGTGCCGCATGCAACCACCGGCGATGCTCGGATTCCACCGTCTCCTTGAGCTGCCGGTATAGATCGCGCCATTCGCGCATCCGGGTCAGCGAGAGGTAATTGGCCTTGCAAAAACGCCGTAGCGCATTGCGGCTGACGTGGACCGAACCGCCCTCCGACGCCGGCGCGGCGTTCCAGATATTGAGCAGCGTGAGGAAATCCGAGCGCGGATCGACAAACGCCTGGTGTGCCGCCGCCGCGGCTTCTCTGGCGTCGTCGGGGCGTTCGCGTGGATCGGGAATACTCAATCCCGACGCGATTGCCAGCACTTCGGCCAGCACGCCTTCGGAAGCGGCCTGCAGCAGCATCCGGCCGAGCGTTGGATCCACCGGCAAGCGCGCCAATTCGTTCCCGAGTCCGGTAAGAACGAAAGTCTGCTGTCCCCCGTCCGATTCACCCTCCAACACCGCGCCGAGTTCTTCGAGCAGCTTGTATCCGGCGCGAATGGCCTGCGGCGACGGCGGGTTCAGAAACGGGAACGTTTCGATATCGCCCAGGCCGAACGCCTTCATTCGCAGGATCACTTCCGCCAGGTTCGCCCGCTGGATTTCCGGCTGCGTGAAGCGCGGGCGCTTCTCGAAATCGTCGCGATCGTAAAGCCGGATGCAGAGACCGTCCCGCACGCGTCCGGCCCGGCCCGCCCGCTGATTGGCGCTGCTTTGGGAAATCGGCTCGACCGGCAGCCGCTTGGTGCGAGTGCGCGGATTGTAGCGGCTCATGCGCGCCAGGCCCGTATCGATGACCACGCCGATACGCGGGATGGTGATCGACGTTTCCGCTACGTTGGTGGCGATGACCACGCGGCGCCGTCCGCCCGGCGCAAAGATCCGCTGCTGTTCCGCGCCCGGCATCCGCCCGAACAACGCCAGCACCTCGATCTCGGACCCGAGGCTCTCCTCCAGCAATTCGCGCGCTTCGCGGATATCCCGTTCCGTCGGCATGAAGACGAGTACGTCGCCGGAATCGGTCTCGATTAGTGCGTCTTCCACCGCGCGCGCCGCCGCCTCGACGAATCCGGCGTCCCCCGGCAACGGCGGCGGATCGTCCGCTCCGCCATCGGTCGGGTCTCCCTCCTCACTCTGCGTTCCGCCGCCCGAAAGCGGCGCGTAGCGGATATCGACCGGAAACATCCGCCCGGAGACCTCGATGATGGGCGCCCCGCCGAACGCTTCGGAAAATGCGTGGGTGTCGATCGTCGCCGATGTAATGAGCACGTTGAAATGCGGGCGGCGCTTGAGTAGTTCCTGAAGGTAGCCGAGCAGGAAGTCGATATTGAGCGAACGTTCGTGCGCTTCGTCGACGATCAGGGCCGAATAAGCGCGCAACAACGGGTCGGACTGGATTTCCGCCAGGAGCACGCCGTCGGTCATGAACTTGATCTGCGTATCCCGGCTGGTGTCGTCGTTGAAGCGAATCTTGCAGCCCACTTCGCGCCCCCAGGTCACGCCCAGTTCTTCGGCCACCCGGCGTGAGACGCTCATGGCCGCCACCCGCCGGGGCTGCGTGCAACCGATGCGCCCGCGCTGCCCCAGCCCCGCCTCAAGGCACATCTTCGGAAGCTGGGTCGTCTTGCCCGAGCCGGTTTCGCCCGCAACAATCAGCACCCGATGCGCGCGCAATGCCGCGACGATCTCATCGCGTTTGGCGGAGACGGGCAGTTCGGGCGGGTAGGAGATGATGACAGGCGCGTTGGACAAGAACGGCAGCTTACGGCAACCACGCGATGGTAAAGCAGAAAAAAGCGCGGCGGCATGCAAAAATACCGTTGTTTTACAGTGGCGCCTGGCGTGAGACCTACTGATTAATGGGCAGTGGAGCCGGATGACACCTCCACGGTCATCCCGTCCTGCAGATCGTCGGACGGGTTGCTTACGACGCGCATGTTTTCATCCAATCCCGCTACGACTTCCAGATGGGTGCCGAGATCGCGCCCGATCCGGATCGATTGCCAGTGGATTTGGTTCTCCTGCGTCACAACGGCAACCTGCGGGCCGGTCGGACCGAACAATATCGTGTTCGCAGGGGCGAGCAGCGGCGCGTTTCTGGGGTGCAACGCGAATTTCACCTGGCCGTACATCCCGGCGAACAACGTTCCTTCGGGATTTGGGATTTGCACCTCGGTTAACAGCGTGCGCGAGGTGGGATCGATCGCTCCGGCTGTTCGCTTTACCTTGCCGTCAAACTCGCGTCCGGGATACTCCGGTACGAGGATTCGCGCGAGCACCCCCTCCTCCATCGCAGCAGCGTTGGTTTGAGGAACGTCGATGTAAATCCGGAGCGGATTCGTCTTCGCCAGATCGAAGAGCGGCGTTCCAGTCGAACCGCTTCCCGCCGTCACCAATGTGCCCACGTCAATTTGTCGCCGGGTGATTTTTCCGTCGAACGGAGCGGTGACGCGGTTGAACCCCTGCAGGTTCAGCAACAGCGCAACGTTGGCCTGGGCCGCGGCAAGGGATGCCTGCGCCTGTTTGTTGGCGAATTGGTTCTGATCGTTTTCCTGCTTCGAGACGACCAGGCGGTTGGCCAGTTCCTGCCAGCGTTGCGCGGTGATCCGCGCCAGGTTCGCGCTCGATTGTTGCTGGCGAAGTTGAGCCTGCGCTTGCGCCAGTTGCTGGTCGATGTCGGGGGTCTCAATCTCGGCGAGCAACTGCCCCTCTTTCACCGGATCGCCAATGTCCACCAGCCAGCGCTTGATATACCCGGTGGCGCGCGCATACAGGGTGGCTTGCTCAAAAGCCTGAATATTGCCGGGAAGAATCAACTCCTGCGCCTTGTCGTCGCGCTTGACGGTAACGGTGCTGACAACAACCCGGCTCATTGCCGTCGCAAACTCCCGCTGCCCGCGTTCCATGCTCACGTGCCGCCACACCCCGAGAACGATCAGCGACGCAATGAACGCTACGGCCAGCAGCGGCCCGCAGATGGCCATCCGGCGCACGGGCGGATGCGGTCTCGGCAAATCCTGCGGTCCGCGTGGAATCGCGCCGCCCTCCGGTGTGGGTTCGCCGTTCATTGCCGTTCCTCCCCGATGCCGCGGGCCGCCTCGCGCTCAAACTCTTCGTCCCGGTCCACCGTGAACGCCTTCTTTCGCAGGATGCTGTAAACCACCGGGACGAAGAACAATGTCGCAACTGTGGCGACGATCAAGCCGCCGATGACCGCGCGCCCTAACGGTGCGTTTTGTTCGCCGCCCTCGCCAAATCCCAGCGCCATGGGCAGCATGCCGACGATCATCGCCAGGGCCGTCATGATGACCGGACGCAGCCGGGTGAAACCGGCGGAGGCGGCGGCGGCAACCGCGTCCTTGCCTTCGCATCGCTCATCGTTGGCGAAAGTCACCAGCAGAATGCTGTTGGATGTCGCCACGCCGATGGCCATGATCGTTCCCATTAGCGACGGCACGTTGACGGTTGTTCCGGTAATGAAAAGCATCCAAAGAATCCCGCACAACGCCCCCGGCAACGCCATAATGATAATGAACGGATCGGTCCACGACTGGAAATTGACGACCATCAGGAAATAGACGAGCACGATGGCAAAGAGGACCCCCAGGCCGAGCCCGAGGAACGACCGGTTCATGCTCTCCACCTGTCCGCGCACGGTAATGAACGAACCCCGCGGGAGTTTCCCGCGAAACTCGTCCACCACACGCTGGATGTCCCGCGCGAGGCCGCCGAGATCGCGTCCCTGCGGACTGGCAAAGACGTTGAAGGTCGGCTGCACGTTGTAGTGGTTGATAATCACCGGCGATTCCGCCCGTTGCAGGCCGGCGAGGTTGCCAAGCAATTGCGGTTGCACGAGACCCGGCGCCGTCACGGGAGTGTTGCGCAACGCGTCGATGGTCTCCATCCGGTATTGCGGCGTCTGTACGGCGACCTGATAGTTGACACCGGTCGCGAAATTGAGCCAGAAATTCGGTGCGGTCTGTCCGCTCGAACTCAGCGAGATGAGCACGGTGCCGGCGACGTCGCGCTGCGTCAGGCCAATCTGCCCGGCCCGTGTCCGATCCACGTTCACGCGAAGGTCGGGGCCGTGAATGCGTTGATGGAGATGGACATCGACCGCCCCGGGGATTTTCGCAACGCGCGCCTCGAGCTCTTTGGCGATTTCGTAGTTCGCCGGATCGTGCCCGGCAATCTGGACATCGATCGGCGCGGGAAGTCCAAAGTTCAGAATCTGGCTGACGATATCCGGAGCGGCGAAGTAGAATTCCATGTCGGGAAACTCGCGGTGCAGCCGTTCGCGCAGGATCCGCATGTACCCCGCGGTGGGCGCGTGATTCTTCGGGTTGAGCGCCACGAGGATCTCGCCGTCGGCCTCGCTGATCGTCGCGTTGTCGCTGAAGGCAAGATTAATGCCGCTGACGGGCAATCCGATGTTGTCGAGCACCGTGTCGATTTCGTTGGCGGGAATCACCTCGCGAATCACGCGCCCGACCTGGTAGAAGCGTTGCTCGGTGGCCTCAAGGCGCGTCCCGGCGGGCGCGCGCGCGTGCAACCGGAACTGGCCGGCATCGACCGCGGGAAAGAAATCCTGCCCCAGAAAAACAAACATCACCCCGGAAACCAGCGTCAACGCGCCCATGGCGATAAACACAGGCTTCCGGTGATGCAACGCCCAGTCGAGCGCAGCGGCATAGCGGTTTCGCATCTGTTCGAAGCGCCGGTTAAAGGCCGCATGCACCCGCCCGAAGAACGTTCGCGGATCGCTCTCCTCGGCGTGCGCGGGATCCTTTAACAGGAACCGCACCATCGTCGGCACCACCGTGCGCGAGAGAAGGTAGGACGCCAGCATTGCAAACATCACCGCCATCGCCAGCGGCTGAAAGAGAAAACGAGCCGTGCCGCTCAGGAAAAAGACTGGCACGAACACGATGCAAATGGAGAGCGTCGAGACAAAAGCCGGCACGGCAATCTGCTGCGCGCCGTCGAGGATTGCCCGCACCATCGGTTTCTTTTGACCGAGGTTGCGGTGGATGTTCTCGATTTCAACCGTGGCATCGTCCACCAGGATGCCGACCGCCAGCGCAAGCCCGCCCAGCGTCATGATGTTGAGCGTCTGGCCGAGCGCGCCCAGCACGATGATGGAGCAAAGAATGGAGAGCGGGATGGAGGTCACCACCACCAGCGTGCTGCGCCAGTTCCCCAAAAAGAGGAGGATCATCAACGCGGTTAGAAACGCGGCGATCACCGCCTCCTTCAACACACCGTTAATGGAGGCGCGCACAAAGATGGACTGGTCAAAAAGCTGCGTAAGATCCAGCGTCCGCGGCAGGGTGGACTTGATGGCAGGCAACGCCGCTTTCACCCGCTTGATGATGTCGATGGTGGAAGCGTTCGCCGCCTTGAGCACCGTGAGCAGCGCGGACCAGACCCGGTTCTGCGAGACAATGTTCGTCTGCACCGCAAATCCATCGTGAACGAACGCCACGTCGCGCATGTAGATCGTTGCGCCATTGACTTGTTTGATCGGCAGATCGTTCAGGTGTTGCAGGATC
>Ga0316220_1002595_pt1 | contig 16479 bp, 16 predicted proteins | sample TBH18005metaG_FD_203632 | JGI IMG/M metagenome (GOLD analysis project Ga0316220, IMG submission 203632) | Freshwater microbial communities from Trout Bog Lake, Wisconsin, USA - TBH18005 | ecosystem: Environmental > Aquatic > Freshwater > Lake > Hypolimnion/Profundal zone | place: USA: Wisconsin...
ATAGCAAATGCAGGTATAGAATCCACAAAATTAGAAAGTGCTGCAGGATATTGATTGGAAAAATAATCTTTAGGTACAGCGACTGGAGGGAGATTCGTGTATCTCGCCCTTTGTTCCCTCGCCAGTTGATCTCCAAAGATATTCCAATATGTGTTAAGATGAAGTGAGATATCCGGATTATTGGCCTGAATAGAGGCGATCTCTGCGTTGGCTTGATCTATATAATACTGCACTACACCGTTCATCGGAGATTGCCAGCCAGTGGTTGCCGGAGCAGTATTTGTACCTCCACCATTGCTTGTAGGAGGACATTGGATCATTACTGTAGGAGGACTAGTCGCATCTATTCCGGGATCATCAAGCGTTATTGAAGTCACCCTGCCATAATTCCAACCATTCAAATATGAATATGATGCGGCCTCATTATCATCAGTGCCTATGATAGCAGTAGCACTACCACCATTAGATAGTGTGATCGCGGGTGGCCCAGCACCTCCCCTACCGTATCCGCCACCACGATCCACGAGAGTGATCCCAGTGATATGATAGTAGGTAGTAAGTCCAATGTCATATGTCGTATATTGCACTGACACCGTTGCTGGTTCCCACGTAACCGCTAGAAAAAGTTGGCTATATATTTTATATAGATTATCAGTCTGCAATTGTGACATCCTGGTCTGCGTCAATTGCCATGGATAAGGTAGACCAGACATACAACCAAAGAAGTCTGACATAGTATAGGAGCCTGCAGGACCGCTGCCCAATGAACATACTTGCTTACTGTAGTCAGTGGCTGATTGGGCTGTGGGCTTGTCTGTTCCTGCTACTAGGGGCAAATCTAGCATAGTCTCTATTCCTTGGGCGACCTTGGCCAATTTAAGGATATCTACATTTTTTATATTCTTGATCTGCTGCATCGTATACGAGAATGCGCCAGCCGCGACTGCTTGATCATTCGGAAGGATTCCTAATAAATATGAATCAAATCCAATTGGCAATTCTGAATAATTCTGCGGGTCTAATGCGGTGTCTCTAATCGGAGGAGTTCCTGAAGGAATGATAGTACCTACATAACTCTGAATAGCCGGAGCACTTAATGACTTGTTCACACCACCGTCTTGATATATGAGATAGTAAGTCTTACTATTAGTAGGTCCAGGATTCGCATTGTAGATAGGAACCGTCAGTGATGAATAACTAGTGGGGAATAATAGTCGGAGATTCAGCAAGTCTGCAAGTGTGTTAATATTAGGGAGATTGCATTGCAATATAGCGAGAATATTTGTTAGATTCTCCCCTATAATGATCAAAAATGCCCCGTAAATTTGCTGTTCAGTGATCGTGGCTACATTAGATGCGGTACCAGTTGAGATTGAAGTGATGTCACTTCTAGATAATCCTGCTGACAATAATGCAAGGATGAGGTCTTCGGTCATCGCATAATTTTGCCCTAATGTAGCGAGTAGGTTAGAAGGTAGTCCGAAAGTTTCAATATTTTTCAGATTGATGATCTTTCCCTGGCTAATCAGATCATTTCCAAAATCGGTAGTAGACAGGCTCACTCCTGTTATATCAGCACTGACAAGGTCATTCATATTACTATAAGTACCTTGCATAAAGGTGTCAGAATTGTCAATTGATATGATTGCTTTGTTGGATGATGATGCAACTGCATTATATGAGATAAACGATGAGCAGAATTCTTTATATTCAGGAGTAGATTGATCTACTACAGTTCCATTCCAATTGAATTCATTCCATGCCTGTAGTGCAGGTAGCCTAGCAAATCCCCATTGGGTTATTGACTTATTTGGATTGGTTGTGTCATAGGGTAGCCAAGATGCGTCTTGACCTTGATCAACATTATCATATGATATTGGATATCCAGATGTTGCTGGTGCAGGCATGGCCGGGACGACGCTCTGCTGGGTAGCAATAGCCTGTGCTGTAGTAGTCCATACACCTGCTGGATCTTCTGCTAGATAGGTAGGCGGTATTGAATTTCCTAATGCAGGTATAGTTCCCTTACCAATAGATATTAGATTGTTATATGTAGCGTCAGTGAGCGTTGCATTTCCGTTGCCGGGTCCACGATTATAACCATCATTTATAGCCCATGTTAAAAGTCGTAGAACCGTATCATATGTTAGGCTACCAAAGGCATAGTTTGAATTTGTCTTGCTTGATCCCATATAACTGGTAGCAACACTATTGATATGAATACCAGTGTTATTCAACACTGACCCTAATACATTAATTCCTAATGGACTTTGAACGCCTGAATCTGCCATGATTACCCTTTACGGTACAAATACATCTGGGCTACCGTCTGAGATAGGATGTCCACATGAGTTGCCTGATCCAACCCGTAGAACAGCGACACCTTCAGCAAACACAGTAGGACTACCTTCTGTCGTTTTTGCTGACTTATGGGGGCCGGGACCGTGTGAAGTTATGTCACTCACATGTAACCCGACTGCGACGCCGTTAGCAAAAACGGTGCTGGCTCCCCTGACGATCTTGCCGCCACCTGAATCCTGATCACCTTTTCTGCTTAACTTTGGCATGTTTTACCCTAGGATCAACTTCTTAGTTGGGACTGCAAGTCCAGTTGTCGCTTCTATATACTTTGCCTTAACTGAAGCATCAGTCAACGCAGAGATTGCGATACTATTTATCTTTAGTCTTGTTTCGGTTTTTGGGTCCGCAGTAAACATGCTAGGCACAAGCCCAACACCTTGTGGTCCAGGGGCAACTGATACTGGATCATGAATGACTAGTTCGTCGTCTACTGTTTTCAAAACCTTAGTAATTAGCTCTTCACCTGATGTTAATTTGAACGTCCAAACTTCGCCTATAGTAATAGTCATTATTATTATTCCTTAATGATAAATAAAGTTGTAGTTCGCGGTGCGGAAATACCCAACTACTCTAACAGCTTTAAGGGAGCTATCAGCATGACTATTTATTACGTGTATGCCTATCTAAAAACAAAAGATTCTAAAACTGCTAAAGCCGGAACACCTTATTATATTGGAAAAGGTAAAGACAAACGGGCGTATGATCCGAATCACAGAGTTAGTGTTCCCAAAGATAGATCCAAAATCGTATTCCTTGAAAGAAGCTTGCCTGAAGTAGGAGCATTTGCATTAGAGCGAAGCTACATTAGGTGGTATGGTCGCAAGGATATTAGTACTGGTATTCTCCTTAATAGAACGGATGGTGGCGAAGGACAATCAGGCGCTATACAAACACCTGAATCCAATCACAGACGCAGCATCGCTCTTAAGGGAAGAAAAATGCCAGAAGGATGGAATCAAGGAGAGAACCATCCTTTGTACGGAAAAACGCACAAAGAAAGTACCATAGAACTCATCCGAGAAAAAGCAACCGGCAGAATACAAACAGAAGAAACTCGGCGCAGGCAGTCCATCGCTAACAAAGGTTACCCGGCATGGAACAAGGGCATTCCATTATCCAAACTATATTCAGAAAAAGAACGTAGTATAAAATATGGCAGTCCCGGGGAAAAAAATCCAATGTACGGTAAGCTTGTTCCTAAAAAGGTATGCCCACACTGCAATAAAGAGGTGGACATACGCAACTTTTCTAGATCACACGGTGAACGTTGTAAGTTTAAGTGATTATGCTTCTGTCAATTTTTGTTTTAGTTCTGTGTAGCCACCCACATATTCTCCATCGAGAAAAATTTGTGGAACTGTCTTTGCATTGGGTACTGTTTCTAGGAGTTGTTCCTTAGTGTAACCGTGTCCAATCTTGCGTTCTTCAAACTCAATGCCTTTTGCTGTCAGCAGGTTCTTTGCTGATAGGCAGAAACTACAATCATCTTTGCTCCATATTACTGCTTTTTGCATCATTATCTCCTTATCGTTGCTTATTAGTATCTGTTTCGTTGTTGCTTACTCTAGAAAAGCCAAGCATTTTTTGAATCTCTTTACGATCTTCTTTCTTGCGTTCAGATTCTTTGAAGTTCTGTATAACATCCTCTACATATTTTCCAGCCATGAATGCTTTGGACTTCTTGCCCTTTAGATTCATATTACCTAGATTGCCATATGGAAGGCTTTTCATTGATTATTCCTTACAAATCTGGTAATTCTTCATAGTCCAATGAATCACTCATTACACCGATGACATAGTTAGTTGATTCTGTTTCTTGTAATGCAGATTGTTTCTTGCTTGTATCAACGTGCTTATTGAACCAGGGGATAGGAGTAGATTTAGGAGCATTAGCTTGATATTTAATACCAATCTCTTTCAATGCTCCTACTGCTGTGTAGTCTACAAAGTCATTTAGGATGTTTGCATTCAATCCAATCACAGGGCCAAACTTGAATAGATACTTAGCCCAGTCTTTTTCTTCACGTATCACATCCTGGTAAAGCTGGTAAACTTCATTTTCACATTCAGATTTTACTTGTGCAAATCTACTATCTTCCTTTACTACTTGATTAATCAAGTAAGCTGTCCAACCCTTATGTAATAGTTCATCTTGTAAAATCAAACTGATAATGTTACCATTGCCAATAAAGATTTTGTTTTCAACCATTGCTAAACTAGTAGCAAAACTTACCATGAATCTAAATGCTTCTAGTGCATAGCTAGCATGTAGTGCCATGTAGATTGCTTTGATATGTTCTTTTTCATCTACTGCATAACCATTGTCATTCAATTCTTTGCGGCAGTTTAGTCTATGTAAATAATCATAATATTTACCTACACTACTTGCCATATTAACAATCTCTTGTGTATCATGTATGGAATTGAAAACAGATTTTGGAACAGCATAAATGTTACGGATAATGTGACTATAACTACGACTATGAATATTTGATTCAAAAAATCCCCAATTGAACATCAATGCCTCTAGCTCAGGAAGTGATACCACCGGAGTAAAAACTTGAGTAGGTCCTCTCCCTTGTAAACTATCCAATGCTGTCTGTCTCAATAGATTACTTGTGAATATATGTTTCACTGCATCACTAGCTTCCTTAAAATCATTTGCATCTTTAGTAAGCGAGACTTCTTCTGGTACCCAAAAGAATCCACGTGCAGTTGTTTCAAAATTAGCAATTTTAGGATACTTAAATTCTTCAAATCTCTGTACTGTAACCGGGCCGGCTGGATCTAAAAACATTTTACGATTCAGGTAATCTGTTGGCTTAGACAAATCATACTGTTGTATACTCATTATTTTCTTTCTTTACATTTTTCAAAGTGATGCCGTTGCATGATGTTATTTGCACCTATTTTGCCGCAGTGTGGGCATTCAACTTTAGGCTGCGGCTTTGCTATTCCCTTTTGCGAAACCGAACGATTCAAATCTGCTATTGTCGCATTTAATGGATTATCTAATTTCTTGCAATACACCATAAAGTTTGCAATATCTAACTCTTTTCTATTATCTATCCGACATACTACTTTTGGCAAGGCCGGTCTGGGTCCTCTTGGTCCTTTCACGCCACGACTTGGGCAAGGTATACCCTTCATGCTAGATGAACGTTTGATATTAGACTCTACTGTATTGGTTTTGCCAGCCATCCCCCTTGGGTGACCGTTTTCTTTTTGATATGCCTTCATACTTACTGACATCGCAATTGCATTTTGCCTACGAATCCAACCAAATGATTTATTGTTTCTTCTGGTAGAACTACTATTAACGGTCATCATATGCACTGCACGAATTAATTTAAAATTTTTAGGATATATCTTAACCAACAATTGGTGCGCTAAAAAATGTTCTTCCGGTGTCAGTACCGCAATATTAGACAAATCATCTGTCCCGCCAAGACAACGCGGGAGGATATGATGATTTTCAGTATATCCTTCAATTAAGCGACTTTTAGACCGCTCAATTAAATTATCATATATTTTTTTATAATTCATTATAATTTGCAACTCTCACATGAATCTTCATCATCAAAATCAATGACTTCTAGTGGAGAATCAGTTTCTTCTTGTTGTTTACTGCCTTGCTTATTTATAAGACTATAATAAAATGTCTTAATTCCAAACATATGCGCTTGCATCAGATTTTTAGCAATTAATGTAGTTGGTACTTTTCTATCAGCAAAGTGAGCCGGGTTGTAAAAAGTATTGGTACTCAGGCTTTGATCTACATATGCTTGAATAACCGCCGCCGTTTTTATATAATCAATGCAATCAGTTTGCTCCCACATCATTTGATACTTGTTCTTTAGTCTATGATATTCTGGAACAACTTGTACAAAACTTCCTGCTTTGCTTTCTTTAACACTAATCAAACTCATGGGCATCTCAATACCGTTCGTAGAATTGATGACTACAGATGAAGATTCTACTGGTGCGACTGCCATCAATGTCGCATTACGAACACCGTATTGCTTCATATCAGTTCGTAGTGTTTCCCAATCAAGATTAGGAGTAAAGTCTGCGAGTTCATTGACTCCATTTGCCCTGAGTTCCCAAGGAAAGATTCCTTGACCATAGCGGGTCTTATCACTATGTAAGCAGGGACCGCGTTCTTTAGCGAGTTCTACCGTCGCTTCTGTGAGATAGAATGCCTGATGCTCCATCCATGTCTTTACATCCTGAAGTGCATCTTGCTCACCGTACTTGTATCCACGTTTTGCATGCCAGTAAGCGAGATTGGTGATTCCGATACCCAATGGTTGGATCTCATCATTGCTCAACTTGCTCTGGATGCTCAGGAAATCCTGATAGTCTAGGATATTACACAGGCTGCGCTGAAGGATGCGGCAAACACGGCGCATATCTTCTGGGTGCCTAAAACTCCCCCAGTTGATACTACCCAGAGTGCATAAACTTATCCTACCGGTATCATCGTCTAGTCGTTTGAATGATTTCGTAGGAAGAAGGATCTCGCAATTGTGGACAAGGATATTGTCTGCAAAGAAGCATTCTGTTTTAGGAACAGATATATCATAAACGTCAGTGGGTTCTACTGTTATTTTTCTAATTTTAATCATAATCTAATTCTTCCTTGAACAAATTCTGGATGTTCTTTGCTAAATTGCACTTCATTTGTCACCCTGATGTTAGTTATTCCGTTGTTATACCAACGATGTTTTGCTGACTGTTCCGCAGCAATTTTTCGCTGCGATATACTTCTATGATATGGGTCATACTTGATGTTAAGATTCATATTTGTGTTCGTGTCACTGATTAAGTTTTCTAACGATCCAAACTTATTGCCGATCCAGGCTAATGAAATTTTCTTAAATTCTGTGAATTCTTTCTTCATGTTATCTTGTAGCAAATTTAATTTTAGATATCCGTCTTGGCATGAGTCGGAAACACATTTCCACATCCGTACTCTGCGGTCCTGAGTAAGTTCCTTGAAATTAGTATTCTTATTACCAGACATATCTCTAGACGATTTTCCAGGAACCCCTTTACTATGATGTACCCAATCACCCGCCAACACTTTAGGATGATCTACTGGAACAGATCCTTGTTTTTCTCTTGTAATAGCATCAACCGCCGGCATCATGCCTGTTCTTGCCTTGCTAATACATTCGTTACCTAGTAGTCTCAAATGATCCATTTCTTTAAGAAAATTTTCATCAACTTCCGACAGATTAATTTGTCGTTTATGATTGCTTGTTGCCTTCACAAAAAAGAACTGTAGAGCAGAACCGGCCGAGTATTCATAATGAGTTCCTTTGTAAATCTCATACAAATAGTAATGAGCCATTAAATGTTCAGAAAATGTCAATAACATTATGTTTTCTTGACCATCTGGATCACCTTCTAAGTGTCCTTTTGGTCCTGTTCTCGTTCTATTCTTGAATAAGAAATCAGGAACGATGTGATGTCGCTCATAATAAGTTCCTTGATTTCTCATTCTGTTTTCTTTTCTTGCGTTGTCAATTAATTTTTTATAGAGTTCTTTATACATATGAATTTCTCCATATGTATTTATGCTTGGTAATCAAATTTCAACACATAGCTCGTCAGTTTCTGTCAGTTCATCTGCCCTAATATATCCTTTATTCTTAGTAAAAATCAAGTGATCGCCGGTGCATCGTAGCACATTACCGTTCTCATCTTCAATTTCATATAGTTCAGTTACTGTCTTTGTTTTGATTGCGGCAGAAACATTTTCCCAAGACACTTGACCGTTATTAAAACTTTTGATTTTTGAAGTGGTTAAACCACCTAACTCAAATCTTTCAACTGCACTAGACATAGAAATTTGTTCAATAGCTCCGTTCTCGTGTTGGAAAGTAACTCGGGTATCACCGGTTACGCAGCACAAGTTACTTTGATAGATCGTGTGATACTCGGGATCAAACGGGCCTTGATTCATTACATTATCAATGAATACTAGATAGATTCTACCTGTATCTGTTCTTTCTTTCAGAATACCTCCTTTGAATACTTCTTCGGCGCTCATGGTCTTCTTGCGTAAGTCTTTGCGCTTTTCATACTTCACATAGAGTTCTTCAAACTTTGCGATATTTGAATAGAATGCTTCGTATAGATCAGGAACTTCATTTGGATCAAAGAAAGTTATGTTTTCTTTGTTCTTGAATCTGCGCCAGAAGAAGGCAGACAGTACAACACCATAATCCATATGACGCACTCTTGTTTCTTCTGTGCCTTGATTGTTCTTTAGTACAATAAGATCGTCAAATTGATGATGCCAGATTGGATAGAAAACTGTCGCACTTGCGTTACGAATACCACCTTGGCTGTTATGGGTTAATACCATTGGTCCTTCAGGAGAAGAAGATGTAAAAAAGGTATGAGTGTCTTCTACAGTAATGTCAATATAGTTTGGATCATTTTGTTGCCCAAAGTCAGCAACCAACAATCTTGTAAATCCCAATTCAGTTAATACTCTGTCTTCCTTAGTAAGGGCACTCGGCTTCTTCTGTAAGAACGCACCATTATTGCCCAGGACCATTATAGGATGGTTAGTAGAACACTGCAAGGACACGCCATTTTCAAACTCTAGCCTAACCTGGTTTTCAGGATCAACTACAGTATCAAACTTATCGGTTATTGTTTTAAAAACAATGTCTCCTGACTCGTTCTTAGTTTTGATTTTCATACCTACTGCCAGGTCTTTAACCTGAACTTTTTTAGTCTTTACCATATTGTCTTCATCTAGTATTTCCACCCAAGTATCAGGTGTAACACAGCAACTACGCAAATCACCGAACCACTTCTTTAGAAACGGAATCATACCAGTATGCATGATCTCTCCGCCGCGAATAGGTGACCCTAGGGGGCGTAGTCTGCCGATTTCTAAGCCAATGCCTGCCCTCTTGCTAGCATATTTGGCCATCATTTCTCCGCTAGCAAAGATTGAATCTAGGTCATCGTCACTACGGATAAGAACACAACTGCTAAATTGTTTAGTAGGAGTGCCAAGCCCAGCCAGCACAGGTGTAGCAAGAGTAAACAGACCGTCAGATGCCGCTGTATAGTACTCCTTGATATATCGTAGCCTAGCTGAATTAGGTTCTTCTTTGTGGAAGACAGTCGCCGCAGCGACCATATAGCGAACTTGAGGGGTCTCATATATTTCTTTCGTTGATCTGTTTCTTACTAGATATTTCTCAATGAGTTGTGCAATCGCTGCATAAGAGTAAGTCTCATCCTTAGAATGATCAATGATCTCATCCATACGATTCCAATCATCTTCGGAATACCATTCTAAGAGTTCTGAGGTATAGAGTCCAGTCTCAACATTCTTCTTCACTATCTCATATAGTGTTGGTGGAATGTAGGCGCCATAGACATCCTTCCTAAGCATAGACAATCTTTGTTTACCAGCGACATATTGATAATTCGTATGCCCAACTGTTGGATTAGATTCAACGTCAATGAGGTCAACGACTGCCCGTAGGGTGATCTCATCAATCTCCCGTGTCGTGATACCATCATAGAAGTGTGGACTGGCCTTGATCTCAATCATTGACTGGCTGATGTCGGATGTACCGTTACAAATCTTAGTGATCTGTGCTTGCCACTTTGCTAAATCAAGTTGTTCTGTGCTGCCGGATCGTTTGACTACATTAATTCTCATTTGCCTATTTTCTTTACCAACGGATCGGTATTCAAATACCTTATATTCTTGAATGCTGTTAGATTAGTATTTAACACTGATTCAGGACACCAATTCATGATATATTTTGCGTTATCCACTAGGATTAATACAACACTCTCATCATTATCGTCTATTCCATCAATCAGGTCAACCTCTTTTATACCCAATAACATCAGTGTATAGAGTATTCCTAATGCTCTGCCATAGAGGCAATAGGTATTATCATTCAATAGATTCCAGGGATCAGGCCAGGATCCTATCTCATCTGGATGGAGATACCTTGTACTCATAGGACATCTTTGCCAGAACCTATCAACCTCTAGACAGATTGTTTCTATATCTGCCTCCCGGAGGTCTTCCTTGAGTTGGTGCCAGGCCTTGAGGCGAGTGTAAAAATCTAGTAGGAATACATTTATCATGATGTACTTATCTTCATTAATTACATGTGACATAAAACAAGAACGCGGTGATAGTTGTTTCCATTAGTAGAGTCCTCCGAAACCAGCAAAAGTAGTTCCTCTATAGAGAATAGATACACCTACTGGATAATATCCACTTTGTCCCATCATCATTAAATAATAGTTTGCACCGGTAGTAAAAGCTGCTTGTGCTATAGTTGCATCCCCGGTTCTTTTTATATATAAATTGTTGTTTGAATAGTTTACCTCTATTCGGTAAGTGTCTTGAACTAATGCGCTTGGCAGATTGACTACATTAGTACCGTTACCATACCATTTACCGCTCCAATATTAGGCCTTATAGTTTGCAATGTAATGGGCATTGTATATTAACCGTATGTTGCGTTCAGTATACCTGAAATATTAGTATTTTAGGTGAGACAATTAACAATTTTACTAGAAATAAGGATTTATTATGTTTCTCGCCCGTTATATTATTTATCTATAATGGCAGTAGAGGTTTCTCTATCAATAGTCATATTACCTTCACAGACGATATTCCAGTCTGCCATGTCAGGCTCGCTCCAAGACGGTACGTTTATTTTTACATGCTTAAATAAATATTCTTTCTCGTTCTCAAACACACGCCACACATGATCTAGTGTTCCACGACCGGTCATGCCCCTAGATTTATTGAATCTTATACGGTATTTGTTCATATGATCTCAACATCGCCGGGTACAACACAGTTTTGGGGAGCAGCATCTATGATACCAATGTTAAAATGGATAAACCTTATTGGATTTTCGGAAGCATTACGAGTAAATGAATGTGCCAACCAAGCATTTGTGATCATGAGCATACCAGATTTTGGAACAAAGTTGATCATATTGCTCGCCAGTGTCGCTTGTGTCCAATCTGCTTCTGGAAGATTTGCTTGAACTTTTCCAGCTTTTGGATCGTGAAATACAACCCGTGACGAGTTCTCAGGTACATCTACAAAATAGAAACCCACAAGCTGGCAACCGAATCCATGAACATGTTGTTCCATAGCCGATGATTTGAAATGTTCTTGGCACCACATCTCTTGGAAATATGTCTGGAAATGTTGCATAGCATATCCTTGTGACTGTAGTATAGTCCAAGATGTATCACCGATGTAACTACAGAATTGTTCCATACGTGGATCATCATAGAGGTCACCAGTCATATGAACAGGGTAGATGTCATTAATACTTTGATCTTGCTTTTCTAGATATTCTTTGCAGACTTCTCTTGTTGTTGGTAGGAATTCAGGTTTGTTTATCGTATAAACTGCACAGGGGAAATAATGGAATGTGGATAATTCTTCAGAGGGTGCCTCTTTCTTCTTTGATGATACCAATTTTCTTTTCATAAAGTAATATCTTTCATTTTGACATGAGTATTTACTTTAATACTTTTGAGTGGTTAAATTTTATGGTGTTCCTACACATGTTGAGGGGAATGAGCGTGTGTTGCCTGGCCATAAAATACGGACCGCGCCGCCTCCGGCTGCCCCGCTTGTGCCATATACCGTAACAGCAGAAGTACAATAGACACTTCGCGTTCCACCTCCGCCACCATATGCGCCGCCCGCTCCACCTGTTTGTCCGGGCGATGGGTAAATATTTCCGGTGGCATTGCCGCCGGAAGCACCCCCGCTACCACCACCTCCGCCGGTTGAACGATGATAACAACAACTACTACAAACTGTGCCTCCCGCTCCACTACAACCTTTCCCGTATAATCCAACTCCTCCACCTCCGCCGCCAGCGTAATACAGACAACCTCCTAAAGTAGTGTAGTATCCGCCACCACCACCACCTCCTCCTCCGCCTGTAGAAGAAATACCATTACTGTTGTAACCCCCTCCGCCCCCCCCTATTCCGCCATAACCGCCAGCCCCTCCACCGCCACCACCGGGCCCGCCGCCGTTGCCCCCCTGGTATCCGGTACCTACTGCCACACGGCCGCCCACACCGTAACTTCCGGCGTTTGCGTTTACCTTGCAGGTTCCACAAACGCTAACACTTGAATAGGATGATCCTACAGTGACGTTTACTGTTGAGCTTGATGTTACCGCTACATTGTTCACATAAGCCAGCGCCCCGCCGCCGCCTCCGTTATTAAAGGCATATCCAGCTGCGCCCGCGCCTATCGCAACGGCGCTAATACTGGTTACACCAGCCGGAGTAACAAACGTATAGGTTCCCGGTGTCGTGTAGGACATAGAACTACTAGAAGAAGCAGCAGCCGGTCTACCAAACCCATAACCTCTAACAGATCCGGCACCGCGTGTGATTAAAGAGGGCATATCGCAGTTCTCCTATACGACCACAGGGGGAACCGGTGGTATAGGATTAACACGCGACACCCAATTGTTTGTTTGGACATCCCAATGATATGGTCCTCCAGTAACTGGCATTGGTATCGGTGCATTCCATTGTAGTGTAGTGATATCTAATATCCAATTGGGATAAGGTGGACCAGAATCCTGTGCTTGTTGGATCAGGTCGGCCTTCTCCGCATCAGTTATATCAACCACTTGCCATTTATCTTCCCAGGTAATACCATCGGCTCCTAATACAGGAGTATCTTGCAGCTTTTGAAATACGCCCGGAATAACATCGGAAGGCACTGGTAAACGATTGAAAGGGGCATAACCATTTGCTGGATCATCCGGATCCATATCAGGAAATGCGATCTTTAGATTTTCTTCTAATATCGGATATCCAACTGATTGACCATCTCGTACTTGAATATAAAGTTTCATAGTGCTATCCAAAAGATTGTAGTTGTATTTATCTCTAAATTGATACTTGATGATGCTGTTCTATAAACTTACTTAAACTGAGTTTGACTTGCCAATGTTGTAAACGCAGCACTACCGGTCTTGATAACAGTGTAAGTATAGACATCAATACCACTTGCATTACCTGCTGTCGGGGCGCCGCCCTGCCATTTTGTCGTGACACCACTTGTTGTTCCGTCTACTTGTACCGAATTATTATAGTAAGGTGTCGCACCTTGTGTTGCCATAAACACAACAGTGACTGCTTGATTAGTAGACATGACAGTATTCATCGTCGTACCTGCGGAGAATGTAATATTCACTGTCCAGTTTGCTGTCGCGTTTGCAGTGTAATATAGAACACTCTGTGTAGATGGGTAAATAGTAATTGTACCGGTGGCATTAGCACTAGAAACATTTGCTATTTCTCCTACGTTAGTGAAGAGTGCGGCAAGGGTGCTTGAATTTCCAGGGAAACTTGCAGTTCCAGTAACATTTAATGTACCCGCTACATTAGCACCGGTACCGGTTACTGCTAATATGTTCGCGTTACCGTTTGCAGATATATTCACATTTCCGCCTGCTGTGTTAATGTTTACGTTTGAAGTTCCGTTCGCATGTGGTCCAAGTAAGTTACCACCTGAGATATTGCCAGTTGTTGTGATATTACCTGTGCCAGTATTAAGAGTACCAGCTACGTTAACACCTGTCGTAGTAACAATAACCACATTAGATGTACCACCAACTGACATCGCAATATTGCCACCTGCCGTATTGATATTCACATTTGAAGTGCCGTTTGCATGTGTCCCTAATAAATTGCCACCGGTTATGTTGCCAGTTGTAGTGATATTACCGCCAGCCGTAAAAAGGATATTGCCGCCGGTTGATATATTTAGATTACCACCTAAATTTGCATTTGAAGTATTAGTAAGGATTAATAATGATTGTCCGCCAGGAAAGAGATTTATATTGGCACCTGCTGCAATAGTGATATTTGAACTACCATTTGCTAGTATACCGGTCAAGTTGCCGACAGTAACATTACCGGTCGCAGTGAATGTGCCGTTGCCAAATGTCGTATTTGCTGTCGCATTACCTACGACTAATGAAGTAAGAGTTCCGACTGACGTGATGTTCGGTTGTGCATTGGTTGTGACTGTACCAGCAGTCGTGGCAGTCGCTACAGTACCTGTTACGTTTCCGCCGGTGATTGATGATAAACCGGCGCCATTACCAGAAATATTCGTCACAGTAAGAGTATTAGTTACCGAGTTGAAGGTGAAAGCAGCACTTGCACCAAATGTGTTACTGCTATTATATTGTACTTGAGTATTAGTTCCGGCTGCCGGCGAAGAAGGTCCAGTGGCTCCTCCACCTGAGGTAACTGCAACATATCCTGTCTGTGCGCTATCAAAGGTAAGCGTCAACGAATTCGTATTATTAAAAGTTACTGCCGGTGCATCATAACGACCAGCAAATGAATTGCCTGAAGCATCTGCTGCCATAACGTTTACATACTGATATCCTAGATTGTGATTTACTATCCAAGTTGTACCAGCAACTGTTTGTGCATAATTAAACGCACCTGCTAACGGGGTTGACGCCACCCAAGCGAGACCCCCTGACCCATTAGTTTGCAGATAATAATTTGCTGCTCCGCCGGTTATAGTTATATTACCTACAGCACCTAGATTAGATGTACCAGTAACAACAAGTGAACCAACACTAGCAAGACCAGTTGTAGTGAGGTTACCGGCATTAACATTACCGGATGCAGTCATCGCAGTTATGTTCGCATTTGTAGCACCAATATTACCTACGTTAGCATTACCAACAGAATTTAATGTACCGGATATATTAACTCCGGTTCCTGTTATTATCAATTGACTTGTGGCATTGCCACCTACATAGTGATTGATATTGCCGTTAGAAGTAATCGCAATGTTTGAAGTTCCGTTCGCATGTGTCCCTAATAAATTGCCACCGGAAATATTGCTAGTCGTTGTGATATTACCAGTTGTATTGACGATAGTAGTACCAACGATGTTACCAGCAGAAATGTTGCCAGTTGTTGTGATATTGGCAGTTGTATTAATAAGTGTAGCACCGACAATGTTACCGCTTACAAGGTTGCCGACTGCTAGGTTGCCGGTCGTAGTTATATTGGCAGTTGTATTAATTAGAGTAGCACCGACAATGTTACCGGCTGATAGGTTGCCAGTTGTTGTAATATTACCGGTTGAGTTAACAATAGTAGCGCCAACGATGTTACCAGCAGAAATGTTGCCAGTTGTTGTGATATTGCCAGTACCAGTAATCTGGCCAGTGCCGAACCCGAGATTGCCGACATTAGCATTACCGCTGGATGCTGTTATACTAGCTGTTCCAACGGTAATGCCGTTTTTTACTACAAAAGTGTTTGTCGTCACAGTTCCATTTATCCCTGTTTAACTATGGTATACGTTATTATATTATGGTTTCAAGTACATCGGAATCAAATTAACTTGGGCAGTTGCACCAAATGTCGTATTTGCCGCTGCATACAATGAAACTGTACCTGCGTTGATGTTAGCTGTGATGTCAATAACATCAGCACCCGGAGATGCATTAGAGATAAGATCACCATATATTGTTATATATGCGTTTACACCATCTTGTAATAATAATACCTCAGCCGCTTGCCAGCCTGCGTTTGCACCAGTTGCGTTTGCCATAATAACATACTTAGCTACTCTGAACAACGATGGTGAGAACGAATCAATCAGTGCCGGTGTTGATGTTACTGAGACATTTGCACGACTTGATACCACCCCATTAGCTAATGCTGTATAGTTTGCATTAACATTTGCAGCAGCTACGTTACCGACTGTAGCGTTGCCTGTAGTGTTGATAATCGTAGCACCAACGATGTTACCAGCAACTAAGTTAGCAGTTGTAGTGATATTAGCAGTCGTATTGATGACTGTAGTACCGACGATATTACCACTAACGGCGTTGCCGTAAGCGAGGTTACCAGTAGTCGTAATGTTACCAGTTGTGTTGATAACTGTAGCACCAGCAATGTTACCTGCTGAGAGGTTACCTGTTGTTGTGATTGTGTTAGAACCAGCAGCAATAGTACCAATGATGTTACCACCAGTGATGTTACCAGTTGTTGTGATGTTACCAGTACCAGTGATGACACC
>Ga0316220_1002600_pt1 | contig 16447 bp, 13 predicted proteins | sample TBH18005metaG_FD_203632 | JGI IMG/M metagenome (GOLD analysis project Ga0316220, IMG submission 203632) | Freshwater microbial communities from Trout Bog Lake, Wisconsin, USA - TBH18005 | ecosystem: Environmental > Aquatic > Freshwater > Lake > Hypolimnion/Profundal zone | place: USA: Wisconsin...
CCGATCAGCGGCACCGCCGCGCCGGCGGCGGCGATCTTCTGCATCAGCTTGCGGCGGGAAAGATCATTGTCCTGGCTCATGGTGCGTCCCTGGCTGTTTCGCCACGATAGGCATTTCTCGAAGGCAACTCAAATAGCCGGGGCACATTCCTAAAAGGCGATTTGTGAGGCCGCGCAGTGGCAATACGTTTGTATTTAAAGTGCCTCTTTACAAAATCCTTACAAAGCCCTGATTGATCTAATGGTATCAATTTTGACTTTTACTGAGACTACTTACGCTCTCCGCATCGCGATGGCCGAGAATAAATCAAAAGGCAGAACAAGAGCACGCCCGTTGGGTGGGTCAGAGCGCCGGCTCGCTTGTAAGGGTTGCGGCGAGCGAGGAGCGATGATTTATCACGCAGATGGGACGCCCCCATATCTCACTGGCCTTTTTTACTTTTACAAACAGAAGTGCCGAGACGGCGGCGCCGTAATCGCCTGCGGTCGCTGCCAACAGATTTACCTGGGACGTGATGATGCAAAGGCGATAAAATCACGCCTGTCGCTGCCCAAATAAAATTAGAATTTTTGAAGCAACAGCGGCTAGAGGCTTTGATTTTCTGCATGGTGGCTCCTGGCCGACATAGTCCAGCTACCTCTGCTATCCTCAGCGCACCAACTGAATTCCTCATCGGTTGCGGATCCGCAACCATTGCGACGCCATCCTGAGATGAAGCACGTATTTGATCAGGAGCGGGGTCAAGGTTGATTTTGTTTTCAGCGAAACACGATGTCAGGCAACCTAAATGACTTTGGTCTGGCGGGTTAGATAACCGAGTACCACCCGGACAATTTTCAGGCAGCTGCTAGAAGGATCACAGCGACGATCGAAATGCACCGCAAGCGTAGCGCTTAGACGCTGCCCCTCCCGCTGTCACGCTTGGCAGAATTCTGGCGCCCTGCTCATCGTCGATATGGCACTCAGAGAAACGAGTTTCTAAGCTCCACGAACTTTCACGTTAAAATACCAGAAGGGTCCCTGAACTTCACTAAATTGGTGTGGCACCCCCTTGGGGATGACGATGGAATCGCCAGCGTTCAAATGATAAGTGTGCCCCCCAACGATGCGAGCGCCACGAATTTCATATTCTGGGTGCGGATTGTCTGGCCGTGAGATGGGATGGGGGTTGACGTCCACAACTGTGCCGCCCGTTACGATAGTCGCAGATCCTTTAATGACATAAGTCACATCTGTATCCATCAAATGGACCTCGGCGCCCCCAGCCGCCGTGCGCTGCGCGGTTTCGACCATATATGAGCCATGACTGTCATGGAGCATCAGGTTGTTCCTCTCGAAACTAGCGGCAATGTCATCCTTCGCGGAATATATCACCGGCTCCGTACCGTGAGCGGTGTAAGTACCATTCATAACGCTGGCAGACCCAGGCTGCTGCGCTTTGGACAGGCACGCAAGCGCGCATACGCCTATGGCGGCCAGCAAAGCCGTTTTTTGAACTGTCATTATTTTCTCCCTGCCGAGTTCAGCGCTCCTGCAGATCGGGCGCCCACTTAGACGCTACGATAGCGGAATTGCCGAGGAAATGCGGGACATCGTTTGAAATCGGAAGATCTTCGCCACAACAAAATTGATGCCTTACAATATCCTTACAATATTCTGGTTGGCAGTCCTCAGCCGGCAGCTACTATGGCTTGCTTAGTATGCATTAAACCTTCCTGGGAACTTGGACCCTGCTCTTTCCGGCAGGGTCACTTTTCCAAGGTTTTTGCCTCAACAACGTGCTCCGCATTCCAGGGAACACTGGTTATGGATAAGCGAGTAATATTTTGCGCACTCGTGGCGACCTGGTCGGCGGCGCCTGCCGTCGGGGCGCCGATCTGCGATTCCAACAATGGGGGCCTCACACTCCCGGCCGGATTCTGTGCGCAGGTTGTGGCAGACAATCTGGGTCCCGCGCGCAATGCGGTCACAGCCGCCAACGGCGATCTATATGTAACACTGCAAGAAGGTCCCAATCAGAAAGGCGGCGTCGTAGCATTGCGCGATACCGACAATGACGGGAGGTTTGAAACGATCGAGAAGTTTGGCGCTGGTGCGGGAACCGGCATAGCGTTCCATAATGGGTATCTTTACGTCGCCCAGCCATATCAGACAGTTCGCTGGAAGATGACGCCGGGCACGCTACTTCCAACAGGGCCAATGGAAGTTGTAGTTACGGGTTTCGACCATCAAGGGGGGCATCGCGACAAGGGCATCACGTTCGACGACAGGGGCGCCATGTATGTAACAGTCGGCAGCCCCTCCAACGCCTGTCAGATCAAGGATCGTGAGAAAGGGTCGCCCGGACAGGATCCCTGTCCGATCCTCGACTTGCATGGTGGACTTTGGAAATTTGACGCGAATAAACTAAATCAGAAACAAACTGACGGCACGAGGATCGTGACGGGGTTGCGCCAGGCCCTGACCGCCGACTGGGCCTATGGGGCGGTTTATATGGTGATGAATAATCGCGATCAGATGGACATTCTTTACCCCGATAAATTCACCGCCGAAGACAACGCAGATCGCCCCGCCGAAACAATGTTCCGCGCCGAAGCCGGCCGCAATTTCGGCTGGCCATTCTGCTATTACGATCTCAAGACCCAGAAGATGGTACTGAACCCCGAATATGGCGGCGACGGCAAAACGGTCGGCCGCTGCAACACCTTCACCCCGCCCGTGGCCGTGTTCCCTGCCCATTCCGCGCCGGTAGGGCTCCAATTTTATAAAGGCAATGCCTTCGGTGCCCATTACGCAGGAGGAGCGTTTGTCGCCTTTCACGGCTCATGGAACAGGGCGCCCCTTCCCCAACGGGAAGGCAACATCACCTTTGTGCCCTTCGTAAACGGCCGAGCCGGCACGCCTGAAATCTTCGCCAGTGGCTTTGCCGGCAAGCCTCAGATCATGCAGCCAAATGAAGCCGCTGCGAGGCCAAATGGTGTTGCCGAAGCGCCTGATGGTTCACTTTATGTTGTCGATAACGTGAAGGGAAAAATCTGGCGCGTGTTTCATCGCGCACACTAGCTAAGACCGCAAATATTGGAAATGAGGGTTCTTATAGTGCGGATGGAACTGCGAATGACCGCCGGGGCTGCCTTTCTTGCCGTATTTCTGGCCACCAGTCTTGCTGCAACTGCGCCATTAGAAGTAACCGTGAGGGACAACGATGTATTTCCCGAAAGCATCACTCGGGCGCAGGATGGAACGCTGATATTCGGCAGCCTTGGCAAACCCGTCCTCTATCGCGCCACACCTGGGTCTTCCATCGCTGATCCCTGGATTCATCTTGAAGGCGAAAAGACTGTGAGCCTTGGCGTGCTGGCCGATTCCGCAAGCAATACACTCTATGCCTGCGTGGTGGATCAGGTCGGCAGCGCCACGCCGCCCGCCCAGCCGCAGCGTCGTTCCAGCCTTCGCACGTTCGACCTTCGTACCGGCGCAGCAAAGGGGCGCTATCCACTACCGGGCGACAGCAATACCTGCAACGACATCAGCATCGGCCCAGACAAAAAGGCATATATCACCGATACTCCCAATGGCCGAATACTGCGCTTAATGAATGGTCAGCTGGAGGTCGTCGTAGATGACAAGGAACATCTGGCAAGCATAGACGGTCTGACATTCCTCGGCCGGGATCTGTATGTGAACACAGTCATGACCGGCCACCTCTACCGTGTCCCGCTGGACAACGGCAGAATGGCGGGCGCACTGATAGACATGCAGCTGTCCCAGCCCCTGGCGGGACCGGACGGCATGCGTGCCCAGGGCGATGTCATTTATGTTGCCGAAAACCAGGGCGGCCGCGTCTCGGCACTTAAGATTGCGGGCGACAGGGCCGATGTAACCGTTCTGAAAGCCGGCTATCAGACTCCAACCGGAGTGGCGCCAGCTGGTGACACGCTTTGGGTTTCGGAAGCAAAATTCAACTACCAACGCGATCCGAAGCTGGGAAATCCCAACCCATTTAAGGCTTTCGCATTAGCATTAAAATGAAGATCGATCTTCGACCAGCAGTTTGCTATTTGGGTGAGTGAACTCTGTGGGGCAGGCGGGCTCTGACTATTAGGCCTCTTGGGATACCATTCTGCGCTGATATGGAGCCGCTATGAGCGGTGATAACGCGTTGGGCGATGGCCAGTCCGAGGCCGAAGCTTAGACCTTTACCACTTTCGCCGTGAACGAATGGTTGGAAAAGTGTTTTCAGCATCTCGTCTGGCGCGCCCGGACCTTGGTCCAGAACCTGGACTTGGAAGTAATCGCCCGCATCCTCGAGTCTGATCTCTACACGACCGCCCCGTGGAGAAAAACGCAACGCATTGCGCACCACATTTTCAAATGCGTGGCTGACAAGCTTTCCACTGCCACGCACGACCCAACCCTGGTTTTGCGGCGTAATGTCGAGAACGACTTCTACCCCTGCTGGCGAAGCCTCGAAGCGAGCATCCTCGCAGATGGCATACAATATTTCCGCTAGATCGACGAATTCATCATCTGCGAAAATTCCGCTTTCCATTCGCGACAGGGTAAGCAGTTCATCCACCATTTCCTCAAGCCGCCGAGCTTCGATTTCGATCCGCTCAAGCGGGCCCTCCAGCCGCCCCGGATTCTGGCGTGCCAATCCAATAGCAAGCTGAAGTCGAGCCAACGGTGAGCGCAATTCGTGCGAAACTGTAGTAAGCAAGCTGTCGCGCGCCTTTATCAAATCTTCGAGTCGTTCTGCCATAGTATCGAAGTCGCGCGCGAGGTCTGATATTTCATCCTGGCGCTTTGCCAGCCCATTCCCAAGGCGAGTTGAGAAATGGCCTTCAGCCAGCTCAGAAAAGCCGGCGCGCATTCGCCAGATAGGGTAGGTCAAATACCAAGCCAAGATTGCGCTGAAGGTTGTGCCGCCTACGATCGACAAAATAATATATTCCAGTGGCATAGGGCGTACTGCCGCCCCTATTAACTCGTGGATGAGCATTTTGGGATCAAACGGTCCGCTCGATATCGGGGGCCTCGCTGCTTTGAGTGCGAACAGAAGCCAGACCCCCTGCGTAATGAAGATAATGGTCGCAGAAAATCCTACCAATATCTTCCAGAACAGAGGCCGCCTCATGGCGATATCTTCATTCGATAGCCGATGCCCCTGACCGTCTCGATTTCCAGGTCCTGGGTTATGGCAGCAAGTTTGCGGCGCAGATTGCTGATGTGAACGTCCACACTCCTATCATAGGAAGCGCGACGGCGGCCTAGCACCATTTCAGAGAGAGTGTCTTTCGTTGTCACATTTTCTCTGGCGCGCATCAACGCGGCCATGATGTTGAATTCGGACGCAGTAAGGGACAGAGGGACTTCACGCCATTGCGCCAAGCGCTTTTCCGGGTTTAGGACGAAATGTGCCAACGTCAGTAGTTCCGTCGGATTGGCGACCGCCGTACGCCGGCGGATAATGGCTTTTAGCCTTGCTACCAGTTCCGGCGGATAGAATGGCTTTGCCACATAATCATCTGCGCCGGATTCTAATCCCAGGACACGATCGACATCGCTGCCCTTTGCGCTTAGCATGATGATTGGCGCACGGTCGGCCTTCCGTATGCGATGGAGCAATTCTATGCCGTCGGTGTCTGGCAACATAATATCCAATATAATCGCATCGAAGTTCGCCTGCGCCGCAGCCTGAATTCCATTCTTTCCTGTGAGTGCTATTTGGCACTCGAAGCCTTCGCGCGTCAGGTATTGGGACAGCATCCCCGTCAGTTCGACATCGTCGTCTATGAGCAAAACCCTTTGCATGATTTTATTTGGCGCCTATTCCGGTCGCACATTCGGCGGGATGCAGCATCAACTGTCAACGCACACCGAGAGGCGCCCGCGACGTCTTTGCCGCGGTGCAGCAATGAAAAGTTTTCGGCTTTTGATTGCGCCTTGCCATGAGTGGGGCTTTCCGAATGTAAGGATAGCGTAAGGCCGGGGCCCGCGCGGTGCTTGGTGCTGGCGACACGCATGGATTTTGGATAGGCTGACATCGATTACAGTGCCAGTTGTGGCAAAAACAAGGGGACCCAGGACATGAAACTCGCACTGCTGTCTGCCGCGCTCTGCGCGGCCGTTTCACTGAGCGCTACCGCCGCCTTCGCACAGGCCGGAACCGAAGACACGGGCGCATCCGCTCTTTCAAAATATCCGCTGGCTCCCGCCGCCGGCGTCGATAGTCATGCGCGGGAAAAATCGGTGAAGGGCGCGGTCAATCAGGGCGCGTTCAATGAGAAGACCTTCAAGTTTGGCCCGCGCGGTGATGCGCCGGCCGGCGGTTCGGTTATCTGGAATCCCGTTATGGTCAAGATGAATGCGGGTCAGAAGGTCACAAGCGCGACGGACTTCTATTCGCAGGATCCCAAGGTCTACTGCGCCATGGCCAATTCCGGCGTCGACTTCATCTGGACCGAGCATCAGCATAGCCCGCGCGACTGGAATGAAACGGCGGCGATGTGGGCCGCCTGTCCGCGCGCCAAGGCAGTTCCGGGTGTGCGTGTTGCCTACACCGACGAGCGCGAAGAGCAGCATGCGCTGGATGCCGGTGCGCTGGTGTTGGTGGTGCCTACCGTTCGGTCGATTGAGGAAGGAACTAAGGCGCGTGACTGGGCGATGTGGCCGCCGCTGGGTCACCGCAGCAGCGGTGGTGGACAAGCCACGAGCAACGCCTTCTGGGGCCAAGTACCGGGCGGCTATCGCAATACCTTCAACGACAATCTGGTGCTGATCCTGATGATCGAGACTCTGGAAGGCCTTCGTGATTCCGACAAAATCGCCAAGATTAAGGGCGTTACGGCTATCTTCGCGGCTTCGGGCGACCTTGGCAATCACACCGGCTATGGCCAAGGCGATCCCGATTATGAACGGGCGATCAACATCGTGCATGACTCCGCGCTGCGCGCGCATGTGCGCCTGTGCGGTCCGTATGCCTGGGTCGATCGTCCTGACTTCACCTGCTTCCAGGGGCCGGGCGGCGAAGGCAACGTGCCGGCCGGTGGCGTGACGCCCGAATATGCGGCCACGCTGGAAGCCCAGGGCAAGCTGGCGCTGGGCCCACTGTTCAACACCCAGGGCAAGCCGCTCGCCGGCCCGTTCACGCCTGGCTGGTCGCCACCGGCGCCCGCTGGACGTGGCGGTCGCGGGGGCCGTGGGCCTGCGCCGGCGCAATAGTTGGTTTCTGACGTGCAAGGGGCGCTGCTGCAACGCAGCGCCCTTTTTTTGAAACGACGGTACAAGCGCGCCATGACCAGGCCGGCGGAATTTCACTTTTAACGGAGAGGGCGATGCGCCGTCACCCTAGCGGTTCCATTCTTCTATGGGCTCTAATGACCTTGGGCAGTGCCGCGGCCCAGCCCGCAACAAGCCCGATTTCCCCAAGCAAAGCGGGCGCCAATCCCGAAAATATCACCATGGCACCAGGCGGAGCGCTGATACTGGGAAGTGGGTCTCCGATTATCTATCGTGCCAAGCCGGGTTCGACAATCGCGGAGCCCTTCATTGATACCAGCGCCGACGGCGATGCCCGCTTTCTGGGCGTGCTTGCCGACGCCCCGACGAACACGCTCTGGGCTTGCCAGATGTTTCCTATACCCAACACAAACCGGCGCGCGTCCGCCCTGAGGGGATTCGACCTGACGACCGGCCAGCCGAAATTCCGCTGGGACCTTCCGGGCGACAATGTTACCTGCAACGACATAACGGTCGCCGCCAATCATACCGTCTATTTTACCGATACCCCCAACGGACGAATTTACCGGCTAGCACCCGGTGCGCAGACGCCTGAACTCTGGCTGGAAGACCGCGCCCTGCTGGGCGTGGACGGCATTGCGATGCTGAATGGCACGATTTACGTCAACAATGTGTATTCAAATAATCTGTATCGGATTCCCATGGATACCGCCGGCAAGGCGGGCGCGCCCGAGGATTTGTGGGTTTCGCAATCCATTAAGGGGCCGGATGGCATGCGGGCCGCAAACGGCAAGCTATTCTTAGCTGAGAATCGTAGCGGCAACGTCGATGCCGTGACGATCGATGGCGACAAGGCCCTCATCACCACCCTGAAAGATGGCTTCGAAGGCTCCACGGCCGTGGAGCCTTACGGAGATACGATTTGGGTCGGTGAAAGCAGGGGCAATCGTGCGACGCCGATTCCGCTGCCGAAATAACTTCGCTTGAAAAATAGCATGAAGGCGAAATTTGCACCCGCGCGCGGCGCCCGCAGTTCGCTAGATCTTGGGAGTCAGCTTGAGCAGTTGGGCATTGGCACCGTCAGTGAGGACATAGACCGCCCCATCCCTGAACACCCGCACATCGCGGATCCGCTGATTGAGATCCGTGAGAAGCGGCTCTTCGTTTAGGACCTTGTCGTCCTTGCCCAGTTCCAGGCGGGAAAGATATTGGGCAGCGAGCGACCCTACCAGCACGCTATTGCGCCATTGGGGAAACAGCTTGCCGGTATAAAAGGCAAAGCCGGATGGCGCGATCGCCGGATCCCAATAGTAGCGCGGCTGTTCCATGCCCACCTTCTCAACGCTGCCATCGCCAATCTTGGTGCCGGGATAGTTGATGCCGTGGGTAATGACCGACCAGCCGTAATTCAGGCCCGGTTTCATCAAATTAAGTTCGTCGCCGCCGCGCGGGCCATCTTCCACTTCCCACAGCCGTCCGTCCGGAGCAAAGGCCAGACCCTGCTCTGAACGGTGGCCCAAAGTGTATATCTCCGGCAGGCCCAGCTTGGGATTGCCAGGCGCGGGTTTGCCATCCGCCGCGATGTGAATCAACTTGCCCAGATAATTGTCGGTCTGCTGCGCCATCTGCCAGACCGGATCGCCGGTCGAGCGGTCACCGATGATGACGAATAGGCTGCCGTCTTTCGGGCTTATGGCGATGCGCGAGCCAGCATTGACCGCTGTGGCGTTGGCGTAGGACGCCGTCTTGAAAATGGTCTTCACGTCGCTGAGCTGACCCTTGGCCTCGTTCAGGATGCCACTGGCCACTGCCATGGCGCTGTTGTTGCTGTCGATCCGCGCCATGTAGGTGAAGAAGATGCGGTGGTTCAAAACGAATTTTGGATCCACCACGATGTCGAGCAGGCCCACCTGGCCGCGAACCGTGATCGGCGGCAGGTCCGTGATGGTGTCGTAGTTGCTGCCATCCTTGTTGAGGATGCGAATCCGGCCAGGCTTCTCGGTCACCAAGATGCGCCCGCTGGGCAACTGTGCCACGGCAAAGGGATTGTCCAGGTTCTTCGCCACGATCGTGACGTTAACGTCCACCGTCTTGTGATAGGGAGCGCGGGTCTGGCCCGCAAAGACGGGATGGTCACCTTCCAATTGGGTAGGCCTCGTATCAATCGGCTGGCCTTCCACCATGCGCTTGTCAAAGTTGCATCGCACCGCGCAGGCGCCGCCGCGCCCAGCCGCGGGCGCCCCACGCCCGGCTGGGACTGGCTGGGCCATCGCCATGAAAGGCGTAAGGGCCAACCCCATCAGGCACGCACCCCTGAGCAGACACGATCTCATATCAAATCTCCCTGAGATTTTCAGGCCACAAAACTGGGCGCAATTAACGAAATTGTCGAGCGTGAAAGCCTTGCTTACAAATAATTTTCATCTCGAATAGGTACGGAAAGTAGGGGCAGATCGCCACCCCTAGTGACACCGGCAAGGTTGGCGGCGCAAGCGGCAGATTTTCACACGCTCGCACCTTCCGATTACGGATTGGCCGCGTTCGCTGCATTTGCGACATCGGCGGGCCCCAGGCGGTCCAGACCGATGCCATGCGTCTTCAACAGGGCGCTGTAAAACTCGCGGATATTGTCAGTTAGCGAGTCCGCGGGCGTACGCCCCCTGTTGTCCTTGGCATCCAGCTTCACGCCCTTGTCGACAAGATATTGAACGACCTGCTCGGCTTCCGGCGCCTGCGGATTTGACACTGCCATATGCATGACGCCTCTGCCGCTCGCATCTGTCACTGTTACATCCGGATTGAGCTCAAGTGCATATTTCAGGGCCGCCAAATTGCCGCTATAGGCAGCCGCCATGGTTAGGGTCATGCCATCCGAGGCCTTGATATCGGCTTTGGCGCCGTGGGCCAGAAGCGCCTTCATGACACCAACTTCGCCCGCCTTCGCGGCGAACAGCAAAGGAGGTGTCGGGTAGAGCTGCACCGGGGGAGCCTTGAGTGCACCATCGGCAACCGAGAGCCCCTTGGTCGCGCTACCGCCGCCATTTCCGCCGCCGCTGCCCACTTGGGCTGGTGCAACCCGGCGCGCCGGTGCCGCAATGGCGGGCGGCTGGCTCAAGCCGTTCGGATCGACGCCCTTTGACAGCAGAAGTGTCACGAGTTCCTCATCGCCGCTCGCGGCCGCGACATGAATCAACTGCCGCCCCTGCTGATCGCTCTGTTTCAGGTCGATCCCTTGTGCCACGACCAGCTTGGCGAAGGCTTCGTTGTTTTCCAGCACCGCGGCGTCGGCTATCGAGGTTCCGTCGGCGGGAAGCACCGCCTTGGCATCGGCACCGGCCTGCAGCAGGATCACCGGCGACCGCACCTCCTTGCTCCGCAGCGCGAAAAACAGCGCGGTGAAGCCCTTGTCGGCGACGGCATTCACATTGGCGCCGTGGTGGGCAAGGAATGCCACATTGTCGGCATTGCCGTTTGCCGCCGCCCACATCAGCGGCGTTATCCCTTGTGGATCCGCGGCATTCACGCTGGTACCTTTTGCCATCATCGCGGTGAGCGCCGTCGGCGTGGAAGTGCCGGCACACAGCGCCATCGCCGGGATGCCGTCGGGACGCGCCGCTTTGGCGTTGGCGCCAGACTTCAGCAGATCGATGACGATCTGCGGATTGCCCAGTTCGCACGCCATGATCAGAGGTGTGGCGCCCTGAATATCGGCCATGTTGGGCCTCGCGCCAGCGGCAAGCAACAGTCGCACCGTCTCCTCGTCCTGTCGGTCAACAGCCCAGACCAAAGCGGTGGATCTGTCCGGCAAAAGCGCATTGGGATTGGCGTGGCGCGCCAGCAGGCTTTTGACAGTCACATGGTCGTTGCCGCGAACGGCTTCCACCAGTCGGTCTTCCAAGGCGCCTGCCCAGCCAACGGCCGGAAAGGCGGCAAGAATGAGGAAAACAAGTCCGAGGACTTTTTTCATGTCGAGCCCATTTGCCCTAAACGGTCAGTTCAGCGAAACGGCCGGTACTGTCGCCCAGTCGCTCCTTTTGCACACCCAACCTGTCCATCATCGATAGCATCAGGTTGGTCATTGGCGTGTCTGCCGGCGCCACCAAGTGACGGTTGCCCCTGATCAGACCTCCCGCAACAATGACAGGCAGATCCCGGTGGTCGTGCCGGTTGGAATCGCCAAGGCTGGCACCGGCCAGAAGCATGGTGTGATCCAGCAATGTGCCCTCACCTTCCCGGGTTTCGCTCATCCGCTTCAGGTAATAGGCGACCTGTTCCATGTGCAGGATATTGATTTTGGTCAGCTTGGCGATCTTCTCCGGATCATTGCCATGGTGACTGAGCGGATGGTGCGCGTCAGCAACACCGATTTCAGGGTAGCTACGGCCGCTGACCTCGCGGCCGATCATCAAGGTGCCAACCCGGGTTATATCCGCCTGCGAGGCGAGAATCTGGAGATCGATCATCATGTGGGCATAATCAACGAACGAATCCGGAATGCCGGCCGGCCGGGCATAAGCTGGCAACGCGACTTGATCGCCGCCCTGTTCCAGCTTCTGGATGCGGCGCTCAATGTCGCGGATGGACTGCATATATTCGTCGATTTTCTTTTTGTCATCGGCGCCCAGGGTGCCGGAAAGTTTTCTGGCATCTTCCACGACGGCATCCAGAATGCTGGCCTGCTGCTTCAGCTTGGCGAGGCGGCTTTTGGCATCCAGGCTATCGCCGTTACCGAAAAGCCGTTCGAACACTTCGCGCGGATTGATTGTGACCGGAAGCGGGGTGGTAGCGGTGCTCCAGGACAATGTATTGGTATAGGCGCAGCTGTAGCCTGTGTCGCAGCTTCCCACCAAGCTTGGTGGGTCCAGGCCCAGCTCAAGCGACGATATCTGCGTCGCCTCGCCAAATTGCCTGGCGACGATCTGGTCCATCGAAGGGCCAGCTGTAATATCGGCTCCCTGCGTTTTTTTGACGTGTACGCCCGTCAGATAGGAACCGCAGGATCGGCCATGATCGCCGCCGCCATCGCCCAGCGCCTCGGCCTGCTTATGGGCCAGCCCGGTGATGACGGTGAATTTTTCGCGGTAAGGCTCCAGCGGTTTAAGAATCGGAGTGGTCGCATATCCCTCGCCCGCCTGTGCCGGCGTGAAATTCTGCATCATCATGCCGTTGGGTGTGTAAATGACCTGCAGCCGGAGGCGCGCCCGGGCATCGGCTTCAGCCGCCCTGGTGCTGGTGGCGATCATCGCGTCCAGAAGCGGCAGCGCCAGCGTGGCGCCCGCCCCCCGCAGCAGAGTCCGGCGATCAAGGGCTTTGTGTGTGATGATCATTTCTGCGGTGTCCTTCTCATGCCAAAAGGTACGCTCTGGACGATTCCCATGATTATCGTATTCATCCGGTAGCCGTTGCCGGCCGCCGCGTAGCTTATCTTGCGCACCGCCGGCATGTCATAGGCCTCCAGCCCCCGGCCAAGGGCATAGGTGAGCAATTGTTCGGTAAACGCCTGGACGAACTGGTCTTTGCGGCTGAGCAGAATACCCTGCAACCCCTTTGGGCCGTCAAACTGCGTACCATCCGGCAATATGGCCGAAGCATCTACCTTCTGTCCGGCGTACCCATCCCGCCAGGCGCCGACCGCGTCATAATTCTCCAAGCTGAAGCCAAGCGGGTCCATTTTGGTATGGCAGGAGGCGCAGACCGGATTCGCGCGATGCACTTCCATCTGCTCGCGCACCGTCATAAGCCGGCCGTTCTTGGCGCCGTCCAGGGCGGGAACGTTCGGAGGCGGCGGCGGCGGCGGCGCGGCCAGCAGGTTTTCCAGAATCCATTTTCCCCGCAGCACGACGGAGGTGCGGTCATTGTAAGAGGTGACCGTCAGGATGGCGCCCTGCCCCAGAAGCCCGCCTCGATGCAGGGCCGGATCCAGCCCGACCTTGCGGAAGGAAGTGCCGTAAACACCGGGAATGCCGTAATGCTCGGCCAGCCGCTGGTTCACATAGGTGTAGTCCGCGTTCAGAAAATCCAGAACGCTGCGGTTATCCCTTACGATGCCATTAAAGAACATCTGGGTCTCCGTCAGCATCGCGGTACGCAGGCGCTGATCGAAGTTCGGGAACGCGCCCCTGTCCGGCTTCTGGTACTCGAGACGGCGCAGGTAAAGCCATTGACCGGCGAAATTCTGCGTCAGAGCCCATGCCTTCGGGTCGGCCAGTAAGCGCCCGACCTGTTGCTTCAGAACGGCCGGCTTGTGGAGTTGGTTCCGCTCGGCGACTGACAGCAACTGATCGTCGGGAATGCTGCTCCACAGAAAGAAAGACAGGCGAGTTGCCAGTTCGAGATCGCTGATCCGGTGGACGCTGCCCGGGGCGCTGTTCGCAGGATCGCTTTCCCGCAGGAACAGGAAATTCGGCGATACCAGCAATTGCTCCAGGGCAGCGGCAATGCCGTGATCGAAATCGGCGCCGCTGCGACCTTGGTCATATATCTTCATCAGTGGCGCCATGTCCGCCACCGTCACGGGGCGGCGATAGGCGTGGCGGGCAAGTGAAGCAACGATCCGGCGGGCGCATGCAGCTTCTGGCAGTGCCGCGGAAGGTTTGCAGATGAATATTCTGCGGCGGCTTGGCGTCTCGCCCGGACCTGTTACGTCATAGGGACCGACAACAGATATCTGCATGACGTCGCGCATGTAGAACGCCTGGGCGACATTGGGTCCATTTGCGACAGAGGGGACCGTGAGTTCCTTGACCCGCAAACCATCGACCTGAACATCGAGAGGAATTTGCTCCACAGTTGTAGGGATGGCGGTCCGCGGACCTTTGGTGCTTCTCGGAATGAGAATTTGGTCAAGGGCAAGGCGTTTGGGGAACGAGGCGCCAATGGTTCGTAGGCCCGCCTTAAGGGGAACCTTCATTTCGTAACGGTTATTGGCGTCAATTTCCGTCTCGGTCTGAGTACCCGGATTCAGATAGACCTGAATCGTGTACGTCGCGTCATAGGGCGCGTAGAACTTGAACGAGCCGCCGCCGCGCGAATCCACCGGAAGGTCGTCGCTGGCACGCTCATTGTAGGCAGGAACCCCGAACGCGTTCTCAAACAAATCCTTGGCGGGTTTGTAATCGGTGGAGATTGGCGTGCGCGACGCCAAACCGGTGGCAAGATGACTAACTCTGTCAGCGACAGTGATGTAACGGTCCATGAGGGTGGGCGAAACCGTCAAGACGTCGGCGATGTTGTCGAAGCCGTAGCCGGTATCGTCAGCCGGAAGATCCTTGCTCAGATCAATGTCGATGCCCAGAAGATCGCGCACCGCGTTGCCATACTCGCTGCGGTTCATCCGGCGCAGGGTGGCACGGCCGGGATTGGGGTTGGCGGACGCCAAACTGTCCAGCGACGTCGCCAACCAGTGGCTGAAATCGGCAATCTGCTCCTTGGTCGGACGCGCCATGCCCTTGGGCGGCATTTCTCCCAGACTCAGGCGCCGCAGAATGCCTTCCCAGGTTGCATCATCGGGTCCGAGGCGGGCAGCATCCAGTTGCTGTACCGACATGCCCGCGGTCTTCAGCTTGTCGTTGTGACACCCCGAGCAATATTGCTGCAGCATGTGCGCGCGATCCGAAGTCGCGCCGGCAGAGCCGGCGAAAAGATAAGGCGCCGCTTTCGAAGTGGACGGAACGACAGCAAGCGTTTCGGCGCCGGCAATACCGTGCACCGCAAAGCCGACAAAGCCTGAGGCGGCAAAAATGCCGGCCGCGAGTTTCGCGCGCTTGATGACCCGCAACATTACGCTACCCCCGCACTTTCCTGTCCATTTTCGCAGACCATCCGGCGTTTATTAAGTTCAGGCCAAAATACGTGACGGATGCCCTGCCCGATTTGATTTCTCCACCGCTTATGAAGCGGCGAAAAATATAGCACAAAACTTGTCGCCAGCGGAGAGATCGGTCAACAACCAACATGCCAATATTCGCATGCTGCGGCGCATTAATATATCAACTGCAACAAAAGGCAGTATTCGCCTTTAGGCAGCATATAAATATGCTGCCCTTACGGTTTCCTTACAAAGCCAGTCGCCTCTTGCGTGCAGTCGCCAAGAGACGGCTGTGGATGCGCGAACTCGTGGCGGGTGACGTTGCAGATGCGGAGATGGTCGCTGCGAGAGAAGAAGCGGAGCAAACGGTCTGTCCAGATGATGCTTTCCCTTGCCTTCGTGGCGCCGGATATCCGCGACAAGGTCGCCGCTTCCAAGAAGAAAGGCATCTGGATGGGCGGGAACGTTCCGCTCGGATACCGCGTCGACAATCGCAAGCTGATCATCGACCCAGATGAAGCGGTCACCGTGAAGATGATATTCGAGCGCTATCTAGAACTAGGATCCTTGGACGCCAAAGCCAACGAAAGCCAAACGTGATATTATTTTATCGCACACCGACGCTTCCAAAGATCAACGCCCCATCCAGGTTGAACAACGCGACAGGCTCTTGCGAGCAGTCGCCAAGGGACGGCTGTGCATGCGGGAACTCGTGACAGGTGACGTTTTAGATGCGGAGATGATCGCTGCGCGAGAAAAGCGGAGCAAACGGTCCGTCCAGATGATGCTTTCCCTTGCCTTCGTGGCGCCGGATATCATCGAGGCAGCAGTCAAAGGCGCCCTTCCCCGGGGCATTGGCCTGACCCGATTGATGGATCTGCCGGCGTTGTGGTCAGAACAGCGCCAGCAGCTGGGGCTGAAGGCCTGAACAACCCGTCTCCGCCCGAGTCGAACCAGTCTCCTGCTCCTGGTGCCCCAGTTCTTGGGAAAGACTTTCCAAAGCCCAGAGACAAAGGGCGCCGTTGGGCCCGTTCCATGATCACAAGGCTGCCAGGAGACCGGAATTCCGGTGCCACATAGTGCCAAGCCTCGGAAATGTCGGGAGAACTCCGACAGGCCTGGAAAATGCTCGGTTCGAGTGAGGAAAGTGGTGGCACGCGAAGGGATCGAACCTGCAACAAGTCTCTGTTTCGCGCCTTGATGCATCCTAGAGGTTGTATGGATCTGAAAAGGCGGGATCTGGTTTCAGGTTCGCACCCCGATGCATCGGAGAGGATGGAGGGATCGAACCTGTCTCCGCAAACGTGCGAACTCGTCTCCGTGAATGTGCGTCAGCGTTTTGCGGAAACGGTTTTGAAATCGCGGAGACGAAGTGCTGTTTCGCGCGCGATGGCGGCG
>Ga0316220_1002607_pt1 | contig 16420 bp, 15 predicted proteins | sample TBH18005metaG_FD_203632 | JGI IMG/M metagenome (GOLD analysis project Ga0316220, IMG submission 203632) | Freshwater microbial communities from Trout Bog Lake, Wisconsin, USA - TBH18005 | ecosystem: Environmental > Aquatic > Freshwater > Lake > Hypolimnion/Profundal zone | place: USA: Wisconsin...
CGCCCTGTTCACCCTCAGGGTTTACATTGGTCATCGCATCTCTTACGTCTTCGATGCTGTAAGAATTAAGTTTGGGTAATTCGTTGTCCTTGCGGTACTTATCAATGTATTTAACTATGTCAGGATGTAACTCCTCTTTTGTTAAATTGCCCAGTGGGTTGTTTAAACGCTCTGAATCTAACTCTTCCTGCGTTTTGGTAATTTCTTTGGACGGAGCAGGTAATAATGGAACGTTATTTATACCAAGATTGGTTTTGGTTTGTTCTTGTTCTTTGTTAAAGTTTTCAATAAACGCTAATCTTTTAGCTTCCTCATCTCTAGCACTTTTTATTGCTCTGAGATTTTTGTCTGCCTGGTAATCAGATAAGGATTGGGAATGAGCCATAGGTGAGAATGCTCCACCCGCTAATGCCCCGGCTAGTGCGTCCCTAGATGCCGCTCCTGCCACACCTTGGAACGCAGACGTATCGAACCCTTGGTTTTGCATTGCCACATTGGTTGCAAATTGACCATAACCACCCTGCAAACCTTCTGGTAAAGATTCCTCAAGAGCACTGTGTAATAGGGATTTACCCGCAGTAGGTGCTTCAAGTGGTTTTTCTGCAATGTTCTTAAGCGCTGCTTCTAAACCTTCCTTCGCTGCCTTGCTTGCACCTGGTTTAAACGCTTCTTTTAAAGCTCTGGCTCCAGATGACTGAATACCTGTTGCGGCATCTAACGCTCCGAATGCCGCCCCACCAATGAGTAGAGGTGCGTTTTTAGCAGTGTAAGCTTGGGCCTCAATAGCCTTCGCCTCAGCTTCCCGTTCAGAAAGACCTTTGTCAATATACGCCTGTTTGATCTGATCATGTATGTCTCCTTTGGTTTCACCAACACCTTGAGCCGCACCCATCAAAACCTGAACTGCTTTCTCTACACCTATGACCAATCCCGCAGGAGCGGTTTCAGGCAAAGCCGCTAATGCCGCCGCACCACCCACCATTGTAGGAATAGATGAGCCAATAGCTTGTCCTGTAGACTGTAAAGGAGCCTCTCCAACACCCGCAAGGTTAGCATATATTTCTGGAAGAATACCTCTTTTTTCTGCACGGCTGACCAACTCTTGCCTTCTCGCCATTTCTTCCTGGCGGGGTTGAGTCATAGTACTTTGTAGGTAGTTAGACATGTTCCCTAATTCTTGGGATATGCCTGGCCCTGCCCCGAATACATCAGCAAAAGATTTACCCGCTCCTAGTACACCTTGACTGGTTGCCTTAGCTAAGTCGCTTAAAGAAAATGGGGCGCTGGGAGCAGACTCTAACTCCTTTGTAGTCTTACCCGCCATAGGATGTTTAGCCATTACAGCCATTGCCACTTGCTGTTGAGTAGCGCCCTCAGGCCCCTCTATTTCGTAAGTGTTACCATCAGGGGCTTGAATTTTATATAAAGGCATTACTTTGCTCCAGCAACTTTAGGTTGTCCCCACTGACTTAAATCTAATCCCATTTCAGGTAATGCCGAACTTATCCCGGCATTATCTCCGTGAGTGTTCATTATATTTCTTCTGGCATTTTGATATTGGTCATAAGCATTCTGATATAACTTGGATTTTGGATCCATTTTAGACATTCCGCTTTTAAACCATTCGGTATCTAATGCATCCAATTTAGCATTTCTAATGTTAATTGCATTTTCACCAAGTCTTGTATCAAGATTGTAACCACCCCTTAATTTGGCTGCGGCAGGAATTTGTTTTGCAAGTTCTGGATTATTTTGAAGAGCCTCAAGTGTTCTAATCTCAGCGGGTGATTGATTAAGCTTTTCTTTCTCCATTTGGAGTTGTTGCTGTTGATAACCCGCCATTTGAGCATAATGATTGACGGTTGCATCAAGTTGTCTGGCTTGCATTTCAAGCTGTCTTTGCTGACCCGCAAGCATTGTTGCAGACTGCATATCACCTTTGTCAAGAGCAATCTTATATTGCATTTGAGACATTTGTAATTTATTGTAGACATCTTGACGCGCCTGTTCCGCCTCACGATTTTTCTGAATTGCTTCACTGTAAGCGGGAGCGGCTTCTGCAAACCCACTTAAGAAAGTTGATCCTGGACGAGTCGCTTTAGATGCGGCGGTAAAGAAATACTTAGCCAATGCATCTCTTTGATCTCTTTCACTTGTGTCTTTTGGTTTTGCATTTTCAACCAGCCTGTCAAGATCAGCAACATATGGAGCACTTTTAGCTGTCAACGCATCATAAAATCTATTTGTGCTATCAAGTAAACTGGTAGGATCATGACCTGTAGTTGCCGCAACATGATTTACCGCTTGGCTTATAGTCTTATGCTCTTCGGGCGTTCTATTTGGAGCGCCGTAAGGCATCTTTGTATTAGCCGTATCTGCTTGAGACATATTTGTTGTATCAAAAGGATTGGATTCTTTTGTAGGCTCTTGTTTAAACGCAGAAAGTTGAGCTTCTAATTTTGCTTTTTCAGCAGGATCGGTTACATTTCTACCGCTATAAACTGGATTGGTTAAGTTTTGATATAAATTTTCTTTTGCAGCTCTTTCAGACGGAGTAAGTTTTTCAAAAAAACCAGGTTTTTCTGCTAAAGATTCAATTTTTGCTTGTGCTTTTTGTTCTGAACTGGGCACAAAAATGCCTTTAATTGAATCCGCAAGTGATTCAAAAGCAGATGTAGATTTTTCTGGAGTAGGTTTAACTTCTCCTTCTTCAGCAAACCCCATGATTCCACCACGAGCGGCAGTTTGAACCATTTGATCAGCCATATCAGGTGTCACTGCATTGGCAATGCTACCTTGTGGTATGGCTTGTGGTGAAGCCATAGGGCTACCTTGTTGAGGATTGGCGGGTTGGTCTTGAATGCCCAATAACTGATCAACAATAGCCAACTCTTGACGACCTTGGTCATCTGTTCTGTTAAGCAATGCTTGACGCTCTTCTTGTAACTCTTGTGGAGTCATTGAAGCAAGCATTTGTCTTATGCTGTTTAAACTCATTGGGTTGCTAGACACTGACGCACCATCTGCATAGTGCTGCACTTCCCCGCCATGTTTAAACGCAGCTTGTAATCCACCGTTGGCTGATGATTTAGTACCGCCTATAGCGTTGTAAGTTCCTAATCCTAATGCGGCGGCTTGAGCCACCTGATTGCCTGGTGACTGATAAGTGTTTGTAGTGCTTGAGCTTACAGGTAAGCCACTGAGCAAACCTTGCATAAAGCTAAGTTGCTGATAAGGATAATTCTTTTGGTTGTTAAAGTTTTGAATCTGCGTATTGATTGCATTTTGTTGGTTCTGTTGTTGTTGAGTACCATATGCATTTTGCAGATTAAGCGCCCCAGTCTGTTGGTTATACTGTTGCTGACCTAAGTTACCTAAAGTATTTGCTCCAGTTAAAGCTGCTTGGTTAGCGTTTAAATCTAAGTTAGCTCCAAACTGCTGCTGTCCAATGTTCATGCCTTGAGCTTGCATGTTTCTAGATTGGTCAGCGTTAAACTGATTCTGAGCGCCAGTATATGCTTGGTTGTATGCGTTACCAACTAAATTACTTTGAGCCAACTGATTAGCTTGGTTTTGAAGACCTTGCTGAAGACCAAATCTAGACCCGCCAAATGCTCCGGCTTGGGTAGCTTGGGATTGTAATTGTTGACCCTGTAAGCCTTGTTGTTGTTGCAACAAAGCAATTTGTGGGTTTAATGCATTTTGTACATACGGATTCATGTAGCTAGAAGCCACACCTGGATCTGTAAAGTTTTGGCTTTGGGCTTGCATACCGTTGTAGCCTGTGCCAAGCAAGTTATTTGTTGCCTGGTTAGCCGCATTGGTTGCTTGATCCGTCTGATTAGATACACCTAAATTACCCGCCCCTGCAAAGGATTGGTTTTGAAGGTTGGTAAAATCAGCATTTTGAGCGCCTTGGTAAGGCTGGTAAGGCTGTGAAGTCAAAGCCTGACCCTGACCAAGCATCTGATTTACATAAGGTGCAGCAAACGCAGATATAGCGTTGTATTGAGTTTGTGATCCTGTTTGTGTGGGTGATCCACCGCCGCCTGACCATGCCATATTATTCCCCTAAAAATTCTGTATATGAATCGTTGTTTGCTGAAGCAATCCAACCATCTATAGATGCTTGTAATGCCGCCTCATCCCCGCTGGTAATTCTTACACTTTCAACTACCACATTAATTAATAACTTTCTAAGCGTGTATGCTTGAGCAATATTTTCATCACTCTTCATATCATGCAAGACATTTGCCGTTTGCCAACTGGTAATTGTCGATACCACCAACGGATACAAAATATTAAAATTGCGAACGTAAAAAGGACAAACAGGAAGAGACACCAAAGCACTTCGAAAAACAGCATTGATATCTTTACTCTCTACTTCTTTGTCTTTGTCAATTAAATCATCCCACACATCAGATATTTCAAATAATAGGCAAATAAAATCCACTGCCGAGGGATCAGTTAAATGCCTTCCTATCCATTCTGATGGTAATAATTTCATGCGGGTAAATACCTATCTGCTTTTGAATCTTTAGCAACCTTGCCTTTTCCTACACTTTCTCTACGAATGTGTTGAATCCTATCAAGCATGGCATAAAGCTTTCTTGCTCCCGCCTCTGTTGATCCGTTTCCAAGTTCAGAAACAATCCTAGCGGGTACTACAAATTCTCCATCTGCAAGTCTTGCGGGTTGCTTACCAGCTATTGTCGCAGGGATTGAATCAGATACACCGTCTCCAGGGCCTCTAAGGAGTCTTCCGCCATCAGAGTAATCTCCTAGATGACCGTCCCCGCCTGTTTCTCCACCAGAAGCAAATGGTGTGCTGAAGTGTTGCCCTGATTGTCCCATACTGGCTAATATAGATAATGGGTCTCTGTTCTTTTGATAAGGCATACCTGTTGCCGGGTCAATAAGTTGACCATCTGCGGTCATGGCATTTCCGCCATCAGCAAACCTATATTGGTAATTAACTCCTGCGGCATTTACAGGGGATCTTCCAGGAGCTTTAGATAAATAAGCGCTTATCCCTGAGTCTGGACTTGTTTGTTTAAACAAGCTCATTGCAACATTGTGTACCCCTTGTGCTCCTTTATCAAATTCTCCTGAAGCAGAAACACCAGCATGTAATTTTGGAGACAAAGATGTGTTGTATGCCACAGTTCCGCTTGGGTTTTGTTTAAACTGATCTAATGTCATGTTTGTATTTGGCATTACTGAAACACCTTGCCCAATAGGCATAGGCGGAAGCTGGTTTCTGGCGTTTTGAAGGTTTCCAAATTCTGACATATCAGCCATATCGTTACTCTTCATATCAACCATGCCGCGATCAGCATATCCCGCAACTCCACCATTCGCCATAAGCGTTGCCCCAGAACTCATTGGGTTTTGAGGCATTGGCATTTGGCTATAGTTTGCGTAAGTTGTATTCTTGTCTTGCGACATGGGAGCATTAGGATTATTAAATGAAGTAGGCGGAGGAACTTGTCCACCATCCGCAGAAGTATATGTATATGGCGGTAAAGCCGTGTACTGTGGACTAAAGTAAGTACGCTCACTTGTATCCTGCCCAGGAACGTATTTAGCACCAATTAGATTACTTTGAGGAATAGGATTGCTTGCGTAGGTATAAGGTGTAATTCTTGCCGTATTTGGATTGGATGCGGCAGTAGCTCCACTACCACTCATTGAATTTAATAAAACAGGAGCCGCCGCCATTGCACCATATTTCGCAACTTGTCCAAACCCAAGAGCGCCATTTGCACCAGATCCTACATTTCCAATTCCGCCCATTACGTTAGATCCAAAACTTCCTGATCCATTTGTAGCCATAGATTGCGTTACAGAATCTTGTATTGCTTTGTTGTATGCATCTCCAGTAAGTCCTTGTTCTGCGGCTGAATTTACTGCGGAATTAACAGCAGTGTCAGCGGCAGATGCATATCCAGATGCCGCAAGACCACTTGCCAATGATCCTGCGCCATAAGCGCCCAATCCAGCACTAATTCCTTGCATAAGGCTACCTGATTTGGCATAGTTTGCCAAACCCGTTGCTCCAGCAACATAGGGCAAGGCCTCAGGAGCAAATACAGCCGTAGCTCCACCAATCACCATTGGAAGAATACTGTCTAAAAATCCAGCTTCTTTAAGACCTGTATGAGGGTTTACACTTAAATCACCGCCATGAGATTGAGCTAAATGACGAAGACTATTTACCTCGTCCCTTGACATATGAACAAGTTCTGTATCATTTCCTCTACCGTGAGCTTTTAAATAATTTGCTGCATCGTTTAAACTCATGTTACTTCCTTATTGTAAAACGCTGCCATAAATGGCTGCATTAATATCCGATACATTACTGGCATTATTCGTAATGATAATTCCAAATGTATTGTTTAGCGTACCAACTGAAAGCGTAAATGAATTACCCCCAGCGCTGCCGTTTGCTGTTGCAATCTGTGTAAACGTTGCTCCGCTGTCGCCTTTAACGTAAAACACGGAATAAGTTGTTGTTGTTCTGGTCGTTGCGTTCTTTAAACAACCCACCACAAGAAAACCAATAAAAGTTTGATTTGTATAGGTAAATGGTACTACAACTTGCCCTGATATCGCAACACTTTGTTTAGATACGTTGGAAATCTGCCCTGCTCCCGCGTTCCCTTGGGTCGTATTAATGTTTTGGATAATGGCGGCAACAACAGAGTTTAATTGGTTGAAGTAAAGCCTAAGAACGTTGTTCAGTTGGTTTTGATAGCTTTGATCATAATCAACAGGCGGAACGTTAATTTGCGGTACTGCGGGGGAAAGTAAACTAGCCATTATCGTTTCCCGTCTGGTCTAATTTCTAGACGATGCACACCTGACTGCCACTGCACACCTAAACCCGTATTATTAGGCGCAGGAGAAGAAATCTTCAAAGCCATCTGACGACCCCTAGCTCTAACATAAACTTGCGGTGTAAACGTTTGAATAATAAATTCACGTTGTGGTGAATAATTTTGTTGACTAACAATAGGTTGATTATTAGACAATCCATAATTATTACCAGGGTTTTGTCGTGGTAAAACAGTTAAGGCAACTGTTGGGCTTGGCTGATATGATCCAGTAAAGTTTATATCAGGAACCAAACGCCAAATAAAACCAAAATTATTACCGTCCCCAATATCAAAATCAGAACTTTGGACGTAAGAATTAACAGGAGAAGCTGGGTTAGTTGTGCCATCATCTACTCCGTTTTCTTGATAAATTAAATGTCCATAATAATCTGTAGATACTGGCGTTTGACGAAGAGGAGAATATAACCAAGACGTTCTTTGTAATGCTCCGTAATACCATGTTTGATCTAAATAATTATAAACAACATAAGAATCATTTATTGTGTTTTGCGTACTATTTCCAAGTGATCCATCTGCATTGCGACCGGTAGCAGAAGGATAAAACCACCATATTTCGTTATAGGCTTCATTAGTCCCCGCATATACTTGATTGGACTGACTTAAATTAATATTGTCAAAAACATATTGACGTACCGCACAAGGCAATGTTTGAACCGTACCATTGAAGAAATAAAACTTGTTATATCCCATCCAGTAAATGGCGTTGTTAATATTTGCAACTGCATTAGGTCCAATGATTGATGTATCACTTGCCATATTTTGGAATCCCCAAACATAAGGCTGTCCAACATATTGCATCATGTATATAGCTGTATCCGTAAATACCAATATACCTTGTTGTGCTGATATGGCGGTAACAATTGCAGATCCTTGAGATAGACGATAACTACCCGCCGCATTATTTGTTGAAGGCAGCCATGTTGCTACGTTTTGTTGGTCTGACCACCTGATTAAAAGAGGGTCAAAAAATGTCGTAACGTTATTAGATGGATCGTTACATCCAAATGCAATAACAAAATTACTAGTTGATGAAACCAATACATAATTAACAAGTGAAGGACAACTTGCATCTATAGTAAATGGAGTTCCTGTTGATGTAGTAATGGTCTGTCCAGCGCCAAGTAATACAGCTCTATTAAATATAGTTGTATTGCTATAGTTTGCCCAGTAATACATTGGAGCATTTCCAGGGGTGATAATTAAATCTTGTCCATAATTTGCAGATGACCAAAGTCTTAATTGGACTCCCAAACCAAAAGCAGCAGGAGCGGCAGAACCCCATCCTGTTGTGGCTGATGGATACTGAACTACAACTGCGCTTACAGAATGAGTTTGTGCTACACCTGTATATGCCCCAGTAGATGTAGGAGTTGGTCCAACATACGCTCTAGTTACACCTGTAAATGTTGTGCTTGTGACCCCTGTATATGTAAATCCTTCGTCATCAATCCAAATAACACCAGGGTAAGATGTTGAAAATCCTGTGGTAGATGCTACGGTGATAGTAGATATAGCAGTTGTTGTTGTAATTGCAGTGGATAAGGTAGTTGCGGTTGATCCAGTGCCATTAAACCCGCCCCATCCACCAGCCCCCCATCCTAAAGCTTGGGTATAAATAGAACTGCCAGTTATAATTTGATACCAAGATGCTGAGGTTCCTGTTAAAGTAATACTTGATAAGGCGGCGGTAGACGCACAAACCGGTATAGATATTGTGTAACTATTAGAATCTAAAATAGCTAAAACTTGAAACTCGGCATTTAATATAGTAGATGTTATATATGTATCTGATGTAGCTGTAATACCGCTAAACGTTACAAAGTCATTAGCTTGTGCCCCGTTTGAAGCATCTGTTACGGTAAGTACTGTACTTCCCACTCCCGCACTTCCAGTTTTTGATAAAACCTTAAAGCTTGGATTACCCGCAGTTCCATTTCTAATGGGTGTAATGTCGTAGAAAGTTCCGCCAATACCGTTTTGAATGTAGTACTTTAAGTTAGTTCCTAAGCCTAATAGGTTTTGACCGGTAAGATTTAACCAAGCAATAAGGTTTCTACAGACACCCCAAAATGACGGAGGATTGACATTGGTAGATGTCATTGTGGTAGAAGTTACGGTTTGAGAAACACTAACTGTCCATATAAATCCACTTCCGCCAATTATTCTTGTATTAGGCTGTACACCTGTACCGGTGATGATTTGGTTTATATTGATTGTTCCGCTTGTAATAGATGTAACTGTTAATATTGTTCCGCTAATAGAACCAACAAACGTCACGCTATTAGATGGGGGCGCAAGCGTAGGAAGATTTGTATCTGCTGCAGGGGTTAAGGCTATTTGATAAGTAGACTCTGCTCCTGTATCGGTTACCCATCCGCCTATCTTTTCAGGGTAACCAGACCTAAAACGAATATTATTACAGTCGTACCAACCACCCTCGTTAGAAAGAGTGGTGGCTTCTCGGTTTACACCAGGTTTGAACTGTAGTTTCGTTAAAGGCATAGGTCATCATGCTAAAACGGACATGGCGTGATTAAACCTGGCAACGCGGTCCTCAAGTCCGAGTGTACCCCCATTTATGATTTTTGTCATCTGTACAAAGTCATTATTGTCAACATAATGATTTAAATTGTGTTTTTTCCAAAACCAGGCGGCAGTTATGGAAGCTCCTTCAGGCGTTGCGACAGCATCAGGCTCTGATACGAAATCAAATCCCATGTCGCTGGAAATGTGCTCATAATTCGCCTTACCCGTGAGCTGGAGGAATCCTCTTCCTCTATATTTCCATCCGTCTCCAGATTCTTCGTCTCCATTTCCCATGCGGTTCGCGTAACTTCTATTAGCGATTTTTTCTGGATTGTGGGCGTATTCATTTACATTTTCCTCATTAAAGTGACTGGGCCAGGTACGAACCAAGCTCTCAGCCTTATAGTTTAAGTTTTCTTCCATGTACTTAAATCCGCCAGATTCATGTCCGCACTGAGCTAGGAATGCGGCAAGTCTAATTGGTGTACTTAAGTCAGCAAATTGAATAGCGCTTTCTATGCCGGGCAATAATGCTTCGGCATGGCTTAGATCAACTTTGGTCATTTCAGCGAGTTGTTGGGCTTCCATTTATAAGTTCCTTTACTTGGTTGTAGGTTGCGATACAGGCGTTGAGTTTCCTGATGGCGAGGTCGCCATCGTCTGTGACGGCGACAAGAGATCTAGCAAACGTTGGGTCAAGTTGGGCGTTTGTGGAGTCAGATCCGCTGGGAGTGGTGGCATCTTTGGAGGGACATACGGGGGACTTAGTTTTGACGTAGAGCTGCAACTTGCCAGTAGCAATGTCAGCATCACGTTGAGCAATCTGTTTCTTAGCATCATTTTGCACCTTTGAGAGTTGGGTTGATAGGTCTGATATCTTTCCGTTAAGTTCTTGCTCCGTCATCCTTGCAGAAGCGTTAGCTTCTTCAATAGCACCTTGCACGTTTAAACGCTCTTCTTCATAACCAACATGGTGACCGTATTCATATACGCCGCCAAGCAAAGTAATGGCAAGGAAAAAAGCTATTACATAAGTACTCATAATGGTGGTCTTTCTGTTGGGCTACCAAAGGTTGGTTTAGGTATAGTCGGTGGACAGGGAATAACTGGAGGAGTAACGGTAGTTGACTTGGATATATAGTTAGCCAGTATAGTTAAAAGCTGTCCTCCTATCAAAGTCAATACACCAAATATTTGCTTATCCGCCGGGGCTTCGTTGAATAAAGGTTGCTCAGTAAATACGATGCTATAGCCAAAAAGTACTACGATAAACACCAAAGCTATGCTAAACGACTTGATTACAAATCGTTTGGTGTCGGCATCTTTTTCTTCAGGGCTTTGCATTGGGTCTAAAGTATTCGGGGCAAGTTTGCGTAGCCACGCAAAGAGGCGGTTTGCAATCATCATCACTCCAGTGTTTAGGGTCTTGGCAGTGGTAGCGGTAGCGGTCTTCGCACCCCGCTAATAACATAATCAATAAAGCGCATATTCTCATTTCTCTTTCTGAGCCTCAAGTTCTTTTTTAAGCTTCTCAATTCTTTTCAGATCATGTGCAATCAATATCCGCTCTTGCTGAATATCCATGTACAAAAATCCCAAGACGGGAAGAATCAAAACAAATAACAACGCTAATATGATTATCGTTATTACATACCCCCATGTGCCATCCGATTTATTGCCCACATCAGTCCTGCCATATAAATTGCCACTATGATCACCGCCACTGTGCAAGCACTCATAAACCAAGCCCTGTCAGCCATCTCCCTAGCATCTGCTTCTTTCTGTCTTTTCCTTCTCAGCTCAGATTGCCGGGCAATTTCTTGCTTTGTCTTGACCGTCCCAATCATTTCGTTTACACGCGAGTATAAATCTTTTAGCTCCGCAGGTACATGGTAAATCATGAATTCTGTAAGGTTTACACGCATTTCTTCAAGCTGCGTCTTAGCCATAACCAAGCGGATTGCTATTTCATACGTCTCCCCATCGGGTTCGTATATCTTTTCTATTCTTTCCTCCTCTACCCTAATAGCATCCGCACAAGCTTTGTAGTTCTTAAAGAATGCAACCAACTGATCCCCGATTTCCGTGTAAATGGCTTGCTCGTCAAACTTAGCTTTCTTCTTTGGCTTAAGGTCTTGAACGCTTCTTTCGGCAGGTTTAGGCTCAGAAAAAAGGGATGTTATCCATCCCCATATTCCTTTCACCTCTTTGCCTATTTGTTTAACCTCTCCAATTGTTTTTTGGACATCTTTTACAAGCGCCTTGCCCTCGTTGTACATACTGCACAACTCTTTGACCCCGGCAAAAGCAGCATTAGCCGCCTGGAAAAGAAGTAAGAACTCAATTTTATCTAAACCTCGGTCCTGACAACCACATGGTTGCTGTGTATCTAATGCCCTTTGTAACAGGCGTTACCTGATGTTCTAAAAAAGACGGAAATGCAATGATTGATCCCATCTTTAATTCTGGCGTGAATTCTTGATACATTCTTAACTGCAATAGACCACCTTCAAATTCACTTGGATCATTCATCAAACAAACCACTGTTACTTTTCTATCAGACGGCGCACCGCTAAGTGGAAACACATCTACATGCCAGTTATATTTTTGTCCTACGCCATACTCAGCATATTGGACTGCTTCATGGTTATCAATTAAAAAATCCCATTTGCATTCAATATTGGCAAGTTTTCCGTATCCAAGCATTCTGTCGCCAAACCAATTATCAATAGATGTAAATCTAACAGTTGTGTTACGTTGTGTGTGATCTATATTGTCTGATGTTATACCCATAGTGGCATCTTTAGGAGCTATGTTCATGTACTCCATAGCTGCTTGTTTGCATTCCTCAATAGGAACTTGACCAAGATACCAAATGGGTAGATGTGACATTAGCTTCCCTCTGTAGGCGGTACATAGCCAGGAGGCGCTGGTATTTGAAGATGCGCTTGTCCCATTTGAATTTGGCCAGATTGAATCAATTGCATGATCACTTCATGTGCCGCCGCATGGTCATCGTGCTCAGAATGAACTTCGCCATTGATATGAATTTTGTATTCTCCAGCCATTTAAATCTCCTTAACAATAAATATAAAATGTACCACTATAAGGCCATGCACTTCCACTCCAATACACAGTCAATTGCGTAGATGTAGAAGACCCACCACTAGTTGTATTACCAGCAAAATAATTATGCGCATAAGGGCTTGTTGTATTGACATTTGAAAACGTACAAGTTCCCACGCTACCATATCCTACATAATAAGGAACGTTACCAAACGTAGCTACTGCAACGCCCACAGTGGATGGTAAAGTAACACTGACAGAACCAGTGGTTGCCCCATCTCCTGGGTAACCCATATTTACACTTGTTGAATAAAAATAAGCTGATGTACCAGGAGACCCTGTTGGTCCTGTTGGGCCAGGTCCCCCTGGAGAACCTGTCGGGCCTGGAGATCCTGTTGACCCGGTTGGTCCGGTTGGTCCGGTTGGTCCGGTTGGACCTGAAATACCTGATGCCCAAACACCGTCTCCACGTATAAATGTAGAACTTGATGGTGTTCCAGTTACAGGCGGAATAGCCGTTACGCTACTAACAAGTGTTCCAGATACTGGCAAAGTAACGTTTGTTGAAGCAGTTGCTGCTATTGTTCTTGGGTATGCTCCAGTAAAACTTACGTTACCTGCGTTTGTTATTAGTCCGCCTGACGTTCCCGTGTTTGCTGCGTAAAAATTAGTTCCGTCCGTGTAAACGGTCATAGTTACGCCGTAAGGAATAGTAACAGTAGATCCGCCTGACCCTGTTACTTGCATTGTTATTGTGGTATTAATGCTTGTTGTGTTGTTAAATATAATGTACAACTTCTGTGATCCACTAGGCGTGTTAACTGTACATGCATTTCCAGATACACCACCTGTAAATATTAATGCCGCAGCAACAGCTTGATTGTTAGCTAAAGTAGTAGTTGCACCGTTTAAATACGTTAATGCATAAGGTGTAGTACTAAGTGCTATAGATTGAACACCTGAAATAGCTTGTTCTAGTATGTATTGGAAGTTATTATTGGTGGTTGTCCCCCAGGTTCCAGCCTGATCGCCTGGTCCCATGAGTTGAATTCTTAGATCACTTGAATATGAACTTGACATGTTTTATCCTTTTAAAACTTTCCTTCTGCAAAAACATTAACAAAAACTGTTCCGTCTTCTGCGGCTTCAATTTCATGCCAATCGTTTTCAACTAAATTAATGGGTTGTGTTTCTTTGGTTGCAATTATTTCTTTTCCCTCTTTACGGATATAACAAGATCCAGAAGTGCAAAATGTTGCATGGGCATATGCATGACTATGTTTTGGCAAACCTTCACCTTTGTTGGCATGAAATATATTAATTCTTGCGCCATCATAAGCAAACGTGTGTGCAGGATTTATGTTTGTTACGCTCATAATGTTTGTGTCCCTACTGATATAGGCTGAGGTGATGCTGCTGGATCCTTGACTATTTGATTTAAATCAACTGGATTTTCTTTAAGAACACCAAGTAAAACTAGTTGATCTGCAAGAGCATATTGCTGTTGAATTTCCATATTTTTAATTTGTTGTGCGCTTGGGGTATTTGTTGGGATATTTGATGGTGTTTGTACATTTGAAACTCTTGTAATTTGAATGCTCTGATTAACAAGAGGAGTTATAAAACTTAAGTCTGTTGTTGCATTTCTTGCTGCTACAACTTCTTGTGGAGAAGTAAACTGTTTAATAATTGCTTCAAGCTCTTCTTGATTAGAAGGCAAAGGAGATTTGAGTTGAATTTTTGCCCAACTTCCATCATCATAAATAACATCTAACTGTTTTTCAACTTCATTAAAATTTGTAATTGTGTAGTGAACTGTTGTGTGATCCATTATTTATCCTAAGTTTCCTAATATTGTTCCAGAGTTGTTAAGTGTAGTCGATGCGCTGCCTTTAACTAAATAGTAACCTGCTGCACCACCACCTGAACCTCCAGACCCTGTTGCGCCACCAGAACCTCCTAATCCATTACTGTAGTTTCCGTTATATCCAGTATTTCCAGTTGCGCCAGTATTTCCAGTTCCACCAGAGCCTCCAGAGTTTCCGTATGTTCCTCCAGTTCCACCTGTGCCTCCAGTTCCTCCTGTTCCTCCTGTACCGCCTTGTCCCGCATTGTTTCCAGGTGCTGCACCTGCGCTACCTCCAGAACCCCCAGAACCTGTTGAACCTCCAGTATTGCTTTGGTTATAACCTTGTCCTTGACCGCCAGAACCACCGCCTCCACCAGAACCACCGCTTCCACCTGCTCCACCCGCTTGATATGCGTAGTTTGGTGTACAACCTGTATGCTGATATTGTCCAACTGAATATGCTTGTTGCCAATATGGGAGTGGGCTATGATATTGCGCTTGTTTTGGACCTACTATATAAGATCCTACTCCGCTACCATAAGTAGTGCCTGTCCAACAAGGAGCTGATGTACTTATACCTTGCCCTAAATAACCAACAGTAACAGAATTCCACACTATACAAGAGTCAGGTGCTTGTGTATTTATATAAACATAACTTCCTGGACCAAACGGATTAGATAAACCAGGCCATGAATATTGATAAACATAACTGTAAGTAGGTGTGTAGCTAGATACATATTGTCCAGTACCGCCTTGACCTCCTGTACCACCAGAGCCACCACTACCACCTGCACCTCCGCCTCCACCACCACCTTCAATAACACCAAAGTTATTTATAGTTACAGTTTGGTTCGGATATGCCGCATATAAAGCAGGACCACCAATACCGCTATTTGCTGAACCTCCTGCACCCGCAATAGTTCCGTAGTTGTTGATAAGAATGGTTGAGCCACTAGGAAATTGACCCACATTCAGCGCATAACTTCCCGTACTTGTTGCACCAAAAACTCCTGATGCGCCAATTAGTACTTTATATGTAGTTACAGTAGCGGGGGATCCAAATGTACTTGTGTACACATTGTAGTTAGTTACTGTAGAGTTGATGTACGCAGAAGCATGAGCATTATTTAAATCTACATTAGTAGATCCTTGATTCGTCATTAATTGAAATGTTGAATCATTAAAACTAAACGAAGCAGTAGATGACCTACCTAAAGCGGTATTAACATCAGATACTGCAATTTGTCCAGTTATAGGTGTAGCCATTATGGTGTTCCATAAGCAGTAATGTTAGCTTTAGCTATAAAGTTACCAGATGAATCCAAAGACCCTACGTTTGTACCGTTGTAATTAAAATAAAGTTTGGTGCCGCTAGGTGTCACATTCCACCCACCAGAATTGGCAAGACTTGATGCGCTTCCCGTGGTATTTTGATTTAGCGTAGGAATATCAGCTGTTGTTAAAGACCTAAACGTGGGGGCGGCTGCACTACCAGATGATGGTCCAGCAAATAAAGTATTAATAGGTTGTGTAGCCAATGTTCCAGTTAATGTTCCTGTGGTTGTAACGGGAGATCCAGACACATTAAATACAGACGATGGAAGTGCAAGCCCAACACTTGCCACCGTTCCGCTACTAGAAGCATTAACTGTTACTGCTCCAGTTCCGCCAGATGGAGATATGGATACGTTTGTACCCGCAACAATTTGAGTAACTCCTCCGCCTACATAACCTGATATATCAGCCGTGGTTAATGCCCTAAAAGTTGGAGTGGCTGGGCTACCAGTAGATGGACCAGAATAGACCGTATTAGCCGTTTGCGCCGTAAAAAGTGGTTGCGCTCCCAGAGCGGTTAAGGCATTTGCAGCAGTTGTTGAATTTGTTCCGCCATTTGCAATTGCTACTACGCCAGTAACGTTAGCTGCATTTCCCGTTGTGTTTAAACCAGTAACCGTTGTAACAGTATCCCCAAGACGAACCGCAGTTGAACCTAAAGTAACAGGCGTAGCAAAATTAGTATCCAACTGTCCTAACTGGATATTGCCAACATCATTTCCAAATATGTAAGGTACTCTCATTG
>Ga0316220_1002609_pt1 | contig 16414 bp, 9 predicted proteins | sample TBH18005metaG_FD_203632 | JGI IMG/M metagenome (GOLD analysis project Ga0316220, IMG submission 203632) | Freshwater microbial communities from Trout Bog Lake, Wisconsin, USA - TBH18005 | ecosystem: Environmental > Aquatic > Freshwater > Lake > Hypolimnion/Profundal zone | place: USA: Wisconsin...
TATCTGAGGCGGTGCGAACAGAATTAAACCTAAAGCAGCTAAAAGCCAAGCTGGGCTATCGAGTGGCTTATTCAGAGGCATTGGCTAGAGGCTTAACAGCAGCCGAATGGACAGATAAGCAGGCACAGGCTGAAATCAAGCAGCTAGGTGCTGAACTCAATCAAATCTTAAAAACTCAACTGTGGAGCTAAAAACAATGGCAACAAGCAAAAAGGTAAGCATCCTTAAACCTAATTTGGCAGCACAAGCACTCAAATTCGCATCAGGTGGCTCTACAAACACCACAAAAGGTGCAGATGAGGCTAATACTCAGAAAGTGGCTCAAAAGGGCTTAAAACAGGTTTCAGGCTTAGTGCCTAATGGGGATGTGCGGCTAACTGCCAATATCAGGGAAGACCTGCACCTAAAACTCAAAATTCATGCAGCAGAGCAGCGAACCACAATCGGTGAAGTGCTAGAGCAACTGCTAGCTAAACACCTTTAATTTTCGGACATATACACACAGGTAAGTAAGTAAGCTGTTATTTACCTGATTACCTAATCAAATCAAAGGCTTAGTAGTTGAATCAAATACCCTTTAGAGCTAGAAACTTAAACATTTAGCACCTTGATTTAAAGCAACTGGAAAGCCAATTTTCTACAAAGTGAATTGACACAGGGGGGGTATATCCAGCAATTAAGTTGCCTTAATAGTTTTCTAAAGTAGATAGATTTAGAAAATCAAACAGGCTGATTTAGGCTTAATCATTGAAAAACAATCAACTTTAATCAGGCTACAAATCACTAAAATAGTGAAATCTACTGAGCAGCAATCCATCAAAGTGCCGACAAACTGTCGAAATCTGTTGAGCATTGGCTGAATAAACAATTCAAATATATTCAATTAAATAGCGAAAAATAGCGGTAAAAATACTTAGATAATTACTTGCACAGGTAAGTAGGTAAGTATATGATTACCTATATCAGCACAAACCAATAAAGGTAAAAGCAAATGAAAACAGCAATCGGCTACATCAGAGTAAGCACAGAGCAGCAGGCAGATGAAGGCATTTCATTAGAGGCACAGAAAGCCAAAATAGCGGCATGGTGCGAAATCAATGATTACCAACTGGCTCAGGTTTATGTAGATGCTGGCATTAGTGGCAAAAGCATGGACAAGCGGACAGGCTTGCAAGATGCCCTAGCAGCCACCAAAAAAGACAATGCCCTAGTGGTTTATTCACTATCAAGGCTGGCTCGTTCTACTAAAGACTGCATCAGCATAGGTGAGCAGCTAAAGAAAAAGGGCTGCGACCTAGTTTCCATTACTGAAAAAATTGATACTGGCTCAGCTATGGGCGAGTTCTTTTTTACCCTAATGGCTGCATTAGGACAGATGGAAAGAAAGCTAATTGCTGAGAGAACAGCTATGGCTTTAAAGCATAAGAAAAATAAGGGCGAGGTTTATGCACCTATTCCCTTTGGCTATTCAGCAATCGAGGGCAGGCTAGTAGCGGTGGAATCAGAGGCTTTAATTGTGGCTGAGATTATGGGCAAAAGAGCTGCTGGCAGCACCTTAACTGAAATCGCTGATTACCTAAACAATGCAGGCATCACAGGCAAAAAGGGCGGCAAGTGGTTTGCTAGTTCAGTTAGTTACCTAATAAACAGGCAAGCTGCATGAGCAGGCTGCAATCAGAGCTGGTGAGCTTATTCGGCAGAGAAACAGCACAGGCAGCCAAAAGGCTACCAGTTGATGCCATTGAGCAGCAGGCTGAGCAGGTGGCTGAATATGCAAGCAGGCTTTATCAAGCGGCTGGCAAACCTGAACAGCAGCGAACCATTGTGCAAGGCATGACAAAAGGCACAGCTATGGCTCTATGCAAGTGGCTAGGTGAACCCTGCATTTTTGCTGAGGTTATAGGTAAGCAGGTAAGTAAGTAAGTGGATAAATTTACTAATCCGTTCCCTTTAGTAATTATTTAAGGCAAAAGCAAAGGCTAAAAATGGCAATACTGCTGAAACCAAAACTTAAAGAGCAGCCAATAGACCTAGTGCCTGATGGCAGCTACAAGGCTGAACTAACCAAAATCAATCAATTCAAAAATGCCTATGGTGATAGATTAGGCTTTGAGTTCACCTTGCAAGATAAAGCGGTGGCTGGGCTAAAGGTTATGAGAAGCACAAGCACTCAATTATCAGCAAGTGGCAAGCTGGCTGATGTGCTTAGGGGAATACTGGGCAGGGAGCTGACTGCTACTGAATTAAGCAAGGGCATTGATGTTGATGGCTTAGTGGGCATGGAGTGCGGAGTGCTGGTATTACAGGCAAAGGCTAAAAATGGCATCACTTACTCTAATGTTGAGAGGATTTTTCCAGTAGCACCACAACTGATTTAGATTCATGGTGAACAGGCTAGGGCAATAAGCAAAAGGGTTTCAGGTGCATTGTGAACAGCATTTAGGACATAAGCACAGGTAAGCAAGTAAGCAGGTAAGCATCCTAAAAAGCCAAGATGGCTAAGAAAGGTAAAGCATGAGCAGTTCGGAAGATTCACCAAAACAGGGGAAAGGATTTTTTACTATGGCTTTATCTTTAATTGATGACATGGTGAAACAGGGTGCTGGTGCTGATGAATTGGCAGCCTATTTAGTGCTGGCTAGAGGTGCAGGCAAAAAGACCTACACAAGCTGGGCAGCTAATGCGGTGGCTAACTACACAGGCTTAACTTATTACAGGGCTAATGAATCAATAAGCTGGCTGGTTGAGCATGGTTTTATTAGTAAACCAATTTTTCCAACTGATGACAAATCCAAAAAGACAAAATTAAAGTGGCAATTCAAGCAGGCTGCTGATGACATTGAAGTGGTTTTAGCTAATGCCCTAGTAGATGGCATGGGAGCAGGTGCAAACAATCCACCACTAGCAAGGATTCACAATCAAATCACAATGGGCAAGCATGGGCTAGGTGCTGCAAGGCTTGACACCTTAATGGTGCTGCTGCACTTGTATAAGCATCAATTACTAGCTGACTATGGCGGCATCAATCCACAAGCAGGCATTTACAAGCATTGGCAGACAGCAGAGAACAGCTATGGGGATAAGGTGGCTGATTTAGCTGGCACAGTAGATGCAGCACTTTATGAAATCAAAGGCGGTGCTGATTCGGTTTATAAGCAATTCGCTAAAGAATCATTGTTTTATGTGCCTGATGCAGATGAAAGGCATCAAAGATTTTGGGCTGCCTTTAATAACCTAAAGCAACTGGGCTGGCTTTATGAAACTACTCAGATATGGAGTGCAGACCCTAGCAAACACAAAAGGGCAGAGCCGCTTTACACACTCTATGTGCATGACAGGCATGCTAGAGATTCAGACCCTTACCTAGCTAATGCAATCAATCAGGTTGCCATTAAACAGGTGAACCCTGATTATGGATTTTTTAATCAAGATGGGGAATTTGACCCTGAGGCTGATTTATTTGGCGGACAGTTTCGCTATGTTGCCAACAAGAAAACAGGTGGCTTTCCTATTGGCATTTATAGGTTGAAATTCAGACCACACACTAAAGACACAGGCAAAGGCATGGCTGCTGAATCACAAAGAGTGAAAGGCTGGGAGCAGGCTTTGCATGCCCTTTGAGGGCAATAGATATATGAATTACTCTAAAAATCTTAATTACTTAAAGGCTTGTAGGGTAATTTCACTATATAAAGAGTTAAAGAATTAAATAATTAAATAAATAAAGAGTAAACATATGCTCAAAGTCAAAAGCGAGTTTTTAGGGAAAAGCATCAGCACAAACAACACAGCAGCAATTTTCGGAAAGTAGGCACAGGATGGCATCAGACAATCAAATCACAGCAAACCAAGCTAATAGCCAACTCAGCACAGGTGCAAAGACAGCAGCAGGAAAGTTGGCAGTTTCAGCTAATGCAATCAGGCATGGCTTATTAAGCAGCAAGCTATTCCTAGCTAATGAATCGGCTGCTGATTATGAAGACCTGCTGGCTGGCTTAGTGGAATCATTTAAACCAGTAGGACACCTTGAAAACCTACTAACTGAAAAAATAGCGGTTTCATTTTGGCGGCAAAGGCGGCTAGTAGGTGCAGAGGCGGCAGCCATTACCTATGAAAGCATGCAGGCAGTTGCCACCATTCAAGAAAAAATCAAGGATGTTGATAATCCATTGAATTACTTTGAAAGCCAACTAACAGCATCAGAGAAGGTGCAAAAAAAGGCTTTGCTGAATGAGCTAGGGCAGGTGGCACAAGTGAGAAACTCAGCACCTATTGGCAGCGACCTGCTGATTCGCTACTCAACTGGTTTAGATAATGAGCTATTCAAAGCTATTGCAGCACTTAGGGCAGAGCAAGAATTTAGGTTTAAAAATGCAACTGATTAAATTGGCTTTGTTTCGTATTTATGGAGTTTTCAGACACCTAAAAGCTGGTGCATATAATCAGGTAAGTAGGTAAGCAAATAGGCTAAAAGCTAAAAAAGGCAAAAAGCATCATGGCAAAAAAAGCACCAATAGAGCAATCAGAATTATTTAAAACTGATGTTGGCTGGTTTCATATATTTAAAGAGCTGATTCGGAATGAAACATGGGCGAGGCTCAGCACAGCAGCTACTAAGCTATATCCAGTTATCAAGGCTTATGCAAACCATCAAAGCGGTGAGGCTTTCCCTAGCCTAGACACCTTGCAAAAGTATTCAGGGCTATCTAGACCATCAGTCATTAAAGGATTGAATGAGCTTGAAAAAGAAGGCTTGCTGGCTAAAAGCGGCTCAGCAGGTAGGCATAGCAACTATTCGCTAATTGAAAAATTCGAGGTTACAGATTCAGAGGGCAGACCTGCTGCATCAGTTAGTTTTGACTATATGCCTGCACTTGTAAGTGATGCGGTGGCAGAGCTTAAAAACTTTATGGCTAAAGGCATGACCATGCCTGATGGAAAACTGCAATTCATCAAGATTGAAAACTTGACCCTAAACATTACCCATAACAACATTGAAAACCAAAATATTGATAAACAATTAAATGGTGTAGGAGCAGCAGAGCTGGAAAAAATTAAGGCTTTATTGCATAAAAAAGGAAATTAACCAGTTCATGCGGTGAACTACCAGTAAAGAATTTTTACTAGTTGAGAGGCTAACCCATTCAATATTTGAACTAGTTGGCTGCTGAACCAGTAAAGAATTTTTACTAGTTGCCTGTGGATAACTTTAAAAACCAGTTCAATTTTTTTACTAGTTAAGGCTAAAACCAGTAAAGAATTTTTACTACTACCAGTAAAGAATTTTTACCCTAAAGAGAAGGTTTTAAAGAGATTAAATATTTAAAGAGATTTTAGAAAACCCTTTTTTATAAATTTTCTTAAAGACAAGGCAAAAGCATGGCACAGGTAATAGCAGTCATTCAGGAAAAAGGCGGCACAGGCAAAAGCACTATCGCTACCAATTTGGCAGGGATGGCAGCGACACAGGTTAAAAAGACCACCAAGCCGATTCTAGGTAGGACACCACCATTCCCTATTTACAAGGTGGCAATCATTGACTGTGACATGCCACAAGGCACAAGCCAATCATGGGCATCCATCAGGCTTGAAAACAATCGGCAGAGGGCTGCAAACATTGTGGCAACTGATAACCAAGATTTTCAGAATGTATGGGAGCAGCCTGATAACTTAACTGCATGGACAGCGACCAACTACACAGAGCTGGTAGAGCTAGTGGGTAAGCTAGATAAAGACCATGACCTGATTGTGATTGATGCACCACCAAGAATCGCTGAAACCACTAAAGCCGCTTTAATCCTAAGCACCTTGACCCTTATTCCCTTAGGTGCAAGTGCTGCTGAGATATGGGCTACTGCTGACCTGCTAAACACTATCGAGGCTGCCAAGCAGGTAAAGGGCGAGGTTGATGCAAGGATTCTATGGAATCGGTTTAGGGCATCCACCAACTCAGCAAAAGAGCTATCTGAGGCGGTGCGAACAGAATTAAACCTAAAGCAGCTAAAAGCCAAGCTGGGCTATCGAGTGGCTTATTCAGAGGCATTGGCTAGAGGCTTAACAGCAGCCGAATGGACAGATAAGCAGGCACAGGCTGAAATCAAGCAGCTAGGTGCTGAACTCAATCAAATCTTAAAAACTCAACTGTGGAGCTAAAAACAATGGCAACAAGCAAAAAGGTAAGCATCCTTAAACCTAATTTGGCAGCACAAGCACTCAAATTCGCATCAGGTGGCTCTACAAACACCACAAAAGGTGCAGATGAGGCTAATACTCAGAAAGTGGCTCAAAAGGGCTTAAAACAGGTTTCAGGCTTAGTGCCTAATGGGGATGTGCGGCTAACTGCCAATATCAGGGAAGACCTGCACCTAAAACTCAAAATTCATGCAGCAGAGCAGCGAACCACAATCGGTGAAGTGCTAGAGCAACTGCTAGCTAAACACCTTTAATTTTCGGACATATACACACAGGTAAGTAAGTAAGCTGTTATTTACCTGATTACCTAATCAAATCAAAGGCTTAGTAGTTGAATCAAATACCCTTTAGAGCTAGAAACTTAAACATTTAGCACCTTGATTTAAAGCAACTGGAAAGCCAATTTTCTACAAAGTGAATTGACACAGGGGGGGTATATCCAGCAATTAAGTTGCCTTAATAGTTTTCTAAAGTAGATAGATTTAGAAAATCAAACAGGCTGATTTAGGCTTAATCATTGAAAAACAATCAACTTTAATCAGGCTACAAATCACTAAAATAGTGAAATCTACTGAGCAGCAATCCATCAAAGTGCCGACAAACTGTCGAAATCTGTTGAGCATTGGCTGAATAAACAATTCAAATATATTCAATTAAATAGCGAAAAATAGCGGTAAAAATACTTAGATAATTACTTGCACAGGTAAGTAGGTAAGTATATGATTACCTATATCAGCACAAACCAATAAAGGTAAAAGCAAATGAAAACAGCAATCGGCTACATCAGAGTAAGCACAGAGCAGCAGGCAGATGAAGGCATTTCATTAGAGGCACAGAAAGCCAAAATAGCGGCATGGTGCGAAATCAATGATTACCAACTGGCTCAGGTTTATGTAGATGCTGGCATTAGTGGCAAAAGCATGGACAAGCGGACAGGCTTGCAAGATGCCCTAGCAGCCACCAAAAAAGACAATGCCCTAGTGGTTTATTCACTATCAAGGCTGGCTCGTTCTACTAAAGACTGCATCAGCATAGGTGAGCAGCTAAAGAAAAAGGGCTGCGACCTAGTTTCCATTACTGAAAAAATTGATACTGGCTCAGCTATGGGCGAGTTCTTTTTTACCCTAATGGCTGCATTAGGACAGATGGAAAGAAAGCTAATTGCTGAGAGAACAGCTATGGCTTTAAAGCATAAGAAAAATAAGGGCGAGGTTTATGCACCTATTCCCTTTGGCTATTCAGCAATCGAGGGCAGGCTAGTAGCGGTGGAATCAGAGGCTTTAATTGTGGCTGAGATTATGGGCAAAAGAGCTGCTGGCAGCACCTTAACTGAAATCGCTGATTACCTAAACAATGCAGGCATCACAGGCAAAAAGGGCGGCAAGTGGTTTGCTAGTTCAGTTAGTTACCTAATAAACAGGCAAGCTGCATGAGCAGGCTGCAATCAGAGCTGGTGAGCTTATTCGGCAGAGAAACAGCACAGGCAGCCAAAAGGCTACCAGTTGATGCCATTGAGCAGCAGGCTGAGCAGGTGGCTGAATATGCAAGCAGGCTTTATCAAGCGGCTGGCAAACCTGAACAGCAGCGAACCATTGTGCAAGGCATGACAAAAGGCACAGCTATGGCTCTATGCAAGTGGCTAGGTGAACCCTGCATTTTTGCTGAGGTTATAGGTAAGCAGGTAAGTAAGTAAGTGGATAAATTTACTAATCCGTTCCCTTTAGTAATTATTTAAGGCAAAAGCAAAGGCTAAAAATGGCAATACTGCTGAAACCAAAACTTAAAGAGCAGCCAATAGACCTAGTGCCTGATGGCAGCTACAAGGCTGAACTAACCAAAATCAATCAATTCAAAAATGCCTATGGTGATAGATTAGGCTTTGAGTTCACCTTGCAAGATAAAGCGGTGGCTGGGCTAAAGGTTATGAGAAGCACAAGCACTCAATTATCAGCAAGTGGCAAGCTGGCTGATGTGCTTAGGGGAATACTGGGCAGGGAGCTGACTGCTACTGAATTAAGCAAGGGCATTGATGTTGATGGCTTAGTGGGCATGGAGTGCGGAGTGCTGGTATTACAGGCAAAGGCTAAAAATGGCATCACTTACTCTAATGTTGAGAGGATTTTTCCAGTAGCACCACAACTGATTTAGATTCATGGTGAACAGGCTAGGGCAATAAGCAAAAGGGTTTCAGGTGCATTGTGAACAGCATTTAGGACATAAGCACAGGTAAGCAAGTAAGCAGGTAAGCATCCTAAAAAGCCAAGATGGCTAAGAAAGGTAAAGCATGAGCAGTTCGGAAGATTCACCAAAACAGGGGAAAGGATTTTTTACTATGGCTTTATCTTTAATTGATGACATGGTGAAACAGGGTGCTGGTGCTGATGAATTGGCAGCCTATTTAGTGCTGGCTAGAGGTGCAGGCAAAAAGACCTACACAAGCTGGGCAGCTAATGCGGTGGCTAACTACACAGGCTTAACTTATTACAGGGCTAATGAATCAATAAGCTGGCTGGTTGAGCATGGTTTTATTAGTAAACCAATTTTTCCAACTGATGACAAATCCAAAAAGACAAAATTAAAGTGGCAATTCAAGCAGGCTGCTGATGACATTGAAGTGGTTTTAGCTAATGCCCTAGTAGATGGCATGGGAGCAGGTGCAAACAATCCACCACTAGCAAGGATTCACAATCAAATCACAATGGGCAAGCATGGGCTAGGTGCTGCAAGGCTTGACACCTTAATGGTGCTGCTGCACTTGTATAAGCATCAATTACTAGCTGACTATGGCGGCATCAATCCACAAGCAGGCATTTACAAGCATTGGCAGACAGCAGAGAACAGCTATGGGGATAAGGTGGCTGATTTAGCTGGCACAGTAGATGCAGCACTTTATGAAATCAAAGGCGGTGCTGATTCGGTTTATAAGCAATTCGCTAAAGAATCATTGTTTTATGTGCCTGATGCAGATGAAAGGCATCAAAGATTTTGGGCTGCCTTTAATAACCTAAAGCAACTGGGCTGGCTTTATGAAACTACTCAGATATGGAGTGCAGACCCTAGCAAACACAAAAGGGCAGAGCCGCTTTACACACTCTATGTGCATGACAGGCATGCTAGAGATTCAGACCCTTACCTAGCTAATGCAATCAATCAGGTTGCCATTAAACAGGTGAACCCTGATTATGGATTTTTTAATCAAGATGGGGAATTTGACCCTGAGGCTGATTTATTTGGCGGACAGTTTCGCTATGTTGCCAACAAGAAAACAGGTGGCTTTCCTATTGGCATTTATAGGTTGAAATTCAGACCACACACTAAAGACACAGGCAAAGGCATGGCTGCTGAATCACAAAGAGTGAAAGGCTGGGAGCAGGCTTTGCATGCCCTTTGAGGGCAATAGATATATGAATTACTCTAAAAATCTTAATTACTTAAAGGCTTGTAGGGTAATTTCACTATATAAAGAGTTAAAGAATTAAATAATTAAATAAATAAAGAGTAAACATATGCTCAAAGTCAAAAGCGAGTTTTTAGGGAAAAGCATCAGCACAAACAACACAGCAGCAATTTTCGGAAAGTAGGCACAGGATGGCATCAGACAATCAAATCACAGCAAACCAAGCTAATAGCCAACTCAGCACAGGTGCAAAGACAGCAGCAGGAAAGTTGGCAGTTTCAGCTAATGCAATCAGGCATGGCTTATTAAGCAGCAAGCTATTCCTAGCTAATGAATCGGCTGCTGATTATGAAGACCTGCTGGCTGGCTTAGTGGAATCATTTAAACCAGTAGGACACCTTGAAAACCTACTAACTGAAAAAATAGCGGTTTCATTTTGGCGGCAAAGGCGGCTAGTAGGTGCAGAGGCGGCAGCCATTACCTATGAAAGCATGCAGGCAGTTGCCACCATTCAAGAAAAAATCAAGGATGTTGATAATCCATTGAATTACTTTGAAAGCCAACTAACAGCATCAGAGAAGGTGCAAAAAAAGGCTTTGCTGAATGAGCTAGGGCAGGTGGCACAAGTGAGAAACTCAGCACCTATTGGCAGCGACCTGCTGATTCGCTACTCAACTGGTTTAGATAATGAGCTATTCAAAGCTATTGCAGCACTTAGGGCAGAGCAAGAATTTAGGTTTAAAAATGCAACTGATTAAATTGGCTTTGTTTCGTATTTATGGAGTTTTCAGACACCTAAAAGCTGGTGCATATAATCAGGTAAGTAGGTAAGCAAATAGGCTAAAAGCTAAAAAAGGCAAAAAGCATCATGGCAAAAAAAGCACCAATAGAGCAATCAGAATTATTTAAAACTGATGTTGGCTGGTTTCATATATTTAAAGAGCTGATTCGCAATAAGACATGGGCAAGGCTTAGCAGCAATTCAAAATCGCTATATCCAGTAATCAAGGCTTATGCAAACCACAAAAGCGGTGAGGCTTTCCCTAGCATTGATACCTTGCAAGAATTTTCAGGGCTGGCTAGAGCATCAGTAGTAAAGGCTTTAAAGGAGCTAGAGGCTGAGGGCTTGCTGGCTAAAAGTGGAGCTGCTGGCAGGCATAACAACTATTCGCTAATTGAAAAATTCGAGGTTACAGATTCAGAGGGCAGACCTGCTGCATCAGTAACTTTTGACTACATGCCTGCACTTGTAGGGGATGCGGTTGCAGAGCTAAGAAACTTTATGGCTCAGGGCATGACTATGCCTGATGGCAAAACTCAATTTATCAAAATCGAGAATTTGACCCTAAACATCACTCAAATTGCTAAACAAAATGTAGATAAGCAAATCAATGCAAGTGGAATAGGTGCTGTGGAATTGGCAAAAATGCAGGCTTTATTGGAGAAAAAAGGGAGCTAACCAGTTCATGCGGTGAACTACTAAGGCTGTGGATAACTTACTTAACCAGTTCATGCGGTGAACTACCTAAGCACAAAAGCAGTTCATGCGGTGAACTCTAACCAGTTCATGCGGTGAACCCTAAAGAGAAGGTTTTAAAGAGATTAAATATTTAAAGAGATTTTAGAAAACCTTTTTATAAATTTTCTTAAAAACAAGGAAAAGCATGGCACAGGTAATAGCAGTCATTCAAGAAAAAGGCGGCACAGGCAAAAGCACTATCGCTACCAATTTGGCAGGGATGGCAGCTACACAGGTTAAAAAGACCACCAAGCCGATTCTAGGCAGGACACCACCTTTCCCTATTTACAAGGTGGCAATCATTGACTGCGACATGCCACAAGGCACAAGCCAATCATGGGCATCCATCAGGCTTGAGAACAATCGGCAGAGGGCTGCAAACATTGTGGCAACTGATAACCAAGATTTTCAGAATGTATGGGAGCAGCCTGATAACTTAACTGCATGGACAGCGACCAACTACACAGAGCTGGTGGAGCTGGTGGGTAAGCTAGATAAAGACCATGACCTGATAGTCATTGATGCACCACCTAGAATCGCTGAAACCACTAAAGCCGCTTTAATCCTAAGCACCTTGACCCTTATTCCCTTAGGTGCAAGTGCTGCTGAAATTTGGGCTACTGCTGACCTGCTAAACACTATCGAGGCTGCCAAGCAGGTAAAGGGCGAGGTTGATGCAAGGATTCTATGGAATCGGTTTAGGGCATCCACCAACTCAGCAAAAGAGTTATCTGAGGCGGTGCGAACAGAATTAAACCTAAAGCAGCTAAAAGCCAAGCTGGGCTATCGAGTGGCTTATTCAGAGGCATTGGCTAGAGGCTTAACAGCAGCCGAATGGACAGATAAGCAGGCACAGGCTGAAATCAAGCAGCTAGGTGCTGAACTCAATCAAATCTTAAAAACTCAACTGTGGAGCTAAAAACAATGGCAACAAGCAAAAAGGTAAGCATCCTTAAACCTAATTTGGCAGCACAAGCACTCAAATTCGCATCAGGTGGCTCTACAAACACCACAAAAGGTGCAGATGAGGCTAATACTCAGAAAGTGGCTCAAAAGGGCTTAAAACAGGTTTCAGGCTTAGTGCCTAATGGGGATGTGCGGCTAACTGCCAATATCAGGGAAGACCTGCACCTAAAACTCAAAATTCATGCAGCAGAGCAGCGAACCACAATCGGTGAAGTGCTAGAGCAACTGCTAGCTAAACACCTTTAATTTTCGGACATATACACACAGGTAAGTAAGTAAGCTGTTATTTACCTGATTACCTAATCAAATCAAAGGCTTAGTAGTTGAATCAAATACCCTTTAGAGCTAGAAACTTAAACATTTAGCACCTTGATTTAAAGCAACTGGAAAGCCAATTTTCTACAAAGTGAATTGACACAGGGGGGGTATATCCAGCAATTAAGTTGCCTTAATAGTTTTCTAAAGTAGATAGATTTAGAAAATCAAACAGGCTGATTTAGGCTTAATCATTGAAAAACAATCAACTTTAATCAGGCTACAAATCACTAAAATAGTGAAATCTACTGAGCAGCAATCCATCAAAGTGCCGACAAACTGTCGAAATCTGTTGAGCATTGGCTGAATAAACAATTCAAATATATTCAATTAAATAGCGAAAAATAGCGGTAAAAATACTTAGATAATTACTTGCACAGGTAAGTAGGTAAGTATATGATTACCTATATCAGCACAAACCAATAAAGGTAAAAGCAAATGAAAACAGCAATCGGCTACATCAGAGTAAGCACAGAGCAGCAGGCAGATGAAGGCATTTCATTAGAGGCACAGAAAGCCAAAATAGCGGCATGGTGCGAAATCAATGATTACCAACTGGCTCAGGTTTATGTAGATGCTGGCATTAGTGGCAAAAGCATGGACAAGCGGACAGGCTTGCAAGATGCCCTAGCAGCCACCAAAAAAGACAATGCCCTAGTGGTTTATTCACTATCAAGGCTGGCTCGTTCTACTAAAGACTGCATCAGCATAGGTGAGCAGCTAAAGAAAAAGGGCTGCGACCTAGTTTCCATTACTGAAAAAATTGATACTGGCTCAGCTATGGGCGAGTTCTTTTTTACCCTAATGGCTGCATTAGGACAGATGGAAAGAAAGCTAATTGCTGAGAGAACAGCTATGGCTTTAAAGCATAAGAAAAATAAGGGCGAGGTTTATGCACCTATTCCCTTTGGCTATTCAGCAATCGAGGGCAGGCTAGTAGCGGTGGAATCAGAGGCTTTAATTGTGGCTGAGATTATGGGCAAAAGAGCTGCTGGCAGCACCTTAACTGAAATCGCTGATTACCTAAACAATGCAGGCATCACAGGCAAAAAGGGCGGCAAGTGGTTTGCTAGTTCAGTTAGTTACCTAATAAACAGGCAAGCTGCATGAGCAGGCTGCAATCAGAGCTGGTGAGCTTATTCGGCAGAGAAACAGCACAGGCAGCCAAAAGGCTACCAGTTGATGCCATTGAGCAGCAGGCTGAGCAGGTGGCTGAATATGCAAGCAGGCTTTATCAAGCGGCTGGCAAACCTGAACAGCAGCGAACCATTGTGCAAGGCATGACAAAAGGCACAGCTATGGCTCTATGCAAGTGGCTAGGTGAACCCTGCATTTTTGCTGAGGTTATAGGTAAGCAGGTAAGTAAGTAAGTGGATAAATTTACTAATCCGTTCCCTTTAGTAATTATTTAAGGCAAAAGCAAAGGCTAAAAATGGCAATACTGCTGAAACCAAAACTTAAAGAGCAGCCAATAGACCTAGTGCCTGATGGCAGCTACAAGGCTGAACTAACCAAAATCAATCAATTCAAAAATGCCTATGGTGATAGATTAGGCTTTGAGTTCACCTTGCAAGATAAAGCGGTGGCTGGGCTAAAGGTTATGAGAAGCACAAGCACTCAATTATCAGCAAGTGGCAAGCTGGCTGATGTGCTTAGGGGAATACTGGGCAGGGAGCTGACTGCTACTGAATTAAGCAAGGGCATTGATGTTGATGGCTTAGTGGGCATGGAGTGCGGAGTGCTGGTATTACAGGCAAAGGCTAAAAATGGCATCACTTACTCTAATGTTGAGAGGATTTTTCCAGTAGCACCACAACTGATTTAGATTCATGGTGAACAGGCTAGGGCAATAAGCAAAAGGGTTTCAGGTGCATTGTGAACAGCATTTAGGACATAAGCACAGGTAAGCAAGTAAGCAGGTAAGCATCCTAAAAAGCCAAGATGGCTAAGAAAGGTAAAGCATGAGCAGTTCGGAAGATTCACCAAAACAGGGGAAAGGATTTTTTACTATGGCTTTATCTTTAATTGATGACATGGTGAAACAGGGTGCTGGTGCTGATGAATTGGCAGCCTATTTAGTGCTGGCTAGAGGTGCAGGCAAAAAGACCTACACAAGCTGGGCAGCTAATGCGGTGGCTAACTACACAGGCTTAACTTATTACAGGGCTAATGAATCAATAAGCTGGCTGGTTGAGCATGGTTTTATTAGTAAACCAATTTTTCCAACTGATGACAAATCCAAAAAGACAAAATTAAAGTGGCAATTCAAGCAGGCTGCTGATGACATTGAAGTGGTTTTAGCTAATGCCCTAGTAGATGGCATGGGAGCAGGTGCAAACAATCCACCACTAGCAAGGATTCACAATCAAATCACAATGGGCAAGCATGGGCTAGGTGCTGCAAGGCTTGACACCTTAATGGTGCTGCTGCACTTGTATAAGCATCAATTACTAGCTGACTATGGCGGCATCAATCCACAAGCAGGCATTTACAAGCATTGGCAGACAGCAGAGAACAGCTATGGGGATAAGGTGGCTGATTTAGCTGGCACAGTAGATGCAGCACTTTATGAAATCAAAGGCGGTGCTGATTCGGTTTATAAGCAATTCGCTAAAGAATCATTGTTTTATGTGCCTGATGCAGATGAAAGGCATCAAAGATTTTGGGCTGCCTTTAATAACCTAAAGCAACTGGGCTGGCTTTATGAAACTACTCAGATATGGAGTGCAGACCCTAGCAAACACAAAAGGGCAGAGCCGCTTTACACACTCTATGTGCATGACAGGCATGCTAGAGATTCAGACCCTTACCTAGCTAATGCAATCAATCAGGTTGCCATTAAACAGGTGAACCCTGATTATGGATTTTTTAATCAAGATGGGGAATTTGACCCTGAGGCTGATTTATTTGGCGGACAGTTTCGCTATGTTGCCAACAAGAAAACAGGTGGCTTTCCTATTGGCATTTATAGGTTGAAATTCAGACCACACACTAAAGACACAGGCAAAGGCATGGCTGCTGAATCACAAAGAGTGAAAGGCTGGGAGCAGGCTTTGCATGCCCTTTGAGGGCAATAGATATATGAATTACTCTAAAAATCTTAATTACTTAAAGGCTTGTAGGGTAATTTCACTATATAAAGAGTTAAAGAATTAAATAATTAAATAAATAAAGAGTAAACATATGCTCAAAGTCAAAAGCGAGTTTTTAGGGAAAAGCATCAGCACAAACAACACAGCAGCAATTTTCGGAAAGTAGGCACAGGATGGCATCAGACAATCAAATCACAGCAAACCAAGCTAATAGCCAACTCAGCACAGGTGCAAAGACAGCAGCAGGAAAGTTGGCAGTTTCAGCTAATGCAATCAGGCATGGCTTATTAAGCAGCAAGCTATTCCTAGCTAATGAATCGGCTGCTGATTATGAAGACCTGCTGGCTGGCTTAGTGGAATCATTTAAACCAGTAGGACACCTTGAAAACCTACTAACTGAAAAAATAGCGGTTTCATTTTGGCGGCAAAGGCGGCTAGTAGGTGCAGAGGCGGCAGCCATTACCTATGAAAGCATGCAGGCAGTTGCCACCATTCAAGAAAAAATCAAGGATGTTGATAATCCATTGAATTACTTTGAAAGCCAACTAACAGCATCAGAGAAGGTGCAAAAAAAGGCTTTGCTGAATGAGCTAGGGCAGGTGGCACAAGTGAGAAACTCAGCACCTATTGGCAGCGACCTGCTGATTCGCTACTCAACTGGTTTAGATAATGAGCTATTCAAAGCTATTGCAGCACTTAGGGCAGAGCAAGAATTTAGGTTTAAAAATGCAACTGATTAAATTGGCTTTGTTTCGTATTTATGGAGTTTTCAGACACCTAAAAGCTGGTGCATATAATCAGGTAAGTAGGTAAGCAAATAGGCTAAAAGCTAAAAAAGGCAAAAAGCATCATGGCAAAAAAAGCACCAATAGAGCAATCAGAATTATTTAAAACTGATGTTGGCTGGTTTCATATATTTAAAGAGCTGATTCG
>Ga0316220_1002631_pt1 | contig 16304 bp, 19 predicted proteins | sample TBH18005metaG_FD_203632 | JGI IMG/M metagenome (GOLD analysis project Ga0316220, IMG submission 203632) | Freshwater microbial communities from Trout Bog Lake, Wisconsin, USA - TBH18005 | ecosystem: Environmental > Aquatic > Freshwater > Lake > Hypolimnion/Profundal zone | place: USA: Wisconsin...
TGACTGCATGTTCTGCGTGTATGCGTCCATCTTTACCTGGACGATTTAAGCGAGCCATATAGTCGCCTTTGAGTGGTAGTATACCTGCGGCTACCATACCAAAATCCTTGCCGCTATGTTGACCTTTCTCTACAAGGTCGCAAAGTTCTGACAAATATTTGTCTAGTTTGTGGTAATTACGAAGTTCGTAGTCACCACGATGCGGATCCATCGATATACTACTATCGGGAGTATCGTGACTGCGATCAAATTCTACGAATCTCATTTTTTACGCTTGCCGTCTTTGGTATACTTGCCGCTTTCACGTTTAGCTATAGCAATTGCCGCTTGTTGGGCTCCGCCACCTTCTGACACATCTTGCTTATGTGGTTGTTTGAACACGCTATATATTTTTTGAGTATCAATGCCTTTTATACCATTTGCCTGCAATACATTTGCCACAAATGTTCCGCAATTTTCTGCTCCTACTGAGTTAGTTGTAGGAATCGATACTGGTTTTGATAATGATACAATTTTGATATTTTGTTTAGGAAACTCTGGATCATCAGTTACATCGTTAGTAACATATACATCATTGCCTTTATGTCCACTCATTTGAATTTGTCGTCCATCCTGAGTGATAAATCCCACATGATTATAACTCCAACCTTTAGGTGCTTTATTACTGCGGGCAAAGAATATTTTTTGTGCTGTTGTATTGCTGTTCTTGGAGCTTTCCGCCACACCTTGCTCGTTAATTCTTAACTGTTTCTTTGTGTAGGCGATATTACTATCAAAACTTTTTTGACCTTTTTCTTCTGTGGGTTTAGTTATATCTGAATGAATTTGTTTTCCACCAGCATAAACTCTTACTTGATATCCCCATGGTGTCTTATGTAGTTCATGTGTGTATGGTCCTATTGTTTCTGAGCGAATAACAGATTCGTTTAGTGAGCCTTCCGCCGTATCCATTCTACGCTGTGAAACATAAGATGCTCCGACTCCTATGCTAGATTTATTTGCTTCGTCACTTCCACGATTATCACTATTCTCCAAAGTTGGATTTTCCCCAGTTAGGCTCACGGTCCATTTCTTACTAGTAGATGCTGATTTCTTAGCGGCCCAATCTTTCATGTGTTGAACAAACTGCCACTCTTCTTTGCTATCAGCATATCCTTTACCTGGGAATACTTTCCATTTCTTTCCGTTAATGTACACAGCAAGATTATTTCGTTCATGTTCTAATCCTGCGTTACGTTCTCTGTTACGGAATTCGTCATCTCTAAAATTTTCTAGTTTATGATGCCCGCCTGTTTGATCCCATGCCGGACCACTTGGACTTGCCATTGGACTACGGCCTACATCTTCGGTGCCCATTTCATTTCCTAGTTCGCCTGTATGGTGTTCTACATGCTCGTCATATAACTGTCTTAGTTCATCATCGCTTGCTAGAGATAGATCGGAGATACCCCATCCAGTTGCTCGAGCAATTTGTTTGATCATAATTACTCTGGCGCTGTGATTTAATCCTTCGCCCATTGGTTGTGGTTGTTTATTCATATTGGCAGCGGCTCCATTTTTTCCATAATTAATATCATAGTCATCGTCCTCTGGGGGCATTGTAGTTTTAACTCCACTAGGACTCTTATGAGCAATACCCATTCCTTGTCTAGTTAAGTTCATTAAATGTTCAATCCATTTACGACCTAATTTTTTAACATCAAATCCTTGTTCCCAAACTTGTAATTGTTGTTCAGGAGTAGCATTTGGATCTTTTAATATATTGCGTAGTTTGGTAAAACTCATTCCGGTGCCACGTGGAGTAACTTCTAGACTAACTTTAACGTGTTCATATCCTTGGAATTTATTAACTGCCTTCATTAAAGCGGCAGGCATGTTTAATCCTGCTTGATCTTCACCTACCATAATAATGATATTATCATAGCGTGGAGGCTTTCCTGGCAACGGATTGATTAATTCGTGTTTGATCTTTTGTAGTAATGTACCACCGTCGTGTGTTACTGTACTGATGTTATTGGCATATTGTGGATACATTTTATGCCATGTTTGAACTTTAACTGACGGAGGAATTGGATCTTTCTTTCCTTCAGCGTTGCCAATAAACAAATATGGATCACCACCTACTTGTTGTGCTTTCTTAATTGTGTAATCAAATAGTTGCTCGTGTCCGATATGACCAACAAATGAACCTATAGCAACTACGGCTGTTTTATTTTCACCACGTGGGCGTTCAGTACGAGCATTTGCTTTAGCGGCTTGTTTAGCACTAATAACATCACGCTGTTCTTGACTAGTAACTTTAATAGGACCAAGACGACTATTAATAACAATACCTTCGTAGTCTTTACCTAACATGTCTTTGCCAATAATGTTAGGATCGTTGATAATTGCTTGTTCTAGTTTTTCTTTAATAGGTTGTAGTTTTTCTTCTACTTCTTTCTTTAATGCCAAACTAGCACGATCACGTTTACCTTGTGTATCGGAAACAATTTGTTTTAATTCGTCTAGGTTATCTAATACGTTGATAATCTCAGTAACATCTAAACCTTCATTTTGTGTTAGTCTATTGTTAATGAACATAACACTACCTGCTTGGCCTACACTTAATAATTGATCAATAAATTTAGGATCTTCTACAGGTTCTCCGGTGTCTGCTTCTACAGCATGGAACGGAACTAATGCCAGTTGTACGTTTGGCGGAAGTTTGTCATAATGAATACCTACAAACTTTAATCGACCTTCTGGAGTTTCTGTAGCAAATGGAAGGAACAATACTTCACAGGTTACTTGTTTGTTTACTAAAAAGTCTGGTCCTAACTTACTATCAACTAGTTTGATTGCCTTCATCATTTCGTTGAACAGGTCATCAAACATTTGAGCGCGACCTAAGATTTCTGGGTCAGTTGTTCCTTTTTGTTGATGGTATTTTACAAATCCAGGTTCATAACGTGGCTCAGTACGGCTAGTACCCATAAAAGGTTTGCCTTCTGCGTTCTTACCAAAGCGTCCGCCAAAGCCGTCAACTTTAACATTCAATGGAATGTTTTGTAATTTAAAACGACCGTTACCATCGTGAATCTCATCTAACAAATCTAAAAAGTCTGGAGCCTTTAGATCGTGTAAATGAGGCATGCCTTTACGTAATTGTGCTTTCACTGCCGGTTGTGCCGGTTGTTCGTCTGCTTCACGTAAAATGCTTTCTGAAGTCATTCTATACCCTTTGGTATATTCCTGCTTCATTTGATTGTAGTTAGCGGGAGGCTGTAGGCCCGTAACTTCAATAAATTTATTCATGGCGGCATCTTTTTCTTCAGCATCACGTTCAGGATCATTTTTATATAATCCTTGTGCGCCTTTGCCGTACATTTTATTAATAAACGCATCCATGACTGTTTGTTTGTCTTCTGGACTTAGTACTTGGTTCATTACTTCCAAGATACCTGTAAATGACCAAAATTTAGATTGTAGTTTATGTGCTTGTTGAGGAGTTAGTCTTTCACCAAAGACTAAAGCAAAAATTTGACCAACATCTTGATTGTAGCCACTTGGAGGTAAAGCACGTAATACAGGTAGACCATCTTTAACCAGTGGCATTCCTTGATCATCTAACACAGGCTCATACTTAGGACGTAAGCCGCCGCCTTCTTTTGAACTAACGGCAAAACCCATCATGTTATCATGTTCTGGTACGTCTTGTTCGGCCTTGGCCTTGCCACGTCCTACCATTTTACGTAGATAGAAATCTTGATTTGACATAGAAGTTAAGGCTTGGATGATCCATTTATGGAATACACCCTTAACACCTGCCTTCATGTCATCCCATGAACTTGAATGGCTAAATTGCGCCCAGTTGGTTGGTTTATTATTTTCAAAACCTACAAATTCTAAGTCAATTTGAATTTTAATCGGTGGCTCATCTAGTTGCCATAGACTTGAATACTGTTCGTTTCCTCTTTCAAAGCCTAAGAATGTTGCGTTACCTAGATGTTTGCCTTTGATAGAAGTTAACCATTCTTGTAATTGATGTTCAAATTCTTTATTAACTTGTGTATCAATGTCACCTACTTTAGGTTTTACACGTTCAAATTCTTGATCAGAAATACCTTTAGTATTAAAGAAGTGTAATGAACTACCGCTTAAGAATTGTTTACTGGCGAGTAACTTTGGGTCCCATAAAGGATGTTTAGCGTATGCGGCAAATCCTGCGTTAATGTCTCCTAGTAACTTGTTAAGTACGGGCATCATCTTAGCACGATTGTTAACTTGAAGTTCAATCTGTTGTGCCTGATGAGGATTAGCAGGATCTTGGGGGTTATCTAATGATAAATTGCCACCTTCGGCAATGGTTGTCTTTTTAAAAAATTCATTAAGGAGCATATTATCTCCCTAATTTGTAATCACCAAGCAAAATTTGCTTGTTATATATTTCGGAACACTTCTTACAAAGATCGTCTCTTAGTTGTTCGTCGAATAAATCTAATGGGTCGCCTTTTAGTTTATGATGTTTGTAAAATTCCATACATCCTTTTTTAACTAATGGCATCCAAATTTCTGGACTTATTTTTTTATGTGGGCTTTTATGAATTTTTCTGGCAATAGGGAAAAAATGTGACTTGTGTGTATTGTCGTGGTTATTAATAAAATCGAATATATCTAGCAAAAGACGATTGCGCTCTTCGCGATCTAGTTTAAACGGGTCGTCATGCTTTTCATCGCTATTAAGTGCTTCGATGGGTTTACCAAAAAATTCAAATAATTTCATAATCTCTTTGCCTTGTTATCCAATACTGGACACTACAAGATTAAATCCTTGTAATAGTAGAGTATTTATGACAAAAACGATTAGTGATTATAGTTAATAAACTGGACGCCGCCTAGGGCTATGTCTATTTTGCCACGTACCCACACAAAATTTCCAGTGAAATTTACGTAATTAGTAGTTGTACTGCCTGGAGCATTATACTGTATAGCAGTTCCGGCTATATCAAACCAATCAGTTTGTGTACTACTAACATCGATAGGGTCTGTAGCAAGTGTTCCTTGTACAGTACAAGTTCCTACAAACGTAGGTAATACAGTATAACCTACAGTAGCAACACCGTTTGAACTACCAAAATACCCATTACCTTGGTATTGACCGCTTACTCTAGTAAACGTAGAAGTGGTGCTAGACCCCGGATATGTTACAGATGTTCCTGTACTTTGACTTGGGTTTAGATCTTGGAATATAAATGATTGACTTAGTGCTGGCATAGTCTTATTTATACTACATCACTCTTTAAAACGTACTCCTCAATCCTACCTAACTTTTTACCCAGGTATAGTTCTATTAAAAGTAGCATTTGTTCATCTGCTACATATACAAACGGATCTTGTAAGTACCTTTTGTGATCTGACAACCACATAAATGTACTGGTACTAGGAAGTATTTTGGTGTTAGAGTATTTGGCAATCCAAGAAATAAACTTTAATTTTTCGTCATATTTAAAGGTGTTCTTTAAAATGACTTTAAATTTAAAATACTCTCGAGGATAAGCAGATACTAACACTTTAATAGAATCACTACCTAACAAGAATTTTAGATCCTTATCAGTTTCTGGTTCTGTTATTTCTTTAATCCACGGAGTAAATATTTTTTTAATATTATCTAACTCATCTTTGCTTGAAGTAAACAACTGTACAACTGATCCTTCGCATCTAAGTTGTGTTGTTTCTGATGTTTTAAAAGGCTCTATAGCATCGGCAAATTTCATTAGATCTGATATATCAGAATCTGTAAATTTAGAACTGTTTCTATTACTCCATAGACTGTATTGGATCGGCCTTGAGTTTACTTTCCTGGCCAGATCCAATCCTTTTTCTACAGGATAACGAACAACATAAGTTCCACCTTTAATCGTACAAGTCACCTTGTACGGATATTTTCGATAGAATAAACGTTTAGTCGGTACTGTCTTCCACATTTATTTCGGGTGCTTTCACTTCGTCAACTGGCAATGGTTCAACATAGTTGATTTTTAATTCTTTAGAATCAGCATCAATTTCTACAATACCACCGTTAGTAAGTTTACCAAATAAGATTTCTTTACTTAATGGTTTCTTAATTAGATCATCGATAGCACGACCTAATGGACGAGCACCCATTTTCTTATTAAATCCCTTGGCAATTAAAAATTCAACTGCTTCCGTAGTTAGTTTAGCATGAACATGTTTCTCTTTTAATAAAGCATTTAGTTCATCAATAAACTTCTTAACAATTTTGATCATTGTAATTTGATCAAGTTTGCCAAAGCGGATAACACCGTCTAGACGATTGCGGAATTCAGGTGTAAAGAATTTTTCAACAGCATCTTTAGGATCACCATCACGTTCTAAACTACCAAAACCTACTGCGTTGCGCTCTGCGTCAGCGGCACCTAAGTTACTGGTCATAATAATGATTGCTTGACGTCCGTCTGCTTTCTTACCATTAGAACCTGTAACAAATCCGTTATCCATTAACTGTAACAGTACATTTAATACACTAGGATGTGCTTTTTCAACTTCGTCTAACAACAAGATACAATTAGGATGTTCTTGTAGTTTAGTAATCAACTGACCAGCATTGTCTTCAAAACCAACATAGCCCGGAGGAGCACCAATGAATTTGGCAACACTATGACTTTCTTGGAACTCACTCATATCAAAACGTACAAGTTGAACTCCCATGTTAGTTGCTAGTTGTTTAGCGACTTCTGTTTTACCTACACCTGTCGGTCCTACAAACAAGAAATTACCTACTGGTTTATTAATTGATTTTAATCCTGCCTGAGCAATAAACACTTTGTCTAACAAAGTTTCAATTGCTACATCTTGACCAAATACCTTGCCACGCATATTCTTATCTAAGTCACGCAAGTTCTTATTTTCTTTTGCGGCCACTTGATCAGCAGACAAGTTAGCAATCTTAGCAACTTCAAAAACAATTTCATCGTGATCAACAACACCACCTTCTTCGTCTTTGACTTTGAAACGAGCACAGGCACAATCAATTAGGTCAATTGCTTTATCTGGTAACTTCTTATCAGTCATATATTTGACAGAATATTTTACGCTGTCGATAATTGCCTGATTAGTAATTTTAACACCGTGATGTTTTTCGTAATACTTCTTAAGACCTTTAAGAATCTTAATTGCCACTGCTTCTGTAGGCTCGTCGACAGTAACACGTTGGAATCGACGCATTAGGGCACGATCCTTTTCAAAGTGCTTGCGATATTCTTCCCATGTAGTTGAAGCAATAACTTTAATAGTACCTTTGCCTAATGCTGGCTTTAACATATTAGCCATATCATTAGATCCGCTTCCTGCTGAACCAGCACCGTTCATCATGTGTGCCTCGTCAATAAACAAGATACAATCTTTCTTGTTTTCTAAGATTTTGATAACACCTTTTAGACGTTCTTCAAAATCTCCGCGGTACTTAGAACCAGCAATCATAGCACTGATGTCTAATGAATATACTGTATGATTTTGAATAAACTTAGGTACTGTTCCTTCAAAAATCTTACGAGCAAGACCTTCTGCGATAGCAGTCTTACCTACACCAGGTTCACCGATCATCATTACATTAGATTTTGTACGGCGGGCAAGTACAAGTTGAATTTCTTCAATTTCTTTTTCGCGGCCAATAACCGGATCGATTTGTTTGTTCTTGACTTTGGCGCTTAGGTTAACACAATACTTTTGAAGCATTCTGTCACCGTCACGAACTTGGATGCGTCCGCCTTCTTGTCCTTCTTCACCTTCTTCTTTTGCGTTTTCTTCATTAATCCATTTGATAAAACTATCTTTATCAATCTTTGCCTTACGCATATAGAAGTTGGCAAAACTTTTCTTTTCAGCAAACAAACTAATAAAACAATCTATTGGATCAATTACTTGACGTCCACTAAACAGTACCTGAGTAAACGCACGGTTTAACATACGTTCTACAGTATTTGTTTTCTTGGGTTTAACTTCTGGCTTTTCTGTTTTAATGTCGTTTAATTCTTTATCGATAAAGTTTTCAAGATTTGATTTTAACTCGTCAACTTCCGCTCCATAGTTTTTTAGGATTTCATTAAAATTTTCGTCAACAACCATACTCCACAAGAAATGTTCAAGTGTAATATATTCATGCTGATTTTTTACGGCTACATTAACAGCACGTTCAAAGATTGCTTCTAAATCGCTATTTGGTTCTAACATCATGGTTACTTAAATTTCCTTTTATTTGTTGACTTGCTTTTCTTAACTGCCATGGCCCATTTTAAAGGGCTTAAACGATCTTGGAATGTGATTCCTTCCAAATGATCAAATTCGTGTAAAAATACTTTACAATCATAGCCTCCAAATTCTGCTTGCTGTGTTTCACCGTCTGCGTTTTGATACTCAACTTTTATCACGGATGGACGTTTAATATTAGCAAATATTCCGGGAAAACTCAAACATCCTTCCTCCAAGTCTAACATTACTTCTGTGTTAGCAATAATCTTAGGATTAAAAAATGCTTTGGCTTCTAAGAAATTTTCCTTGTCGCCCATGGCAAATACTCTTGTTCTAATGCCAACTTGATTTGCGGCCAGTCCTAATCCGTTGTTAGCAAACATAGTGGCCAACAATTCTCTTTCGAGTTCTTTTGGATCCATAATAGGATTTTCAAAATCAAAATCCGGCATACGTTCACGTAGTATAGGGTCTGGAAATTTTACAATGTTTAACATAATAATATTTAAGTTGATAGTTGTTTAATAAGATTTTTTTGAGTCTCTGACAGCATTGTTGGAATGTTGACTCTGATATTTAATAGTATGTTACCTTTAAATCTTTGATCATTTACATGAGGCATTCCGTATCCTGCTAGTCTCATTATAGTTCCTGGCTGTGTTCCGGCAGGAATGTTTACGTTTAATTCTCTATTATCTAGGGTTTTTAATTTTATTTCTGTACCTAACATGGCTTCCCATACAGATATACTAATGTCTTTTAAAAGATCGTCACCTTCTCTTCTAAATTCTGGATGAGGAGAAACATGAATATGTACGTAGATATCACCACGTGGCATATTAGGAATATAATCATCACCGACTCCTGACACTCGAAGTCGTTGACCTGTGTTCATTCCTGGGGGAATTTTAATTTCTAAAACTTGTTCTTTACCGCTAGGTAGTTGTATATTCGCAACAAGATTTTTTCCTAGGTAAGCATCTTCTAAAGAAATACTTGTTTCTAGATTTAGATCTCTATTCCGTTGCTGTCTCGGTTGTCTAAACCCGTGTCCAAAGAATGGATTTGCTCCTCCAAACATTTGAGAAATAATATCTTCCATTCCGGCAGGCATAGGCCCTCCGTTAAATTCAAATCCGCCCATTTGTGGACGAGGGTTATCATATTCTGCTCGTTTTTGTGGATCGCTGAGTGTAGCGTAGGCTTCTTGAATTTTTTTGAATTGTGCTTCATCCCCACCGCGGTCAGGATGATGCTTCATCGCTAGTTTGCGAAAAGCACGTTTGATTTCGTCATCTGTTGCGCCTTTTTGGACGCCCAGGGTTTGGTAATAATCACTCATTCAAAAATATAGGCAGTGGTAATATATTAATTATACTACCTACTGCCTGCCTAGTCAAGTACTGATTATTTCTTTGTTGGTACTACAGTTCCATCCAATTTCTTGTGTACTTTAATTTTTTTACATTCTTGGACAGCCTTGCCATCTTTGCCTTTAACAACTTGGTTCTTTTTGTCCAATTTGTCATGACAAACAATTTTCTCAACACCCTCGGCATAAGATACTTCTAAACCGACAATGCTCCAAATTACAAGACTTAACGCAATTAAAATTTTCTTCATTTGATTTCCTTTTATAGTGGTGGATCATCTTGTGGAGGAGGAGCCTTCTTACCTCCAAAGCCTGCTACTATCGGTGCCGAAGTTGCGGGTGTTGCTCCAGGCCCGCTATTAAAACCCGATCCAAAACCTCCTGTTGAGGCTGGAGGTGTTGTTGCTGGAGGTGCGCTTCCAAAGCCGCCTCCGCCAAAACTACTAGTCGGTGTTGATGCACCAAAACCGCTGGAGGTTCCGAATCCTCCTGCCGCAGGTGCGCCAAATGCTGAGCCGCCGCCCATTGATGAATTGAATCCGCCACTTGATGCTCCTCCGAAGCCGCCGCCCATTCCTCCTTGACCACTACCAAAGCCACCGGCTACGTTGCCTGACATGTTTTGATTATTGGTAATAGTTTGACTTGTAGCAGTTGGATTAGCGGCTGTTCCTGCTAGTTTTTCTTGTGTACGACCGAACGCACTAATACCTAATACAGCACCCATTGCGATATGAAACAAACCAGCACCTTGTAGTGTTAGTGGATTCCATTGTGTAATAGGCACATGATTATATCCTTGCCATAATGCCCATAAGACTGGAAATACTGCCATATCTAATAAACAGATTAACATATACATCCATCCCATCATTGGGCGCCATAGTTGTTGTAACCATGTGCTATCTTTTTCTTTTGACATTGTTCGCTCCCTTTATTATTATGAACTTAAAACTTGTAATGCGTGATTGTATCTTGCTGTACGATCATCTAATCCTAGTGTTCCACCATTAATTTTTTTAGTTAATGTTAGAATGTCACCAGAATCAGCATACTGATTTAAGTTATTCGCTTCCCAGAACCAACATGCGCTTTGAACTGCTCCTTCGAATGTAGCCAGGTATGCCGGTACATCGTCAACATTCATTTGTAAACTATCGGCAAATGATTGATAGTTTGAACGCCCTGTGATCTGAATTAATCCTCTTCCGCAAAATTTAAAACCGTCACCTGATTCTTCTGGGCCGTTGCCCATACGATTTGCGTAGGCTCTGTTTGCGATTGCTTCCTGATTATGAGCATATTGTTGTGCTATATTAGCAGGAAATAATTTAGGCCAAACTTTAGTCAATGTCTCTGGGCGATAATTTAAATTTTCTTTAATAGCAGTGAAGCCACCACTCTCGTGAGCGCATTGTGCTAAGAAAGCCGCAACACGTTGTACGCTAGTGATATCGTAATCTGGTAACGCTTGACATAATGCTTCGTACCAATGCTCTACGTGGGGATTACCATTAATAATTGTTGCTAATTGATCTTGCGTAAAGTTAAATTGAAAATCCGCCATTCATGACTCCTATGTTATTAAGTATATATTTATTGTTTTGGGTGTTTGCCACCGCAGATAGGACATTCTTCATTATTATGGTACATAATTCTCTCCTTAACCAAATAAAGACGCAACAGTAATTAACCCATTGATAGCAGTATTCAATGTTTCCATAGAATCTAATTCTGCCATGTTTGATTGAATTTGAAGTTGCCCTTGTAAATCTCTCAATGCTTCTGTAAGTTCCGCAGGTGTAATTTGTCCAGCCTTACACATTTCGGTATATTGATTTGCCTGTGCGGCAATTTCGTTTAATGCTGGATTCTGACTACTTACACTTGCCAGTAACGATTGATTATATTGAATTTGTTCAGCACTCATCTTGGTTTATTCCCTACAATTTTTTGTATATCTTCAGCAGATTTCTCTACCATCCCAAACTTAATTTTACAAAACGCTGGACTTACTTTGGCGTTTCTGTATTGTGTATCTAATCCTTGAGCAATCTTATCTAACTCAACAGCAGAATTTGCGGTCTTGTCGTTATGTGGTAAGTATTGCGTATAGTTTTTAAAACGAGCAGTTTCTGTTGCCAATGCTACTGCGTTAGTGATACTCATTAGTTCGTTATCACAAGAATTTTTGTAATAAGAAGCGTGTGTTCGAATATCAGAAATTTGTTGATATTCATTTGGATCATATTTCATTAGGTAGGAATCTACCAGGGTGCTGCACCCGCTTAAGGCCGCTAGGCTAGCGACCAAAATTAATTTTTTCATTTTACATCCTCAAATATTTTTCTTTGAGTGTTATACCATTCTATCCAACTATCAACCTTAGCACGACACTCGTGATACTGACTGTAATTATCTCCTACTACAGTTATTACTTCACTTAGTTTGGTAGTGTTTGGATCTATTTGTGATAGATCAGGACACACAGCCTTTAGTTCGTCAGGGACTTCTGGAAAATGTCTTTGTACAGGATCACTTGCTAAACAGCCCGACAATAGTAATACCAGAAGTATTAATAATCGTTTCATTTTTGACCTTCTACTGTAACTGTTACACTTGCCGCAGGATTTCTAGCCGCTGTATTTAAAATAGAGATTGCTTCTGGATCTACTTTACATTCTGCGTCAATCTTTGTAGCAATTTCTTTTATTTTTTCGCGTACCTGTATTTGAACTTGTTTAACAACCTTAACACGATCAACATATACAGTTTTAATTTTTACATTATTGTCTGCGCTTTTTGCTTCGGAATCTTTAACTGCTTGTTCAAGTCTATCATGTTCTTTTTGCATGTCGACTATTTTTAATTGCCAACTAAGATCGGTAGCATACCCACCTTCAAAGAAAATGCCTAAACAGAATAACACACTTCCTAATACTTTAATAGCAACAGCATATTCTTCTACTGCTCTTATTGATCTACCAAACACGCCTACAACATACGCAACGATGCCTAATACTACTAATGCGTGAATTGCTAACTGTAATACACCACTAGGAATAAAATTTAAAAACCACATTTATCTTTACCATCTATCCTTCTTAACAATCATTGCCTTTTGCCCATTTCTAATTAGAAACTTGCCGTCAATTTTGTTAATATCATAATTGCCTAAATATTTTTCTAAGAATGCTACCTGACTTTGACTAGCCTCGTCTAATTGTATTCCACCAGGGATACTTTCTGAGATTTCATTATACTCGCCCATGGCCAGCAACTCCATTCCAATAGGACCAGAATAAGGTTTCTTAACAACGATAGTATTGTCTTCGTCTAAAGCAACTTCTGTAGCACCTTGATTAAAGAATTCTGCTACTTCTGTATTTTTAATTTCTAATACTTTACTTTTATATGATTCTTGATCTAGAGGAACTGTTTCAGTGATTGCTTCTTCTGTAAACTTTTGTCCTTTCATATCTTTGAAATATCGGAATCTCCAATCATAGTTGTCAGTTAAACGGCTAACACCGCTTAATAGTTCTTTTAACTGACCTGGAAACTTTGGAGTACGTTCAATTTCAACAAACACTTGATAGTGACCATCTCGTTCTTCACCTGAACTAATGTCAGCATCTAATACAAATGGATATCCACGTTCGATAAATTCCATCAAATCTGTAGCCGGTGCTTTTTCTGATACACGGAATCCTATAACTACAACATCTTGATCTTCGCCCATTTTAGAACGATATTGATCAAGTGTAAATGTTTCGTTAACAAACCCTTTAAGGTCGTTAGCAACTAATCCTTCTTTAAGCAGGCGCAACTTGTCCATTATCTGGTCCTCCTCCTGTGGCTGAAACACCTTGATCCATTGGAACTTCTTCTGCGGCTGCAGCATCTGCGTTAATTGTTCCTTCAAACTCGTCTTGTTTTAACAAATCGGCAAGTTTGCGATGTTCTTGATCTTCGTATCCTTGGTAGATATCTTGCATTAACTTCTTAGGCATAATAATATCTACTACCCATACAGGGTGTGCGTCAATTTTACCCTTCTTTGTTCCTGGACGGAAATCACTTGGTTTGTGTATTTTACGTGGAACTAGCAATACTTCTTTTTGGTATGTAACTTTACAACCATAATCTAGTAAACGTGCGCCTCCTTCAGGATCTGGCATAGCATGATCGGGCCATAGAAATTTACATTCTACGCCATAACGTGTTATTTTAGGGCCTGCTAGAAGTTCACCGTCTTCCCAGTTCTTAAAGACGTAAATGTCTAACTCGTCTAGAACACGTTCAAAGTCTTTTAGTACTTTAAACGCAGAATCGTTGACAGTTAATGTTTGTACATTTTTTATAATATCTACAATATCGTGCATTTGGGGATCTCTGTTATGATAATATTTATCCTATCAAAAAAAGTACGTTATCTTACGGTTTTGAATCTCCAAAAGTAAATATCACTGCAGGTCGCTCGCACAAGGAGGCATAATTTGTCTAGAGCAAAACGTAAGGAGAGGGTTATTACGGGTACTACTCGTAATGACCAATCATCAAATCTGATTCAGATGAATCAATATCTGCGCAAAAAACAGCAAGTTAACATTGTTCCTCGTAATTTATCGCAGGAAACATACTTAGAATTGCTGAAAAATCCCAAGAAATTTATAGTATTTGCCATCGGCCCTGCCGGTACGGGTAAAACTATGCTTGCGGTTCAAATGGCCATTAAATTATTCAAAGAGGGGGTGATTAGTAAGATTGTAGTCACAAGGCCAGCAGTTAGCGTAGATGAAGAACACGGGTTTTTACCGGGTACATTAAATCAAAAAATGGAACCGTGGACTCGTCCTATATTTGATGTTTTTGAAGAATACTACCATCCTAAAGAAGTTGCTGAACTTTTAGAAGATGGAGTAATTGAAATTAGCCCGTTAGCGTATATGCGTGGAAGAACATTTAAAAACGCATTTGTTATTGCTGATGAGATGCAAAACGCTACACCGTCACAGATGAAGATGTTATTAACTAGACTCGGCGAAAATAGCCGAATGGTAGTTACAGGAGATTTGAATCAAGCAGACCGACCAAGGGAAAACGGCTTGCTAGAATTTTGCGAATTATACGGCCAAGGAGGTGATTATCGTATGATTGCGATGGCAAGGTTTGAGACAAAGGACGTTGAACGTCATCCTGTTGTTAAAGAAGTTCTTAAAATTTACAAGGAATCTGATATCGATTAAAATATTTCACCTAATATTCAGTCAAGCGAAACCGCATAGAACCCGACCTGCTCTATGCGGTTATTTTATTGTAGTCTTGCTATCTTGGCTAATGTTGTTGAAAAATTAATTTCTGGATCAGCAATAAAGAAATGATCTACGAGGCCTTGTTTAATTAAAAACAATACGGCATCCTTACTTTCATCATCCTTGCCAAATAAATCAATATTGTCATACAACCAACGATATAGACTTTCAAACTCTTCTGGGCGAGCATTGGCACAAATTACCTTACGTGCTTCTTTAATCTTACCCTTCTTAAACAATTCTGCCATGGTGATTCTATAATCACTTACTCCGCTATCCTCAGACTTAGGATCTGCTAGTTTTCCTTCAGTACAGTTTTGTTGTAACATATTGATACACTTACGTAGATCTGGGTATGTAACCTTGACGTAAGTATCAAGAGTATCTAATTCGAACTCTATATTTTCTGTTACTAAAATTGTTGCGGCACGAGCAGTAAATTCTGTTTGGTCAATTGACGCAAAGTGCATTTGTTGGCAACGACTGTGAATAGCAGGAATAATCTTGCTAGGGTGATTACAGGTTAAAATAAATCTGCTGGTATTGGAATATTCTTCCATAACACCACGCATAGCCGCTTGTGCGTCTGGAGTTAAAAAGTCAGCCTCGTCAAGTAGTACAACCTTAAATGGACCAAAAGGCATCATCTGAATAAAGTTTGTAATGCGTTCGCGAACTTCGCCAATACCACGTTCTCGTGATGCGTTAAGTTCTAGTATATCGTATTCTGGGATTTCAAGTTCATTGAGCAATAGTTTGGCCAATGTTGTCTTGCCAATACCAGGACTACCACTTAACAAGAGATGAGGAATACTTCCTTCTTTAATCCAAGAAAGAATTTGTTTCTTTTGATGTTCATCTCTGAATACGTATCCGTCTACTGTTTTAGGGCGATACTTTTCAGTCCATAGTTCTTTCATGCTCTTAGATTTTCCAATGTAACAATTTTAGCAAGTTCTTCACCGAGATCCTTAGTATCTGTAATAATGTGAAGTTTGGTAGTTGAACTTTCTCCAATTGTATTTCGATCATTGCGATTACGCATATTTGTTTCTACAACATATCCGCCATTAGCACGATATAGACTAAAACGCATTGGTTCTACGCTAAGTTGACGATCTTCCATAAGTCTTGACCTTTCTTTTCTAGACATGTCATTTGCGACAAGTATTTGTTCTTTCATTCGATTTACTTGCTGTGCGTGTTCTGCGGCGCTGATAATTTTCTTATCAAACCATTTCTGGATAAATCCACGCTTCTTTTCTTTTACAGTTGAAATTGTTTTGGCTCTTTCATCACTGGCCCATCCTTGTTCTACTTGTGCTTCTTCCATTTTTATTCCTTATATGCTGGGTTTGGAATCGTAAGTT
>Ga0316220_1002632_pt1 | contig 16302 bp, 9 predicted proteins | sample TBH18005metaG_FD_203632 | JGI IMG/M metagenome (GOLD analysis project Ga0316220, IMG submission 203632) | Freshwater microbial communities from Trout Bog Lake, Wisconsin, USA - TBH18005 | ecosystem: Environmental > Aquatic > Freshwater > Lake > Hypolimnion/Profundal zone | place: USA: Wisconsin...
CGTGGTATTCAAGACCATGACAGACCCCTTCGCCGGCCGCATTACTTTCTTCAAGGTCATCAGCGGCGTCATCAAGAACGACGCCACCCTGCAGAACTACACCCGCCGCACAGAGGAGCGCTTCTCACATCTCGCCGTAATGCAGGGCCACAAGGCTGTTGAGGTCCCCGAGTTGCACGCCGGTGACCTGGGCGCCGTGGCCAAGCTCCGCGAAACCCTCACCGGAGACACCCTCGGACAGAAAGGCGCAGACGTTCAGGTTGAGATCGCCACGCCCCCCGAGCCCGCCATGACCTACGCCATCGAGCCCAAAACCCGCGCCGACGAAGACAAGCTCGCCCCCGCCATCCACAAGCTCATGGAGGAAGACCTCCTCATCCGCTTCTTCCGCGATCCGCAAACCAACGAGTTCCTCATCGGCGGTGCCGGCCAGCCGCACATTGAGGCCATCGTCAGCCGCCTCAAAAAGCGCTACCACGCTGAAGTTCACCTCAAGGCCCCCAAGGTCCCCTACCGCGAAACCATCCGCGCCAAGGCTGAAGCTCAAGGGCGTCACAAGAAGCAGACCGGCGGCCACGGCCAGTTCGGCGACTGCAAAATCCGCATGGAGCCCATGCCCCGAGGCGGCGGATTCGAGTTTGCCAACGAAACCTTCGGCGGCTCCGTTCCCCGCAACTTCATCCCTGCCATTGAAAAGGGCATCGTCGAGTCGGCCGCCCGCGGCTATCTCGCCGGCTACCCGGTCGTCGACTACAAGGTCACCGTCTTCGACGGCAGCTACCACGACGTCGACTCCAACGAAATGTCCTTCAAGATGGCCGGACGCCTCGCCTTCCGCAAGGCCATGGAATCCTGCAAGCCCTGCCTGCTCGAACCCGTCATGAAGGTTGAAATCGAGGCCCCCGACGAGTTCGCCGGAACCCTCATGGGCGACCTCAACAGCCGCCGTGGCCGCGTTGCGGGCATGGAGTCCAAGGGCCGCACAACCGTCATCAATGCCCAGGTCCCCATGGCAGAAATGCTCACCTACGGAACCCTGCTAACTTCCATGACCCAAGGCAAAGGCAGCTACCGCATGGAGATGGACCACTACGACATCGTCCCGCAATTAGTAGCCGACAAAATCCTAGCCAACGCCAAACGGCCTGTGGAGGAGGAAGAAGAATAGGCCCCTGCGGTGCAGCAAGCCTCCACAATCGGCGCTAAGGTGGCGACCACTTTGCCGATTGTGGAAGCTGACGGCTCCAGTCGAAACTGAACGCAAGGCGACATCCCAGATCAAACGGTACCAAGTCGGCTTTGGTGGACCAAAATAGTCGATACATTGAACGAAAGATGGCTCCTTGAGAGGTATCCCATGAAGATTGAAGTAAAGGCGTCGGACAGAATTTTCGAGGAGCTCGGAAGAAATACATACAGCTATGTCGACCTCCTCTCAGAGCTAATCGACAACTCTATTGGCAGGTGGCCCGGTCATAAATGCCCGCAAACTCTCTGTGCCCCATTCATCCACAGTTCCATCGTGGATGAGTGGGAGACCGCAGCCCTCAACCCGGCCAGGTGGCTGTGCGCTGTTCATCGCGTCCTTTCGAATGAGCGGTCGTTGCGCTAAAATCGTTCTCGCACGAGGACGGAACCATGCCAAGCGGCAGGTGGGCGGGTGGCAGGTGGCCCGTTCATCGCGGCCTCATCGCGATGAGCGGGTCTTCGGGTCAGATCCTGATCGCCGGATGCCCCACGTCCGGATTTTCAAACCTGCAAGGGGGTGTTATCGGCTACCCCGGCGCGCCGTCCTCGGAGAAGCCTTTAGTTCCGCAACCTTTTCCGCACACCAAAGCTTAATCAGAGACTGGTACGGCACATCCAGCTTCCGCGCATGGTGGCGGATCGTGTTCAGAACATCCTCCGGCATACGCAGGGAGATGGTTTCGGTAGAGGGCCGCAGCTTGGGAAAGGTCACCAGCTTGGCCTTGCTCCAATCCACGTATTCCGTACTGTCGTTTCCGGGCGATTCCCAGAAGGCGCGCTCCTCCGCTTCGCTCGCAAACTCAGGAATGGGCTTTAACTGCTTGCTCATAGACGGCTCTCTCCTTCCGGCTCATCGCGCGTGCTGAGATGGGGCGAATCAAAGTCCCATTGGCTCGCCCGGTAAACGTGACCTGCAACCAGCGATCTTCATCGGTCTTGCCCAGCGCGTGAAATCTCGGCTCCCGCTGGCTTTGTTTCGGGGCATCTGTCAACAAGCGCGGCGCATTGAGAAAAACCTGCTCCACTTCCGGCTTGGAGACACCATGCTTCTCGTTCTTCCTGGCGTTTCCTTCGTCCCAGTCGAATCCAACGTAGGGCATGGACGGCCTCTGTATATGCGTGCAATATACTAATCCTCGGGCTAAATTTCAACAGAGTAGAAGCCGGGTAGCCCACATCTCGGTTCTTATACAGTCATGCGAGCACGCGCCTCGCGTATCGCCTCGACAAGTTCATCTGCAAATTTCTCCCTCTTCATGGTCAGATCCTCCGCACTTTTGCCGCCGCCATAAGTGGCACAGCAAACGCCCCACACCGATCCAACCTCAATTGCAGATTATTTCCATCCATTCGCGCATAATCAAAGCATGACAAATCTCCGCCTAACCCCTCTGTCGGAGATGCGCCCGGTCTGTTTCGTAGGAGATCCGCCCGGTTTATACCCCAGTTTGTACCCCCCCTCCCCCACCGGCCAAAACCCCGTTTTTCCTGCATCTTAAAATTTTTAAGTGACCTATATTCAGCACGATACGAAGTACACCTATTGACCATAAAGTAACACCTCACTGTACAAAAACGCCGATTATCGGTGAGAAAGTAGGCCTTTGGGGGCGACTTTGAGCCCAAAATTCGCCGTTTTCGCACCACATTGCTCGCTCCGTAGGCCTGAACGGTAGCCCGCGAATATCATTTGCACTGCGCGTATTCCACTCCGTCGGCAACCACAACGACGCTGCCGTTGTTGTTGCGCTTGACTACGGTTCGCACCGGCTGCGGGATTCCCGCGCCCAGGTAGAGTTCGCCGTTGACTACCTTCCACAGGCCGCCATTGCGGGAATTATGCTGGCTGGCCATCGAGCCGCCGTAACCGCTGGAGTAGCCTTCTCCGCGACCGCCCTGACTATAGGTGCCGTTGGAGTTGAAAACCCAGCGCGTGGAGTTCGAGTAGCCGGTGACCTTGTTATAGGAGAAGGTGCACCAGGCGCTCGACAACATGAGACTCTCAGAAACCCCGCCGCCGCCCTGGGCAGAAGTCCCCGGAGCCGCACACCGGTAGTTCTGGACCGCGCCGTTGATGAGGAGGCTCAGCACGTCGCCCTTTAACTGGTAAGGAAAGCGAAAGGTGCCGTCAGCACCGACCAGGGTGATAACTCTGGCATCGGCGGTGTAGCGGTAGCGAATTCCGTTGATGGCCGTTGTCCCGTCCTGGCCAAGCTCGATGCTGGACTGCGGCCCTGCCCAGGTGCCGACCAGTCCATTGCACTGCGCCCTGGTCGGCTGCCGGTTGGCTCCAGGGGTGTAGGGTTGCGCCGATACCGAGCCCGCCAAAAGCAACACTGCGGACACCAAAAATACATGCATTGCGAGGAGTTTGGGCATGATTGGCAATCATATAGTCGGAATTGAAGGCCTTGGAAGTTTTTTATGGGGCTGCGACACAAAATTGACGAGCGAAGTTCGAGCGCTGTTCCCCATCTTGGGATTTCGGCCTTGCGGCGCGTCTACCATTGAATCAATGCCACTTGCAGCCATGGAACATGCGCAGCCTGTTATCACTGAGGGCTTTGTGTACTCTGCGGACGGTACGCGGATTGCCTATCGCCGCCTCGGGAGCGGGCCGGCTCTGGTGTTGGTCCACGGCAGCATCTCTACACACACAGACTGGATGCGCGTAGCAAAACTGCTGGCCTCGCGCTATACCTGTTATGCCATGGACCGGCGCGGGCGGGCGCACGGCAGCGCTGGCCGTTCCGCCTACTGCCTTGAGCGCGAGTATGAGGATATTGCCGCCGTAATGGAGGAAGCAGGACCGCTAGCGGCTCTGGTGGGTCACTCCTTTGGCGCCATCTGCACTCTGGGCGCGGCGCTGCGTCAACCGGTTGCAAGGCTGATTGTCTATGAGCCGCCGCTGCCCGTCGGCGGCCCGATTGCAGGCGAATTGCTTGAGCCTTACGCGCGCGCCATTGCCCAGGGCGATCCCGACGCGGCGCTCGAGCTGGGCCTCAGCGGCTTTACCCGATTGAGACCGCAGGAAATTGCCGCTATGCGTGCCTCTAAAGCATGGCCGCGCCTGTGCGCGCTGGCTCCGAGTTGGGTTCGCGAACTTGAGGCCATGGATGGGCTTGACCGCAGCGTGGACCGCTACGCTGCGATTTCCTGCCCGGTGCTGTTGCTGGTTGGCAGCATGAGCCCCGAGCATCCCATGCGGGACGCCGCCCGCGCACTCGCGCAGGTTCTGCCCGATGTTCGCGTGGAGACGATGGCTGGCCAGGACCATATGGCCTTGCGCAACGCTCCTGAGATGGTCACTTGCCTGATCGAGCGCTTCCTTGCGGAGCAGCCTGCGCCGGGGCGCGGCTGAACCTATGCGTTACTGCGGCAAGATCGTCTTCAGCGTCTTCGCGAAGGTGCTTACATAAGGTTCGAACAGCATGTACATGTGCTGGGTCGGTATGTTGTAGATTTGCAATCCGCCCTCGGCAAGAGCGCCCCAACCCAGCGCCGGATCTTCCCGCTTCCCCAGTGCTTCTGGCCCGCGGTCAATGGCGCGCATCAGCGTCACCTTGCCCGCATAGGGAGTAAAGACATAACGCGCAATGGCGCGGCGGTGCGCCTCATCCATTTGGAAGTAGCGCAGGCTCATCGGCAGATGCAATCCAGCCAGTCGGTAAGCTGTGCAGGTCAAAACGCGCGCGCGGTGATACGCCAGCTCCCTCCAGTATTGGCTCTTCTCCGCAATCTTGCGCCGCAGATAACCCAATCCCTGCTCGCGGAGATTCTTTCCAAACCCGGATAGCTTGCGCGTGGTTGGCAGTATCTCTTCGCTGCCCGGTACCGAGGTGTCGAACAGCAGCAGCAAGCCCATATCTGCGCCCTGCGCGTGGAGTTGTTTCGCCATCTCGTAGGCCACCAGCCCGCCATACGATGCGCCGCCAATCAGGTAAGGCCCCTGCGGATAAAAGGCGCGCATCTCCCTCACGTAGATTGAGGCTAGTTCTTCCACGCTGGTCTCGCCAATCACCGTCTGCGCGATCAGTGGAGACTTGAATGCATAAAATGGCTGGTCGGGCCCCAGGGCCTTGGCCAATTGTTCGTAAAACAGTACGTCCCCGCCCACTGCATGCACGCAGAACAGCGGAATCCGCGTGCCATTGGGCTGAATAGGCACCAGTGTGGACCAGTTCTTCTGCTCCACCACGACTGCGGGTTGCTGTGCCTTACGTATCAGCGCGGCAAGCTGCCGCACTGTCCGCGCTTCAAACAGAACTGCGAGTTCAAGGTCCACCTGCCAGGTCTTTTTGATCTTGGCGAAAAGGCGCACCCCAATCAGCGAGTGTCCCCCAAGTCCAAAAAAGTCGTCATCCAAACCGACGCTATCCACCCCCAGCAAATCCTGCCACCACAAGACAAGTGCCCCCTCCACACTAGATGGACGGGCGCTAGTTGCGGCTGCAATTTTGGGCGCCGGGACCGCGCTCTTGTCCGGCACTGCCAAAGGCTCTGCCGCTACCACCACCCCGGTAGGCGTCTCCGCAAGCAGGATGCGCGTCAAGACTTTCGCACCCATGCGCGGCAAAATCCCTGACGGCGCTGAAATTGCGATAGGCCGGACTGTGCTCGATCGAGCCTCCTCGCGAACTACAATCTTCTCTTCCAGCGCCATCGAGGGGTCGACGATGCGCCGCATTGAGAATCCATCAATCTCGGCTAGCACCTGGTTCTGCTCGTCAATGAGCGTGATGTCGAAAGTCTCAATCTCACTACGTGCGCCGTTCTCCCGCCGTGGACGAATGTGGCTGTAAAAATGTGCAGGCAGCGGCCGGTAGGCGCACATCTTCTTGTAAGAGATGGGGAGAAATAGATCGTCGGAGTTTTCGTAATCGTCTGTCAAGTAGAGTGCGGCACCAGTGGCCATATCCAGAAGGGCAGGATGTTGGCGCAGGGTCAAAACATCCGCGTTGAACCTCTCCTCTAGCTCAATCTCGGCCAGCCCCTCGAACTTGCCCAGTTGCAGCCGCCGCAATGAACGCCAGCGAGGACCAAAGACGAACTGGCGCTCCTGCCGCGTGCGGTGCTCCTCGTCGAATACAATTTCGCCTTCACAACAGCGCGCCGCTATTGCGCTTAGGTCAATATTTCCCGGTGTGCGTGCCTGGCATGGTGCAATGGTTCCTGTTGAGTGTTCCACCCAGTCATCCAGTTTTTCAATACTGTTAGTTGCAAACACTGAGAAGCGGAATGCGCCCGTCTGCGGCCCTGCTTCGTGGTCGCGCTGCAACTGCACGCGCACCTCTTTGGTTTCGCCATTCGCGCACATCAAAGGCGCCAGGAAATACACATCGCGAAACTCGATTGAGCCCTGCAGCGAGCCGTGCATAAATGCTCCGGCCACCATCTCCATATGGCCTGTTCCGGGGATCAGCGAGATGCCGTTTTGGAATCTGTGTTCTGAAAGCACCCAGCGGCTCTGCTGCGAAAACTGCCCGGCATATACAATCGCATCCGTAGTATTCAGCAGCCGCTGCTCTAGCCATGGATGCGGAGAGGCTGAGCGCACCCCCATGCCCACCTCGCGCCACAGGCCCCAGTTCACCACAGTTACTTTGCCCCCGCGGCTTACTGCGAAAGCGTCAAGAAATGCGTTGGCTGCCGCATAATCCACCTGCCCTGCAGGTGGAAGAATCGAACTGATGGAAGAGAACAGTACCATGAACGCAAGCGGTGCATCGCCGAGGACATCTTCAAGCACCAGCGTTCCACGCACCTTTGGAGCCAGAACGCGAGCGGCGCTGTCTGCGCTCTTTAGCATCAGCGGGCCGTCATCTAGTACACCCGCAGCATGAAACACTCCATCGATCTTTCCGAATTGCTTACGTGCCCGTGCAACCGTATCGCGCATCTGGCCGGGATTTGTTACGTCAGCCTGTGCCAAAAGCAGTCCGCCAGCCAGTACCCGAATCTCAAGTAGCTTGCGGATGCGCCCTTTGTCAGCTTCCGCTTGTTGTGGATCGGCAAGCGCTGTTTCCCATTGCGCTTCAGGCGGCAATGGTGAGCGGCCCACAAGCACCAAGTGTGCCTTGAATTCGCGTGCCAAGTACTCAGCAATCACAAGCGAAAGCCCGCCCAGGCCGCCAGTAATCAGGTACACGCCTCCGCGCTCCAGCCGGCGGCGCTCCGGCGCTGCAGACAGGTTAAAGGGATCGAGATACTCCATGAAGCGCTGCCCATTGCGATAAGCGACCGTGGCGCTTTCGCCAGTGGATGTCATCTCGGCAATCAGCAGGGCCGTAGGTTCCTGCGTCTCTGAGCCTTCAAGATTCAGATCAATCGCGCGGCATGTAATTCCGGGAAGTTCCTTGGGGATCACGCGCGCCGGCCCAAGCAGCACCGCACGTGCCGGGGCGCGCACCGGTTCCTCACCAACCTGCTGCATATGGTTTGAAACCAAGGCAATATCAATCTCAACCAGATCGAGATCAGCCAACGCCTGTGCAAGGTAGAGCGGACTACAGAAGCTGCGCTCCAGCGTCTGTTCCAGAGGCAAATCAGAGTCTTCAACTGACCACAAGTGCAGAATTTTTCGCGGCGCGGCTCCCGCCTTCAGAACGTCAGCTAGGAGTGTGTCATAGTCTTTGCGCACCGCAGCTCGCACTATGTAGCTGCCCTTCTTGTTTTGCCTGTAAGCAGTACCTGCATCGACAAGAATCACTTCGTTCTTCGTTGCCCTCAGCGTGGTAGCGATGCGATCTGCCATTCCCTTCGAGTCGCGAAAGATGATCCAAAGGCACGGCTGGTTTACCGCTACAGGGGCAAGCGGAGCAGGCTTCCAATTCCTGCGATAAAGCCACATCTCCTCGCTGGCCATCGCCTGCGTAGCCAATGCGTCGGCGGGCGCGCTCGCCCGATGAACCGCGTCGGGCTCAATCCAGAATCTCTGATGCTCAAACGGATAAGTAGGAAGCGGAATGCGCTGCACAGCGCCAGGCGTATTCAGTTTTGACCAGTCCACCTCCGCACCCAGGGTCCAAAGCTGTCCAAGTGTCGTAAGTGCGCAATGCTGCGCTGGCACGCTCTCGCGCGGATGCGGTAGAGACTGGAACGCATTGGCTGCTGCTCCGCCTTGCTGACGAGCCAGTGACGTAAGCACATTGCCCGGCCCTGCCTCGATCAGAATCTGCTCCGGATTCTTGAAGAGCTCGGCAAGATTATCTGAGAAGCGAACTGTCGAGCGAATGTGGCGCGCCCAATAGGCTGGGTCGGCAGCCTCTTCAGATTTGATCCATGTGCCGCTCACGTTGGAGAGATAAGGAATGTGCGGCGCACGAAAAGTTACAGTGCGCAACCGCTCTTCAAACGCGGCCAGAATCGGATCCATCATCCCGGAGTGGAATGCGTGCGATGTGAAAAGCCGCCGACAATCAATCGACTTTTTGCCTAGGCTCTCTTCAAACGCCGCAATCTCTTCTGTTGGCCCTGAGACCACGCACATGCCAGGATTATTGATAGCAGCCATCGAGAGCCAGCGGGGTAGTTGCACCTCGGTGGCTGGTTGCGGAACCGCAAGCATTGCGCCTGCGGGCTGTTCAAAGATGAGCCGTCCGCGGAAGGTAACAATAGCCAGTGCATCCGCAAGCGAGAACACGCCAGCCAAGCACGCCGCCACATATTCACCAATGCTGTGGCCTACCATCGCAGCAGGTCGCACGCCCAGCGACATCCACCATTGCGCGAGAGAATACTCAATGGCGAACAGCGCGGGCTGCGTCAGCCAAGTTTGGTTCAATTTCTCCGATGCGGCGCCTTTCTCTTCGTCGGGCGGATAGAGCGCCTTGATGAGGTCAACACCTAGTGGCTCGCGAAGATGCTGCGAACACTGGATGAGGGCCTCGCAGAAGACCGGCTCATTCTCAAAAAGTTCGCGGCCCATGTTCACGTACTGGGAACCCTGCCCTGAGAACATGAACGCGACTTGTGGCACCGCCTTGCCTGCCACGCCGAAGACAGGCTTCTTGCGGTTTGTACTGGCAAGCGCCGCTATGGCTTCCGCGGTGTCTTCCACTACGAACGCACGTCGATGCTGGAAGGCGTGTCGGCCCTGCTGGCAGGTAAATGCAGCGTCTGCCAGATTCACCTCCGGGTGTCCACTCAGGTAATCGGCCAAATTGGCGAATGCCTGGTCTGCTGCGTTTTCACTCTTTGCCGAGACAGTGAGCAATTGGTATTGCCGATGCTGGCGCGCAATATTCTTCGGCGGTGCTTCTTCCAGTATTACGTGAGCGTTCGTGCCGCCAATTCCGAGTGCCGTAACTCCAGCGCGCCTCGGGGTTACGGCGGGGGGCCATTCCTTCAATGTGCTGTTGATAAAAAACGGGCTGTCTTTCAACTCAATGTGCGGATTCAGCGAATTGAAGTTCAGGCTCGCCGGCAATTGCCCATGCTCCAGCGCCAGCACGGTCTTGATCAGCCCGGCCACGCCTGCTGCGGTATCAAGGTGTCCCACGCTTGACTTCAACGAACCTATCCCGCAGTAGCCGCACTTTGCGGTAGATTTGCGAAACGCCTGCGTCAGCGCGCGAACTTCAATCGGGTCGCCCACCACGGTTCCGGTTCCGTGCGCTTCCACATAAGAAATATCGCCGGCCGTTACGCCCGCAAAGGCCAGCGCTTCGGCAATCACTTCAGCCTGGCCTTCCACGCTCGGCGCCAGGTAACCCACCTTGCGCGCGCCGTCGTTGTCGATAGCCGAGCCAAGAATCACCGCATGAATATGGTCGCGGTCTTCGAGCGCATCTTCCAGTCGACGCAGTGCCACAATGCCAAGACCGCTCGCAAACACTGTGCCGCTTGAGTTCGAGTCAAATGACCGGCAGTGGCCATCGCGCGAAAGTATCTCCCCTTCGCGATAAAGGTAGCCAAGTCCGTGCGGAATCTCGATCGTCACTCCGCCAGCCAGCGCCATGTCGCACTCAAAGTCGAGCAGGCTCTGGCAGGCCAGGTGTACGGCAACCAGTGATGTGGAGCAGGCAGTTTGTATGTTGATGCTAGGCCCGCGTAAATCAAAATGATACGAGGCGCGGGTCGCCAACACGTCTTTGTCATTGCCGGTCTGCTTTAACTGGAATAGTCCCGCCGATTCCAGCAGTCGTCGATTGGCAAGCAGATTGTTGATCAGGTAAGTGTTCATGCCCGATCCGGCAAACACTCCTATTGACCCGCGAAAGTGCTGCGGAACATGCCCAGCGCTCTCAAGCGTTTCCCACGCGCACTCCAAGAAGTGCCGGTGTTGCGGATCCATAATCGACGCGTCTCTCGGGCTGAGGCCAAAGAAGGATGCGTCGAACAGCGGAACATCGTCCAATATGGAGGCGCGCTTTACGTACTCTGGGCTGGCGAGATCTTCCGGCGTTGCGCCGGCTGCAAGCAAATCCGCGTCGGAGCGGTCGCGAATTGCTTCCACGCCGTCATGCAGGTTCTGCCAGAACTGGGTCAGATTGCGGGCGCCGGGAAAGCGGCCCGCCATGCCGACAATCGCGATAGTGGAGGGCTTCATGGCGGTCCTTTCACCGCTGCCGGGCCAATCGGCGCTGCTGAGCTCGATCGGATAGCTGGCTGTGCGCCTGCGATCCGGCAAGGTGGTTGGCGAGCGAAGCTACCGTCGAAAACTGAAAGAGGTCCAACAGCGCGACTTCGCGCCCCAAAGCCTCCTGCAGACGGGCGTGCACTTCGGCGACGGTCAGGGAGTGGGCGCCTAGGTCAAAGAAGTTATCTTCCATCCCGACGCTGTGTACGCCCAGCGCCTCCTGCCAGACACGGGCAAGAATGCGCTCCGTCTCCGTTGCAGGTTCAGGACCGGGCTGCAACCCAGCAACAGCAGCGCTCGGCGGCGGCATCTTCAGTAGCGCTTTGCGATTGATCTTTCCGTTGTCAGTCAATGGCAACACATCAAGAAACACAAAGGCTGAGGGAACCATATAGTCGGGCAATTGCGCGTCCAGTGCGGCGCGCAAAGCTGTGGCCGTCGTGGTCTCTGCGGAGTTGGCCACCAGGTAGGCCACTAGCCGCTTGTCGCCCTCGCGGTCTTCGCGCAGCACAATTACGGCCTGCCGCACTCCCGCGCACTTCTCTAGCAGCGCTTCAATCTCTCCGGGTTCAATGCGGTGTCCGCGCAGTTTTATCTGGTAATCCGCGCGCCCCAGGAATTCTATGTTTCCATCCGGCATAAAGCGCGCCAGATCTCCGGTGCGATAGATGCGCTGCGCTGAGAGCGCTGGCATGGTAAGAAAGCGGTCAGCAGTCAGGTCCGGTCTGTTCCAGTAGCCGCGTGCCACGCCGGCACCGCCAATAAACAGCTCGCCTACTTCTCCAATCGGAACAGGGTTCAACTGCTCGTCGAGTATGTAAATCTGCGTGTTTGCTATCGGTTTGCCGATCGAAACCGAACTGTTCACCTCTTCTGTAAGGCAGGTCGTGGACCAGATCGTTGTCTCAGTTGGCCCGTACATGTTGTGAATTTTGCCCTTGAATACTTGACGTAAATGGTGAATCAACGCAGCAGGCACAGCTTCGCCACCCAACAGTATCTGCTTCAACGCGCCCAGCGCGGCAAAGGCGCGCGTATCCAGCGTCAGCATGCGCGCCAGCGATGGCGTCATCTGCAAATGCGTTACATGGTGCTGGTTGATCTCGTCGGCAACCGTCGCAGAGCCCTCGTCGCCATGAATCACAACGGTAAAGCCACGCGTTAGCGTCCAAAAAAGCTCCAGCACCGAGATGTCAAAAGATACGCTCGTAACTGCGAGCCACACTCCGGGCTCGCAGCCAATGGCGCGATCCATACCGGTGAAGAAATTCACCACATTGCCGTTCTCCACCATCACGCCCTTGGGCCTGCCAGTTGACCCTGAGGTATAGATAACGTACGCGATGTTGCCGGATACAGCACCCGAGGTGATAACCTGCGAACTCTCAAGCACAATGGATGGATCTTCGGCGTCGAGTACAGTGAGGCGGCCAGCAGCCAGCGGAATCCGACTGCGCGTCTCCCCATTCGTAAGCAGAACCGTCATACCCGAGTCTTCAATCATCAGCGCCAAGCGTTCCTTTGGGTAGCTTGGATCTAACGGGACGTAAGCTCCACCAGCCTTGAGAATCGAAAGCATCCCAACCACCAGCGTCTCCGTACGTCCCATTGAGACGCCTACCAGCGTCTCCGGCTTTACACCCAGGCACTGCAGCTTCCGCGCCAGCCGATTCGAGCGCTCATCCAGTTCGCGATACGTGAGCTGCCGGTCTGCTGATATCAATGCAACGGTATCAGGAGTGCAAGCGGCCTGACGACAGAACAGTTCGGCAATCGTGCTATTGCGCGGGTAGTCGGTCTCGGTTTTGTTCCACTCAAGCAACTGAACGAGTAACATGAAAGTTCTCCAGGAACAGATACTCGATTCCGGTTCCGAGAAAGGTCTCAATGGCCTCATCGGGTGTGTTCACAATCGGCTGTCCTTTTACGTTGAAGCTGGTATTCAGCACCATCTGGCGCCCCGTGGTTTTGCCCACCGCTTCAAGCAGCTCATGGAAATCAGGATTGTCGTTGGCAGAGACTGTCTGCAGCCGTGCAGAGCCATTCACGTGCGTAATCGCCGGAAGCAGACTCCGCATCTCAGGCCGCACGTTGACAATGCTGATCATGTAAGGAAACTCCGAGCCTTGCGGCACATCGAACCAGCGATGCGCTTCCTCCACCGCACAGGCAGGTGCAAAGGGCCGGAACGCTTCCCGTTTCTTCACCATGGCGTTGATGCGATCACGCATCTCTGGGTGGCCGGGGTCCGCCAGGATGCTGCGGTTGCCCAGTGCGCGCGGGCCATATTCCATGCGCCCGCGGGACCAAGCAATCACGCGTCCATCAGCAATAAGTTTAGATGCGGAAGCGCAGGTGGCATCAAGAGATCCAAGATTCTGCCATTGAATCTTTCCGTCAAAGCGATGCAGGGCAGCTTCAATTTCGGCGGTGGAGTATTTCGGCCCGAATAGCGGCGCGGGCAGCCTGAGATTCGGGATCTGCTGCGCAAGTGAGGTGCGATAGAGCGCCGCGCCCAGAGCCACGCCATCATCGCCCGCCACCGGCTGCACGTAGACTTCATCGAAGAGGCGCGAGCGGAAGAGTTTGCCGTTTGCTGTACAGTTCAAGGCCACGCCTCCTGCCAGAGCAAGACGGCGCAAGCCGGTCTCTCTTCCAAAGTGTTCGCAGACGTGCATCACCACGCGCTCAAGGCACTCCTGCAGCGCCGCCGCCACATCTTCATGGATGGAACTTACCGATTGTGCCGGCAGCCTGTGCGGAACCAGATGTTCATCCAGGTAGGCGCGGGTTGCCAGATAGTTCTCGCGCTCCTCGCGCGTCTTGTTCAGCTTTAGTAAGGGAATACGGAACGATCCGTCCTCGCGCAGTTCCACGGCCTGCTCAAAAAAATGCCGGTAGTGCGACGGGTCGCCGTAAGGCGCCAGTCCCATAATCTTGTATTCGTCTGAATTGAAGTCAAAGCCCAGGTGTAACGTAACGAGCGAGTACAGAATGCCGATCGAGTCATTGGCACCAATGGTGCGGATCTTCTCGAACTCGCCATCGTGAAAGTCGTAAACGCTCAAGCTTTCAATTTCACCCATCGCATCGTTCACGACGATTAGGCACTCATCCCAGCCCGAGGTGTAGGCAGCGCTGGCTGCATGGGCCAGGTGGTGGCCTACTGAGTACACTCTGTCTTCAGGGAAGCCGGGTAGGTCGCGGCGTACCTGCTCCAGCAGTGCCTCGCGGGAGAAGACACTCTTGTATAGCGCTGACGAAATTTCATCTGGCGCGTAAAGCTGGCGGTAAGGCTCGTAATCGAATCCGTGGGCAATCTCATCAATGTCGTTGATCGAGAGACCGGCCTCGGCAAGGCAAAAATGGATGGCGTCGATTGGGAAATTGCCGGTTGCCTTTTGCCTGTTGAAGCGCTCCTGCTCTGCAGCAACAACCAGCCTTCCGTCAATTACCAGCGCGGCCGCGGCATCCATGCCCTGCGTGATGCGGTATTCACGCTCATCCAGGCCCGGGAAACTTGCCTTCTTGAACGGCATGGAGTTTTCCAGCCCGCTAATTCCAATAATCTTCATCCTTGCCCCTTTCAAACACGTACCCGAGGCAGCATTCAACCTAGTTGATTCGGGGGCCCTTTACAGCATGCTGCACATACCGGGTAAAGCCTGAGGCCGTCCTGGTTTGAGTGGAAAGCTATTGGACCACTCAAAGACACACTATCCCCGTGCGGAGCGGCATTCATCAACGGAAGACTAGCATAGCCAGTCCCTCGCGGTAATCAGGGGGATTCTCCCTGCACCAAGTTCAATAACCCTTGTAAGTGGTATCGGATAGCACGAAGAAAGCATCAGTGACTGTCTGTCTTGAATTCACCCCTGGGAACGAGCTGAACTGCGAGGTAAGCCGCAATGCCTACTGATGTGGCGGAAGTGCCTAAAACGCGCCATAATTCCTCCCACTGCCCAGCCCCAAGGCCACAGTAGTATTCTTCCTTTCGGACTGATAACCTTTGCTCCGACGAGGACAAAAAATATGACGCGGATTTTGTTTGCTATTTTGCTCTGCTCCCTTGGTGTCACTACAGCGCAAAGCCAGAGCCCAATGGCTGGTGCAGGTCACGGCATGGGCCTGATCAAGGTAATGATTCTGGACGGGCAGAGCGGGGGCGCTTACCACAACTGGAAGCTAACCACCCCGGTACTCAAGGCCGAGCTTGAAGAGACCGGGCTGTTTTCGGTCACGGTTGTCAGCGCCCCGTCCTGGGGGCAGGACTTCAGCGGCTTCGAACTCCCACTGAGCCACTACCAGGCCGTTGTCATGAACTATGACGGCCCCGACTGGCCCGCGAATCTTAAGACAAGCTTTGAACAATACGTCAGGGGAGGCGGAGGAGTGGTGATTGTTCATGCTGCTGACAATGCCTTTCCAAACTGGCCAGAATTTAACCTGATGACCGGTATCGGCGGCTGGAGAGATCGTACCCAGCAGTCCGGGCTCTACTGGTACATCCAGGACGGCAAGCTCGTCTCCGACCCATCCCCTGGGCCAGCCGGAATGCACGGCGCGCGCCTTCCGTTTCAGGTGGCGGCACAGCAGCCTGAGCATCCGATTTTAAAGGGATTGCCGCCCGTCTGGATGCACTTTCCCGACGAGCTGTACGGCAGATTGCGCGGCCCCGGACAAAACATGACGGTGCTGGCTACTGCACACTCCGACCCGAAAAATAAAGGCACAGACCACGACGAGCCCATCCTTATGGTCCTCAGCTACGGCAAGGGACGCATCTTCCACACCGTGCTCGGCCACGATGTAGCCGCGCTCAGTTGTGTGGGCTTTATCGCCACGTTCCAGCGCGGGACAGAGTGGGCAGCCACCGGCAAAGTCACGCAAAAGATCCCGGCGGCGTTTCCAACCATCAACACTGTCAGCTATCGTGCAGACATTGCTGAGATGGACCCGGCAATGTTGAAGGATGCCTCAGATGTGGTTCGAATTCAGCCCAAGCCCGTCGCGCCGCCCCCCATGTTATCGCCGCACGGCATGTCGCCGCACGGAGCATCGCCGCATGGCGCGCCCCCGCCCGACCGGTTGCATGTTCAATAAGCAGCCATCTCCTTGCCCCTCCCTTGGATGAAGCTCAACGGGAGGGGCAAGCCATGTTCATTTATTGGTGAATTCAGGTCGCGCGATAGGGTTTGCTGTAGTGCGTCGTCCATTCCACCAGGCTCGCGTTCATAAAGCGCCAACTGGCGCGCTTCGTATCGACCTCCATCAGCATGTAGGCGTTGGGGTCGTAGCGGGTGGCGGCCATTGCGTAGTGCAGCGGGCCGTAAGTCTTCCCAAAGTCAATCCACTTGTGCAGATGGCCGGCGACCACCAGTTGAATACTCTCCTGGTATTTGCGCAGCAGCGAATGCAGACCGTAGTCGCTGAATTCCATGGGTACGTCAAGGAAAAGCGGGTAGTGGATAAAA
>Ga0316220_1002633_pt1 | contig 16293 bp, 9 predicted proteins | sample TBH18005metaG_FD_203632 | JGI IMG/M metagenome (GOLD analysis project Ga0316220, IMG submission 203632) | Freshwater microbial communities from Trout Bog Lake, Wisconsin, USA - TBH18005 | ecosystem: Environmental > Aquatic > Freshwater > Lake > Hypolimnion/Profundal zone | place: USA: Wisconsin...
GCCGCGTCGCTGAAACTGGTCGTCGTCGCCATCAAGGTATTCTTTCGTTTCCTGCATCTGCGGCACCGGATTCCCGAGGACATCGCCGAAATCCTGCCGCTTCCCAGAGTGGAACGCTACCTGCCCGAAACGCTGAACGAAGCGCAGGTGGAGCAACTCATCGAGAGCGTTCCCGTCGATCGTCCGCTCGGCCTGCGCGACCGCGCCATGCTGGAACTGCTCTACGGCAGCGGGCTGCGCGTCTCGGAGATGGCCGGTGCGCGCCTGGAGCATCTGCACCTCGAAGAACATATCATCCGCGTGACCGGCAAAGGGAACAAGACCCGCCTGGCGCCGGTGGGAAGCAAGGCATGCGAAGCGATCGAACAGTACCTCGCCCAGGAGCGCCCTCTATTTGTGAAGCGGCGCACCGGCAGCGAGTTGTTTCTGTCCATTCGCGGCACTCGGCTTACGACGGTTCGTTGCTGGCAGATCGTTCGCGAACGCGCGCGCCAGGCCGGGCTGGAGCAAGCCGTTTACCCCCACCTGTTGCGGCATTCCTTCGCCACGCATCTGCTCACCAACGGGGCGGATCTGCGGGTCATCCAGGAAATGCTCGGCCATGCGGATATCTCGACCACGCAGATCTACACGCACGTGGACCAGGTGCGGTTAAAGAGCGTGCATCGCATGTTTCATCCCCGCTCCGGCAGGTAAGAGAATACGGCAGCGGTTCCGAACACGGGTGGTGATTGGTGGTCGCGCCAGCGTCTTGGAGCAACGGCAGTCCTGTCTTCCCATTGCCCACAAGTCCGCCGGTCCTGATTTCAGCGCCGAAGGCGCGACCGCAAACGGTCCGACGCAAACAGGGCGTGTACCTCTTTCCCCTACTTCCCGCCAATCCGCGTCGTCAGCCAGCGTAGCGTCACGGCTCCGACAGTCTGCAAGCTGGCCGGGCTGAGCTTGTCGAGCGTGTCGTCCGCCGTGTGCCAGTAGGGATAATCGAAGTCGATCAGGTCGATCGTCGGGATGTGCGACTGCACCAGCGGCACGTGGTCGTCGAGAATCGTGCGGTTGTAGAATCCGAACCGGTTGCGTTCGCCGAGTTGGTCGGCGGCGGCGAAAATCTGCTGGGTGAGCAAGGACGGGGAATCCGGCGAGAGCGTGATCGAGAGGTCCTTCTTTCCGATCATGTCCCAGAGCACGCCCGCCTTGAATTGCGCATTGCGTTTGGACTCCCGCAGCAACCTCCCATAGTGGCGGCTGCCATAGAGGCCGTCCGCCGCGACCGCATCGGGGGGGGTAAATTGCACGAACGCCTCTTCGCCGTCGAAAAAGACGAGCTCCACGCGACTGGCCAGCGCCGGGTCCAGCGCCAGCACTCGCGAAAGTTCCATCAAAGCGCCGGTGGAAGAGGCTCCGTCGCTTGCGCCGACAAAACGGATCGTGTCGAAAGTCTTGGTGTCGTAGTGCGAGCAGACGATGAATTCCTGCGTGGCGTCCGACCCGCCGTAACGGGCGATGAGGTTGACGAACTGCATGGAACCGCGCGGCGTGGAATCGGCGAACGCCTGGCGCTCGACAGCCCAGCCGTTGCGGGTCAGTTCCGCGGCGATCAAGTCGCGGGTCTTTCCCAGTTCCGGTGAGCCGGCCGGGCGCGGCCCGAGATCGCACTGGGCGCGGGTATGGGCAAAAGCTTTCTCTCCGGAGAACTCCTTCCAGATTTCCGCGGGTGGCGGTTGCGCGGAAACAGCGTTCGGTTTGGAAACGTTGGGAAGCGGGGAATGGCGCCGGCACCCGTCGGTGGCGGCAACGACCACGACGGCGAAGATAAACGCCGCGGTTGTTCTTAGAAAACGGGTCTTATTCATCGGGCAAACCTAACACCAGAAGAAGCCGTTGCAGATCGTCTGTGCCGTAATATTCGATCTCAATGCGCCCGCGCTTTTCCCCGTGATGAACCACAACGTGGGTCGCCAGGTGCTGCTGCAGGCGATTCTGGACGTGAAGGAGCGAGGGCGCCAGCGCGGCGGTCGGTTGCACCGCCGACTTGATGCCGTTGGCCCGCGCCACGGCCGGCGAGAGATGCGCGGCCACAAGCTTCTCAGTGGCGCGCACGGTGAGGTTCTGGCGGAGAATCGCGTCGGCCAGCAGGCTCTGTTCCTGATGCGTCTTCACTCCCAAAAGCACTTTCGCGTGTCCCACGGAAATGCGCTCCTGAGTCAGCCAACTCTGCACGTCGGGCGCGAGATCGAGCAGGCGCATGCTGTTGGCGACTGCGGCCCGGCTCTTGCCCACCTTTTGCGCGATATCCTCCTGGCGAAGCCCGAACTCCTCGGCAAGCCGCCGATACGCCCTGGCTTCTTCGATCGCATTGAGATCTTCGCGCTGGATATTCTCGATGAGGGCGAGTTCGAGCACCTCCTGATCGGACGCTTCGCGAACGATGACGGGGGCTTCCTTCAGGCCGACGATCTCCGCGGCCCGCCACCGGCGCTCGCCGGCGACCAGCTCGTATTTTCCATCCCGCTTGCGGACAATCAGCGGCTGGATGATGCCGCGTTCGCGGATCGATTCGACCAACTCTTGCAGCTTCTCGCCGCGGAAATCGCTGCGCGGCTGGAAAGGGCTGGCCACCAGTTCGGCCAGCAGCACGTTCTGTACACGTTCACCCGCCTCGATGACTGGCTGGGGCGCAGCCACGCGTGGTTGTATCAAGGCACCGAGGCCTTTGCCCAAGGCAAGTTTCGACATGAGGGCGAGTATGCCACCATCGATGCCCGCTGCCAATGGGCAAAGTGAGAATCCTCTAGGGCCGCAGGGGGCCGCTCAGAGCGGGAGTCAAAAACTTCCGCTCGCATTAAGGCGCGCGACCTCTTAATTTTCACTCCCCGCCGCCTCTGCACCCGGCGGAATTTCCGTTTATGACCAGTTCCGAAATTCGCCAGTCGTTCCTCGATTTCTTTCGCGAGAAAGAGCACACCATCGTGCCTTCGGCCAGCCTGATGCCCGGCTCGCCGAACCTGCTCTTCACCAATGCCGGCATGAACCAGTTCGTGCCCATCTTCCTGGCCGAAGCGGCTGCCGACGTGAACCGCTGGCCCGGCGCCACCCCTGCCAGCGCCACGCGCGCGGCGGATACTCAGAAGTGCATCCGCGCCGGCGGCAAGCACAACGACCTGGACGATGTGGGCCTGGACACCTACCACCACACGTTTTTTGAGATGCTCGGCAACTGGTCCTTCGGCGATTATTTCAAGGCCGAAGCCATCGAATGGGCGTGGGAACTGGTGGTGAACCGCTGGAAATTCCCGCCGACCCGCCTGTACGCCACCGTCTATAGTCCGGACAAATCGAAGGGCGATCCCTCGGAGTTCGACCAGGAAGCGTACGACCACTGGGCGGCGCTGTTCCGCGGCGTGGGACTGGACCCTGCGGTGCATATCGTCAACGGCAACAAGAAGGACAATTTCTGGATGATGGGCGAGACCGGACCGTGCGGGCCGTGCTCGGAGTTGCATGTCGATCTCACCCCCGGCGGGGATACCAGGGGCAGGCTGGTGAATCAGGGCACCGCCGAGTGCATCGAAATCTGGAACCTCGTGTTCATCCAGTTCAACGCGAATGCGGACGGAACGTTCTCGCCGCTCCCGGCCCGGCATGTGGACACGGGGATGGGGTTTGAGCGCGTCACCTCCATCCTGCAAGGCACCAAGAATTTCTCCGACTTCGCCAACGCCCGCGTTTCCAATTACGAGACCGACATTTTCCGCCCGATCTTCGACGAACTGGAGCGGATGAGCGGGAAACGGTACGCCTCCACGCTCCCGGTGTCCGGCAGCACGGGGGACACCGAGCAGGAGAAGATCGACGTGGCGTTCCGCGTCATCGGCGACCACATCCGCACCCTGAGTTTCTCCATCGCCGACGGCATCCAGCCCGGCAACACCGACCGCAATTACGTTCTGCGCCGCATCCTGCGCCGGGCGGTGCGGTACGGGCGCACCCTCGGGTTCCACAAGCCGTTCTTCTACGAACTGGTGGATGTCCTCGCGCGGACTATGGGCGATGTGTTCCCGGAAATTCGGGAGAAACAGCAGCACGTGAAGGAGGTGATTAAGCGGGAGGAGGAGGCGTTTAATCGGACGCTGGATCGCGGAATCACAGATTTTGGGGATTACATCTTCGACCGTATTACCGAAGCAGTCTCCACTTCGACGCTTGGGCATGGCTTCGGTGTTCGTTGGAGAGGGCGCTCGGAGTCTGATATTGGTGCGACGAATTGGATTGATATCGGACCTGGAGACATTCCAATGCAACTGGCGAATCACGGAATACCTTCCGATGGTCTCGCGATTAAGGACCGGTTTGCGTTTGAACTTTATGATACTTACGGCTTCCCCATCGATCTCACAGAATTGATGGCTCGAGAGATAGGCGTGACCGTCGATGTCGCCGGTTTCAACGCCCTCATGGACCAGCAGCGCGCCCGCGCCCGGGCCGCCCAAAAACGCGAAATCATCTCCGTTTCCAACATCGAAGCCGCGCCGACGCGCTTCATCGGGTACGAAATCCTTACGACACCGGCGACCGTCCTCGACGTGGTCGATGTGAAAGGCAAAACCGCCGTCATCCTCGACGTTTCCTCCTGCTACGCCGAAATGGGCGGGCAGGTGGGCGATTCGGGTGAGATTTCCGGCTCGGGCCAGCTCTGGCATGTCGTCAACACGCAGAAAACCGGCGCGACCTGGCTCCATTTCCTCGCGGAAACCGACGCGCCCGCCGTCGGCGCCGAGGTCACGCTCATGGTCGATGCGTCGCGGCGCTCGGCTATTCAACGCCACCACACCGTGACGCACCTGCTCCACTGGGCGTTGCACGAGGTCGTCAACAAGGACGCCACCCAGAAGGGTTCCTTTGTCGGACCGGACAAGCTTACATTCGACTTCAACAGCGGCGCGCTCACGCCGGCCCAGGTGCGCGACATCGAGCGGCTCGTCAATGAGCGCATCGTGGAAAACGCCGGCGTTTCGTGGACCGAAACGCCCTTTGCCGAAATCCGCAACCGCCCCGACGTGATGCAGTTCTTCGGGGACAAATACGGGGACACCGTGCGCGTCGTGCAGATCGGCGGACGCGCGGGCGGTCTCGACGGTTATTCCATGGAACTCTGCGGCGGCACACACACGCGCGCCACAGGCGAGATCGGTCTGTTCCGGATCGTCAGCGAAGCCGCCATCGCCGCCGGGGTGCGCCGCATCGAGGCGGTCGCCGGGATCGAAGCCTATGACCAGGCGCGCACCGCCGCCGACCGGCTTTCCATTCTCGCCACGAAGCTCAATTCACCGCTCGGCGAACTGGAGAAGAAGCTCGACGCGCTCCTGGCCGACCAGAAGGACTTGCAGAAGCAACTCAAAGCCGCCCAGCAACGCCAGGCCGCCGACACCGCCCGCGCGCTGCTGGCGAAAGCGGAAATCGTCAACGGCGTCCCGTTCATTGCCGCCAACCTCGGCGGTGTCGATGGCGACGCGCTGCAATCGGTCGCCGACGCGCTCAAGGGGCAATTCCAAGGCGTTCTCGTCCTGGCATCCGCGCTGGACGGCAACGTCGCGCTGGCCGCATCCGTCTCGCCCGAGTTCACCAAGCAATACCAAGCCGGAAAACTCATCCAGCGTATCGCGCCGATCGTTGGCGGGAAAGGCGGCGGACGCCCCGATTTCGCCCGCGGAGCGGGGAAAGACACCGCCAAACTGGAAGCCGCGCTCGTGGAGGCCCGGGCGGCGATTTAGGGCCTGGCCCAAGATAAGGTTTCCAAGATGGTGCAGGGCTTCTCGGTGCAGGAGCCTGGCCGTCGCGCCACGGCTTCGCCGCTCCGAATGGTCTCACGTCCATTCCAGGTAGAGGTCAGGAGGTCTGAGCCTCAGAAGTCCTGAGCCTGGCCGGAAAAACCAAAGAATCGCTTGCTATTGCGACTGATTCTCAATATCTTTCCGCCGCCTTGAATATACGCCTGCCTCATCCTCACTCCGCCACGGCATTTCCGCTGTCGAAAGCCCGGTGCGGGGAACGCCTGCGCGTCGTCGGCATTCGCCCTGACGCTCCGGACGGCCTCCGCCTTCGCGAACTCGGCTTTCACGAGGCGGCGGAAGTTTGCAAGGTTAGCGACGGCAGCGCCCTGATCTGCCGGCTGCGCGGGGTCCGCCTTGCCATCGGGCGGGATCTGGGTGCGGAAGTGCTGGTCGAACCGATTGTCTCATGAACACCGCCGAAGCTTCCGCGCCGCTCAGTCAACTAACCGCCGGGCAAAAAGCCCGAATCGTCGCATTCGATCTGCCGCCCGAGCAGAAAACGCGGCTTTTCGAGATGGGCCTGACCGTTGGCGCCGAGGTGGAGTTGGTGCGGTTCGCGCCATTGGGCGATCCGATCGACCTCAAGGTGCGCGGCTATCATCTGTCGCTCCGCAAACGGGAGGCTTCGGGGATAATGGTGCGGGTGGCTCAGAATTCAACGAAGGGCTGAAAGCAACCGTTCGAATGGGACCATATCCGACTTGGATCGTTGCGCGTAAACCCGTCGGAACGACGGGTGTAATATCGAGAGGGGTTTTGCGATCGCGCCAGCGCCTTGGAGTGCGGCAGTCCTGTGCCGCCTTCGCAAGCCGGACAGATCTATTTTCTACCGAAAGACCTGTCAGGCACAACGCGCTTCCGCCCTCCTTCGCCGTGCAAGAAGCGACGCGCCATCCCAAGGCGGCACAGGACTGCCGCACTCCAAGACGCTGGCGCGACCATCGGGGCTCCATTTCCAGTGCGCCTGCCATGAGGGCATCCGTCGTAATGTCCGGCAACTCTTTTTAGTATCCGCCCTATGGCAACCGTCGAAACGCCCAGCCGCCCACTGCCGACCGTCGAAACCGAACGGCACATCGCCATCGCAGGCAACCCCAACTGCGGCAAGAGCACGATTTTCAACGCCCTCACCGGCATGCGACAAAAGGTGGGCAACTATCCCGGCGTCACCGTCGAGCGCAAACTGGGCCGCTTTTTCGGCAGTCACGGCGAGCCGATGACGCTTCTGGATCTTCCGGGCAGCTACAGCCTGCAAGTGCGCTCGCCCGATGAAGCGGTCTCCCGCGATGTGCTGCTGGGCCGGCGAACGGACACCGCGCGCCCCGACGTCATCGTTGCCGTCGTGGACGCCTCCAATCTGGAGCGCAATCTCTATCTGGTCGCGCAGTTGCTCGACATCGGTCTGCCCGTGGTTGTCGCCCTGAACATGGCGGATGTGGCCGAGCAAAACGGGATTCGCATCGACTTTGCCAGGCTTCAGGAAGAACTGGGCGTTCCCGTCATCCCGATGGTTGCCACCGAAGGCGCGGGGCTGGTGGAACTCAAACAGACGCTTTCCCGCGTGCAGCAGCCGCCCGCCAAGCGCCCGTCCATGCCGGAGGCGATCGACCGCGAAGCGCGCTCGCTCGCCGAACAATTGCCGGTGCTGGAGGGCGTCGCCTTTCCCGAAGCGCTGCTCCTGCTCACGTTGCACGACCAGGCGCTCGCCGAGCTGGCCGAGCACAACGACGCGATCGTTCAATCCACGCTCTCGGCCCAGGCGCGGCTGCGCGAGGCTGGCGTCGAACCGCTCACCGCGCTGGTCGAGGCGCGCTACGAATGGATTCACCAGGTCTGCGGCCGCGCCGTTCACAAGACGGAAGCGGCGGGCGGATCGGGTCTTTCGATTTCCGACCGCATGGACGCCTTCCTCACCCACCGGTTCTGGGGCTGGCTGGCGTTCCTGGGGGCGATGGCCCTGATGTTCCTCTGCATCTTCACGCTGGCAAAGGTGCCGATGGACTGGATCAAGGCGCTGACCGACGCCTCCAGCCTTTGGGTCGGCTCGCATATGCCGGAGAGCAATCTGCGCAGCCTCATCGTCGATGGCGCGATCCCCGGCGTCGGCGGCGTTGTCGTCTTTCTGCCGCAGATCCTGATCCTTTTCTTCTTCCTCGGACTGCTCGAAGACAGCGGTTACATGGCGCGCGCGGCGTTCATGATGGACCGGGTCATGGCGTCGGTGGGCCTCCATGGCAAGTCGTTCATCCCGCTGCTCAGTTCCTTTGCGTGCGCGATTCCCGGCATCATGGCCACGCGCACGGTTGAGAACAGGAAGGACCGCCTGGTGACGATTCTGGTGGCGCCGCTGATGAGTTGCTCCGCGCGACTGCCGGTGTACGGGCTGATGATCGCCGTGCTTATTCCGGGCGCGTCTCCCCTCGCCCAGGCCGGGATCATGCTCTCGATGTATCTGCTCGGCATTGTCGCCGCGTTCGCAATGGCGTTCGTCTTCAAAAAGACGCTGCTCAAGAGCGAAACGCCGATGCTGCTGCTGGAGTTGCCGCCTTACCGGCGCCCGCTGCTCTGGAGCATCGCGGTGCGGATGGTCGAGCGCGCCGGCATCTTCCTGCGCCGCGCGGGGACGGTCATCCTGGCGCTCTCGATCGTGCTCTGGGCGCTGGCCACGTTCCCGAAACCGTCCGATCCGCACACCACGAAGGCGGAGGCGATCTCGCAAAGCTACGCCGGACGCATGGGGCATTTCATCGAACCGGCAATCCGCCCGCTGGGGTACGACTGGAAGATCGGCATCGGGCTGATCGGGTCGTTTGCCGCGCGGGAGGTGTTCGTGGGGACGATGGCGATCGTTTACAACATCGAAGGCGACGTGGAGAAAGACACCGCGTCGCTGCGTGACACCATGCGGGCGGAGAAACGCGACGACGGTTCGCCGGTGTTCACCCCGTTGGTGTGCGTGAGCCTGATGGTCTTCTACGTCCTTGCCATGCAATGCATCAGCACCGTGGTGATTGTCCGCAGGGAAACGAACTCCTGGCGATGGCCGCTCTTTCAGATCGCCTACATGACCGTGCTGGCATGGATGGGAGCCTTCGTGGTGTTCCAGGGCGGACATTTGCTGGGATTGCAGTAGGTTGCGGAAGATGGACAGCAATCGGTCAGACTTTTTGAATCTCGGGGACGAGGAAGCAAGTTCGCGCGAAGCGCTTTGGAGTGCGGCGGCCCCCCGCCGCTTTGGGGTTACGCAGGGTGAACACTGGCCGCTCCCTGATCCAGGAGAACCCTTTTTGAATGCATTCTCCGAAAAAAAAGCGTCGTCGCGAGGGAGAAGCGCACTCCTAAAGCGGCGGAGGACCGCACGCACTCCAAAGCGTTTCGCGCCCTACCTTCGAACGCCCGCCAGAAACCGGAAGTCCGCGCCGGCGGGACGCCGACGCCAACACGCGAGACGCGTGTGCTCCCCGGAGTCCGCAATCCGCGCGCTTCCCGTGAAAGATGCCCGGTAATTTTATGAACCCGCTTCTCGATCAATTTCTTGTCGCAGCGGCTGTGGCGGTCGCGCTCTGCTATCTCGGCCGGTCGCTGTTTGGGGGCCGGGCGGGCCGGTGCGCCGGCGGTTGCCAGTGCCCTGCCCCCAAGTTAAAACCCTCGGCGCAACCCAATCCGAAATCATTCCTATGAACCAGCCGTCCATTCCTTGGGAGCGCATCCGCTCCGACTTTCCGATCCTCAACCAGCAGGTCCACGAACACCCTTTGGTCTACTTCGACAGCGCCGCCTCCTCGCAAAAGCCGCGGCAGGTCATCGACGCGCTGCGGTTCTATTACGAACACGATCACAGCAACGTTCATCGCGGCATGCACGAATTGAGCATGCGCGCGACGGCGCAGTTCGAGGGAGCGCGTGAACGCATCGCCCGTTACCTGAACGCCGCCGGCAAGGACGAGATCGTCTTCACGCGGGGAACCACCGAAAGCATCAATCTGGTGGCGCAGACCTGGGGCCGCAAATTCATCCGCGCAGGCGACGTGATTCTGCTCACCGAAATGGAGCATCACAGCAACCTCGTGCCGTGGCAGATTCTCGCCGGTCAAACCGGTGCCCGCCTGCGCTTCCTGCCGATTAACGACCGCCACGAACTGGCGATGGACCGAATGGGCGAATTCCTCACCCCGGAGGTGAAGCTCTTCGCTTTCGTGCATATATCCAACTCGCTGGGGACGATCAACCCCGCCGCCGAACTGATCCGCGCCGCCAAAGCCGTGGGGGCAACGACCTTGCTCGACGCCGCCCAGAGCGCCGGGCATATGCCTATCGACGTTCAGGCGCTCGGCTGTGATTTTCTCGCGTTTTCCGGCCACAAAATGTGCGGACCCACCGGCATCGGCGCGCTATACGGCCGGCGTGAAATCCTCGAACAAATGCCGCCGTGGCAAGGCGGCGGCGAGATGATCCTGAACGTGCAATACGAGAAAAGCACGTGGAAGCAGCCGCCACACCGGTTCGAAGCCGGCACGCCGAACATCGCCGACGCCATCGCGCTGGGCACGGCCATTGATTACATCGAGAGCATCGGACGCCAGGCCATCTTTGAGCACGACTGCGAGCTGGCCCGGTACGCCCACGAACGGATGGCCGAAATCCCGGGTCTGCGCGTCCTAGGCCCGCCTCTCGGGGCAAACACCCGCGGCGGGTTGCTGAGTTTCGCAATGGAACACGCCCACGCGCACGACGTGGTCACGCTCGCCGACCGCGAGGGAATCGCATTGCGCGGCGGCCATCATTGCACCCAGCCGCTGATGCATAAACTCGGACTGGAATCCTCCGCCCGCGCCAGTTTCTATTTCTACAACACCCGCGCCGAAGTGGACCGGCTGGTAGAAGTCCTCGCCGCGGCAAGCCGCTCGAGCGCTTCGTTCTCGCTGCCCCTCGGCGAGCTGTACGAGACGGTCGTCACCGATCACTCCACCCGTCCCCGCAACTTCGGGGAGCTCGGAGAGGGCGCCGTCCATGTGCATGGGGACAATCCCTCGTGCGGAGACACCATTGACCTGCACGTCCAGCTCGGCCCGGAAAAAATCGAGAACCTCAAGTTCACCGGGAAAGGATGCACCGTTTGCATGACCTCCGCGTCCCTGATGACCATGAAGCTCAAAGGCAAGGGACGCGAGGACGCCGTCCGCCTGATGCATCTCTTCCAGGATCAGGTTTCCGGAACGACGGCGGATGATTCCGGCCCGGGACCGCGCGAACTGGGCGACCTGAACGTCCTGCGCGGGGTTCGCGATTACCCGCAGCGCGTAAAATGCGCCATGCTGGCCTGGCGGGCCTTCGAACAGGCGCTCCAGGAGGCCGGTCACGAAGGACTGGAAACCGCGGTTTCCACGGAGGAATCGGGGGAGTAACCAGCGCCGAAACAGTGCGAGCGAGGGTAGGCGCGCCGGCGTCTTGGACTGCGGCAGGCCTGTGCCGCCTTCGGCTGCCGCTGTTGATTCAGAACAGGTCCCGGTCTTCAGTCGCTGTCGGCGTGGGTGCGATTCTCCATGCGGCAATCGCCATCCAGGCAAAGGCGATGCCGTCCACCAGCGCCGCCGCGAGCACGACGAACGCACCGCCGTACTGAATTGCAGCCAGTTCGCTCCCGGCCAGGAATGACGGCGGGAATACCCAAAGAGCGGTCAGCAAAGTGGCACAGCAGAGCAGGTCCATCGCGATTGCCAAAGCGCGCACAGGGAGCGCGCGCGTCCTGAATTCCGGAATCCGGTGCGGTGCCTGGCGCAGCCGGGATGCGATTCCGCGCCGGGCGGCGTTTGGCGGGAGCAGGCGGCGTAACCGGGCATCAAAGGCGGAAGCGGCCTGCGCGGCGAGCCAGCGGAAGATCGCCGATGCGCCGATCAGCAAGAGGAACGAGGGGGACATAGGGGAGAAGGGGAACATCGACGCAATTCGCAAAATAGCCAAGGGATTCCCGAGAGCTTGTGAACAAACAACGGCCCGCAAAAAAAGACGAAAGGGACGGAGGCGAGGGCTCGCGCGACTGCAAAAAATGGCCTGTGGCAACGCTGGCGCGCTCGTTCCCAGGCTCCAGCCTGGGAACGCCCCTGTCTTGGAGGCTCCAGCCTCCCGTTCCGTTGCCGTGCGCTGTGCTTTTGGAGGTTCGCTTTCTCTGCTTGCATCCGCCGCGCTTCGGTGAAAAATCGACGGCCTATGCTGCCACGTTCCCTCATCGCCGGACTTTCACTGCTTACAGCCGCGTTTCTGCCGCTGCGCATCTCCGCCCTGGCGGCTGACGCGTCCGTTCCGCCGGAAATCGAGAACGAACAGATTCTCGGTATCAACAAAGAACCCGCCCACGCGACGCTGATGCCGTACGCATCGCTCCAGGAAGCGCTGGCGGCAAAACGGCACGCGTCCTCCTTTTGCCGAAGCCTCAACGGCCTGTGGAAGTTCAACTGGGTGCAACGCCCCGAACAACGCCCCGTCGATTTCTACAAACCCGAATACGACGTCAGCGCGTGGAAGGAAATCCCGGTGCCGTCGTGCTGGCAGTTGCTTGGCTACGGCACGCCCTATTACCGCAACAACGGGTATATCTTCCAGAAGGACTGGCCGCGCGTAATGACCGAACCGCCCAAGGAATTCACCTCTTACATCGAACGCAACCCCGTCGGCAGTTACCGGCGCGAATTTGAAGTGCCCGCCACGTGGGCCGGACGCCGCATCCGCCTCCAGTTCGACGGCGTCGATTCCGCCTTCTTCCTCTGGATCAACGGCCAGAAGATCGGCTTCAGCGTCAACAGCCGCAACGCCGCGGAATTCGATATCACCCAGTATCTCAAACCGGGGAAGAATATTGTCGCCGCCGAAGTCTACCGGTTCTCGGCGGGCTGCTATATCGAAGATCAGGACATGTGGCGTTTGAGCGGCATCTTCCGCAACGTCACGCTATGGAGCGCGCCGGAAGTGCATCTCCGCGATTTCTACGCCAAGCCGGACCTGGACGCGCAATACCGTGACGGCTCCGTGGAAGTCATCGCGAAGATCCGCAATTACGGGGACAAACAGGCGCCTGCTCGCACATTGTCGGTGGCCGTGTTCGATCGCGCCGGAACGCCGGTCTCGACGGCGAAATGCGAAGCGGCGGTTCCGGCACTCGCCGCCGGCGAAGAACAGACGGTGACGCTGAAAGCCATTGTGACGAATCCGGCGAAGTGGACCGCGGAAACGCCCAATCTATACACCACCGTGCTGACGCTCGGCGACGCCGCCGGCGCATCTGAAATCCTATCCTGCCGCACCGGTTTCCGGAAAATCGAGATCAAGGGGCGTCTGTTTCTGGTCAATGGCGTTCCGATCAAGCTCAAGGGCGCCAACCGTCACGAGAACTGGCCGGATACCGGTCACTACGTCAGCGAGGAACGGATGATCCGCGATCTCGAAGTGCTCAAACAGGGCAACTGCAACCACGTCCGCACCTGTCATTACTCCGACGACCCGCGTTGGTACGAACTCTGCGACGAGTACGGCATCTATCTTACCGCCGAAGCCAACTGCGAATGCCACGGCTATTACAACGTGCTCGACCGCGAACCGCGGTATGAGAAGGCGATCGTGGATCGCAGTGTGGCCAACGTGGAGAACTTCAAGAATCACGCGTCGGTGATCATCTGGTCGCTCGGCAATGAGTGCGGAGGCGGGAGCAATCTGGCCGCGGCGCTCAAGGCCGTCAAAGCCCTGAACACCGACCGCCCCGTTCACTACGAGGCGTTCGGGATCGGCGAACACAATCCCGCTGACATCGACAGCCGGATGTATACCTCGAGCGGCGACGTGGAGGCGATCGCCAAGGACCCCAAGTATACCAAGCCGTTCTATCTCTGCGAATACGCGCACGCCATGTTCAACTCAATGGGGTCGATCGGCGAATACAACGATGCGTTCGACAAATACCCGGCGCTGCTGGGTGGCGCGATTTGGGAATGGGAGGACCAAGGAATCTGGAACCGGCGCGATCCGAAGCACCCGATTCTGGCGTACGGCGGCGGCTTCGGCGAAGTGCCCAACGACCATTATTTCATCCACAAAGGCGTGGTGTTCTCCGACCGCTCGCCCAAGCCGCACTACCCGGAGATGAAGCACGTGTATCAGTGGATCGGCATTGAGGCGGGCGACGGCGCTCCCGGCACGGTCGTCATCCGCAATCGCTACCAGTTCATCGATCTGACCGGCTTTCCCGCCACGTGGACGCTGAGCGAAGACGGACGCGAGATCGAGGCCGGTTCCCTGGGCGTTCTCGATATCGCAGCGGGTGCGTCGAAGACCGTTGCCATTCCCTTTCATGCGCCGCCGACGCTCAAGCCGGGTGCGGAATATTTCCTGCGCCTCTCCTTCAAGCTGGGCAAGGACCAACTGTGGGCGAAGGCCGGGTATGAAATCGCCGCGGCACAGCTTCAGTTGCCCTTGAAGCAAGAGGCGCCGGTTGCCTCTGTTGCGGCGATGAAGCCGGTCAAACTCGAACAGGACGACGCGCGGATCACGGTGACCGGCGACGGATTCTCCGTCGTCTTCGACAAGGGGACTGGACGAATCGCGCAAATCGAACGGAACGGAACCGGGATTCTCGTTCCCGGCTTTGGCCCGGAACTGCACCTGTGGCGCGCTCCCCACCGCACGGACGACATGTGGGCTTACAACGACTGGGAGAAAGCCGGGCTGCCGGAGATGAAGTGGACGGTGGCGGCTGTCCGCGCCGAGCAGTCGCAGAAGCACGCGCACGCCGCAGTCATTTACACAAGCTCGGTCGGCAAAGGCTCCGGATTATTTAGTGTGACTCACTCGGCGGTCTACACCGTTTACGGCGACGGCTCCATTGCGGTGGACAACGCGGTCGTGCCGATGGGCCGGCGCATTCCGCTGGCGCGTCTCGGCGTTCGCATGGTGCTCGACAAGCGCATGGACCGGTTCACGTATCTCGGGCGCGGCCCGATGGAGAACTATGCCGACCGCAAGCGCGGGTTTGACGTGGGTCTTTATTCCAGCAGCGTCCGTGAACAGATGACGCCGTATGCGAAGCCGATGGAATGCGGCAACCACGAGGACGTCCGCTGGGCCGCCGTCACGGGCAGCGGCCTGCCCGGCTTGCTCGCCCAGCCCGGAGACGGCGGCCTGATGCAGGCTTCCGTACTGCCCTATACCGACGAGCAGATGACGCCGGTCGAATACACCATCGATTTGCCGGAGAGCCCCGGGACGGTTCTGACCCTCGGAGCGCGCACGCTGGGCGCCGGTTCCAACGGCTGCGGTCCCCGCCCGCTCGACAAATACATCGTCTGGTCCGATCCGGCGACATTCTCCTACAATCTCCGCGTGCTGCCCGCGGGCGCCACTGAAATTCCAGGCAGGTTGGCGGCGCCGCGCGACCGGGTCAAACCCGTTCTCGGCAAACGCAACCGCCGTACCGGTGAAGTTTCGCTAACTTGCGACACGCCGGAGGCCCGCATTGAGTATTCCAAGGACGGCGGGTCGTGGCGGCCATACGCCGGCCCGTTTTCAGACACGCAAACAGATTCGCTATCGGTGCGCGCGACCCACGCATCCGCGCAGGCTTACCGGGGAGTCGTTTCGCTCGCCTCGATTGACCGGCGCATCGACTGGAAGATCGTGTCGGCCAGCAGCTTCCAGGCGGGAGAAGGCGATCCCGCGCACGTCCTCGACGGCGACCCCGGCACCTACTGGCACACCCGCTGGAAACCCGACGAAGCGAAGTATCCGCATCATCTGGTCATCGATTTCGGCGGACCGACAAAGGTGGGCACGGTGGTGTACCAGGCGCGCGGCGGGGAGAGCGGCGAGAACGGGCGTGTGCGGAACTACGAAATCTATTTCAGCAACGACGGGAAGACCTGGGGGACACCCGCAGCAAAAGGCCATTTCCAAAGCCGGACCGGTGAACAGTTGGCCAAGCTTCCGAAGCCGCTGGTGGCGCGTTATATGAAGTTCGTCGCACTGAGCGAAGTGCGCGGCAACAACTTCGCGTCGGTGGCGGAACTGGACGTGCTGCCATAGGCGAAGATGAAGAAAAGGGACGGAAAAAACCTAGCGCAGCGGAGCCGCAACCCAATTTAGTCAGCCGGTCTTCCAAGTAAAAACGGCGCTCATTTAGCTGTCATCCTGAGCCTGCAGACCGCCAAAGCGCGGCGTTGACTGTTGGGCAAGAACCTGGGATCGCCTCGGGGATCGCCTGGCGCATTTTCGGGCCAACGGCCCAGCCACAATGTAGCCTAGGGCAACGCCCTAGGACTTTCGCAAATGAGGCGTCCCAGGCTGTAGGCCTGGCACAATGCGGCCCTGAGGCCAATGACCGTCTGCTTCCCGCCCCTCATCAAACCGGACGGGCGGTTTTCCCGCATCCGGCTTTCCGGGTTCCTTTGTCGGATCGCTTTTCCTCATACCAGGGTAGTGGGGA
>Ga0316220_1002638_pt1 | contig 16269 bp, 10 predicted proteins | sample TBH18005metaG_FD_203632 | JGI IMG/M metagenome (GOLD analysis project Ga0316220, IMG submission 203632) | Freshwater microbial communities from Trout Bog Lake, Wisconsin, USA - TBH18005 | ecosystem: Environmental > Aquatic > Freshwater > Lake > Hypolimnion/Profundal zone | place: USA: Wisconsin...
AGAATGCCAATTCACCAGCATTTAATGTGGTTGTTGGAGTGGATGAGGTATTACTTCTCTTAATTTGGATGGTGTTATTAGCCATTTACATGATACCCTTTAAATTAGATTCAGAGGTATTTATGAGATTAGAAGCCGCCACCATCTAAATTTTCAGGTTCAAAATAATATGTGTCATCAGATGTATTAGCCGTTCCATGTGTATTGACAGCCAGTACATATCCGTCTTGTGCCGTATTAGCCTGAACATCTGTCAGACTTGATAGACTTTCAACCCCACCAGATTGAAATACGGTTAAATTAATTGTATTTGATGATGTAGATATTCCTACTATATTTGCAACTATTACTTGCGGAGATGGCAAAGTTACAATAATAGAACCATTAGATCCATTAAACATAACACCAGATGAAGAAATTGTCATATATTATCTCGATACTTGAGGTGTAATATTTACTTGACCTTCAATAACTCTTGTTGAGTTTCCAAATTGATCTGTTGCCAACACATCAAATACATATCTTCCATATACCATATTTGCGGAAGCATTTGCAGAAAGAGCTAAACTAATTTGGCCAGTATTTGACGCAACAGTAGCAAAACTTACTGCATTCAATGAAGTATAATCTTTTCTTATTTGAGATTCTATAGTATATGATGTTAAATCTATAGGAGATCCATTAGCATAATTCAACTGAATAGTTGTTGAAAAGCTAGTTCCTTGATCTATTACTATGTTTGCTCTACCAGACATTTATATTATCCCCTTAAAATAATTCTGGATTTGCTCTAGCAAATCTACGCATGATGACACCAGCTTTAGCATTAGCCTCATTTTCATGATCAGAACCATCTTCACCATTTGTATGTCCATGGGTTGCGTGAACAAATTCGTGAGCAAGAGTTCTCATAACATCCATAGGATGTCTTCCATCGGGGCAAATGGTTACTTTTTCTCCATCCCACCAGCCAAAAGCTTTTTTATCTTGTGCATCTTTACCAGTTACGGTATGAACTTTTGGTAACGAATCTACATTTAATTCAGATTTTACAAATGGAATAAATTTATCCATGACGGATTTCAATTTACGATTATCCTGTTCTGTCATAAATGTTTTAAAAGTACGCATAATAGTTTCCTTATGCCCATGCAATGGTAATTTGACCGTTGGACCCATTCGCTCCCGTTCCAGTACCAGTAGATGCTCCTGCCCCACCAGCACCAACGATAAGAGTTAATGTTGTACCATTTGAAACAGATGTAGTGATTGTTTTGGTATAAGCACCGCCACCACCACCAGCTGCATATCCTTCATATCCTTCGCCGCTACCGCCATTACCAATACCCCCATTAGCACCAGCACCGCCAGATGCATTTGTAGTAGCTTTCGTACCAGCAGATCCACTGGTATTGGTTGTGACACCACCAGATGCTGTACCACCAGCACCAACAGTACCAGCCGTTGATGAAGTTACCACACCCGGACCACCCGCACCTGCGGTCATGGCTGTTAAACCAGTTCCTGTGATAGAAGAATTGCTTCCGATAGAAGCAATAGCCGAGCCTACCGAAGAAAACGCACCACCGCCCCCGGATCCCCAAGCTTGAATAGTTAGTGTTGTAGTACCAGCAGGAACCACAAAACTATAAGTACCCGGAGTAGACCAAGTAGTCGAGCCAGCTGTAAATGCACTTTTTCCATACAAATTAGAAAATGAAATCGCACCCGATCCAATTCCTGCTAAAGTTCTCACGGCAGAATCATTTAATGATACAGTATTAGCACCAGAAGTACCATAAGTACCACCTAATTCATATTCTATACTATTATTATAGCCGGATGTTTTGGTTGTTCCACCTAAACTTATTGCATTTCCAGATGCTACTATAGTCATTAACTACTCCAAGGAAGAGAATCTTCTGTTAGTGTGGTTACTGGATTATTTATAATTAAAAATCCTTGATCTATTCTATCTTTTAAATGCTGATAATATTCAGCATTATTTGATATAATAGGTTCTATCCAGCCTATTACCGTTGGCTCGTCCAGCTTACTAATGGGGATCAAATTCTTTTCAACAAGAGATGAAACATCTAGAGGAGTGGATCCCTCTATTTTAACTACATTGGCTTGGTCATCTGTGCCAACAAAATTCCAATCAACTTGGGAAATAACATTAGACATTCCTCCAATTGATCCACTGGATAATTTTGTTATTTCCCATGAATATGTTATACTCATTTCAATTGTCCTTTTAACTTATCTAGTTCAATCTTAAGTTCTTTGATAGCTTCAATTAGAAGTGGAGCTAATTTGTCATAGTGAACTGTCATATAATTTTCACCAGATTTGCTATTTCCATCTTTATCTATATCAAATGGAGCTGGGGAAATAATTTCAGGCATAATTGCATTAACTTCTTGGGCAATAACTCCAACTTGTCTTGATTTATCTGAATATCCAAAAGATCCAGCCAAATCATTAGGAGTAAAATATACGCCAGATAGATGAGATACTTTATCTAAAGCATTTGGAATAATGCCTTCAATATCTTTTAAACGTCTATCCGAATAATATGCGGTAATGTTTCCAGTAGCCTGAATTGTTGTAGCGCCAAGTGTTCCGTTAGATGGATTACCCCAAATTGTTCCACAGTATGCTATACTTGTGATATTGGTTAAAAAAGCAATATCAAAATTAGCGTTAGCATTGCTGACAGCGGTCGCCACTCCACCAGCAATAAGAGAAGATGCTGTTCCTGTTAATCCAGTACCTGCACCCGTAAAAGATGTAGCAGTTAAAGTTCCAGTCGATACAGTATTTGCAAAATTAATGTTTAAGGTAGATCCTTGGGCGGCATATGGTCCAGTTAGTGATAACGCCGCATTTCCAGTAAATCCATTATTTCCACTTTCTATATAATTAATACCACCGGATGAAATTAATTTTAACATGGATGTCGAGTTATCCGAAACAACAATATTACTTGTTAATGTTCCTCCTACTGTTAAAGAACCAGTTACATTTAGATTGCCACCACCAGAAAGAGACATGGTAGTTGTTCGTCCATTTGTAGCATTAGATTGCTGCCAATTGAAGCCACCACCGCCTGATCCCGGTTCACAAATAAAATTAGCTTCACCTTGTCCTAAAGATTGGTTCCACCCTAACCATAATCCTTGGTATGACACAGTAGGTTGACCAGCAACAGAAATATAATTTGTATTTGCATTATTGACATTTAAAGTAGTAACACCTACAGTGTTAAATATCGAACCAACAGATGGCTTTACATAATATGCGGTATTTTGATTATCATATAATGTCTGAGTTAGATATGCAGAGCCACCTATGTATGTGGTAGATCCGTCACCAGCTATATTTACCGCACCGGTAGATAAATTAACTGTAAATGGGCGATAATTATTAAAACTTGCACTGCCAGCTGCGGTCACACTTCCAGCATTATTAGAAGAAAGTATGTAAAAGCTTGAACCGTCATTTCTTAAACCAACATTATAACCAGAAGAAGTATTACCATACGCCATATTATATTGACCAATAGCACCAATTCCACCTAAAGTTGAAACATATGAATTGGATAGCACAGCTCCGGTTATCCCCAAATTTCCTACATTATCAATATGGAAAAATGTAGTAGATGTGTTTCCAGCTCCTAATGACCATCCGGTATTAGATACGAAGTATCCTCCGTAATTACTACCATAATTGGTTCCTCTTACCGCAAAATTTGTTGTGCTATATCCATCAACTCCAACGCCAGAAGTTGAAGTGCCTAATACACCTGTACTTGTGTTAGATGTTCCTAAAACCCCAACATAAGAATTAGATATACCATAGACTCCAGTATTTGTGTTAGATGATCCATATACACCGACATTGGAATTAGAGTATCCTGCTACACCTATAGCTGTTATAGATTGGCCTTGGGTTCCTGTCGATGCAGCAGCATATCCACTCACACCGATACCAGTTGTACTTTGGCCATAGACACCTGCATTTGTATTAGAATACCCTACAACTCCGACATTAGCATATACACCAGTTCCACCACCAGTAATCTGGCCACTTGTCACAAATCCACCATTAGCAGGAAAAATAGAATATGAAGTAAAATTGCCAGAGACATTATAAGTTTTAACAACAAAATCTCCGGGACCGTTGCCAGTAGTATCAGAATATAATGCCACGTTTGATTGAAGATTAATTGCACCACCAGATGAAATATTTAAACTGGTAAAATTACCAGTATTTGCAGTCGTTCCACCTATAACAGAAGGAGCAGCCCATTGATAGCCTTGTAAAAAGGTAGCATTGTTTGCTGTATTTGATACGCCAGAATATGAAGTGGAATTGATCGTAGAATTTACGGTAGAGTTACCTACGCTGATTATATTTGCAACGGAAGTATTTCCTGTTACAGTTAAATTAGTTCCTACGGTAAGTCCGTTTTTAACTCTAAAATCTAATGAGTTTGCCATCTAGTTCACCTTTCCCTGAGATGTAATCTTTTATTTATGCAATTATTGAGCTAATGCTGTAATAATTGCCTTATAAGAAGTATTTGTTGCTAATGCTGGCGTAATCAATATTTGAATATTTGGAGCAGCATAATTAACATCTACCGCAAATAATGCAGTGTTTGTGAAAACTTGACCATATTCTGTCGCAACAGCAATAGAGCTATTAGCTGTAACCAGAATTTTAGTTATATGTCTATCACCAGTTGATACTACACCTTGGATTAATGCCTCAAATCCACCATAAGTGGCAGCAGATGAAACGTTCGCCATTATAAATTGTGTAATGGCGTTAGAAGTTGCATTACTGGTAATAGTTGTGGCAATGGTAGTAGTACCATTTACAAGATTTAAATTAGCAGAACTTAAAGCTGTATGAATAGCAGAGTTTGGGGTAGTTGCTCCTATGGCTGGCGGAGAAGCCCATTGGTATCCTTGCAGATACGTAGCATTGTTTGAACTTAATCCGGCAACCGCTGCAATAGCATTGGCATATGCAGTCGCAGCATTACCAGTGATCTGTCCCTGAATTACTGATAAAGTAGATCCTCCAAGATATGATGCATTATTTGCAGACCCTGTAAAGGCAGTTGAATTGATTGTGGAAGTAATACCACCAGCCGTTAAAGATAATGTGTTGGCAAAAATACCACCCCATTGAAGATTAGGCGAACCAAAATTTAAAGTATTATTAGAAGTTGGGGTGATACTAACATTAGATTGCCACGAAGTATTTCCAAAGCTCCATAACCATGATGCAGTATTAGATATAACAATGCCAGATCCATCTGTTACAGAGGTATTTGCCGATCCAGACGCAAGATAGATATTTTTATCTTGCGTAGATATCACAGAAGTATTTACAACAGTGGTCGAACCTGCTATAGTCAGATTACCAGAGATTACTAAGTTTCCGGTAATTGTTCCGCCCGATGTAGGTAGATATAATGCAGCAGCGGCAGTAGCAGCATTGGCAATTGCGTTTGAAAAAGCAGTTGCCACATTACCAGTAATTTGTCCTTGGATGGTTGCTAAGGTTGCACCACCTAAGTAGAGAGAATTATTAGCTGTGCCAGAATATGAAGTGGAATTGATCGTAGAATTTACGGTAGAGTTGCCTACTGAAATTTGACCTGTTGATGATATATTACCAGAAGTTAAAGTTCCATTTACGTTAGCTGAGCTATTGATATTGATAGAGCCTGAATCAACCATTAACATAATGGTATTAGCTCTAAATGTTGCGGCTGTTACAGTAGAATTACCATAAACATTGGCAACATATGCTACACCATTAGATCCGGCTTGAAGCTGAACATTCGCAACTACAGTATTAGAACTTAAGGCGACAGATAATCCACTTGGATTTTTTAAAATAAGTTGTGATTGAGCCGCTGACCATGCGATAACATAACCATCAGTAGGAACAGCCATATTAGCTGATAAACCACCAACTGCCCCTGCATTCTGGGCATATACAGCATTAGCAGAAATCCATGTACCATTAGCTACAGAATTTGATGCAACGTTAAGAGAGGTCACAAGGGCATTAGAGAATGCGTTGTTCGCCAAGGTGGTTGCTACCGCAACAGCATTGGTATATGCTTGTACGGCTACCGCAGCAGCATTGGTATATGCGGTTGCAGCATTACCAGTGATCTGCCCTTGAATGGTTGCAAGAGGTGATCCGCCAAGATTCAAAGCATTATTAGCTGTACCAGAATAATTGGTAGCATTTACAGTAGCATTTACAGTAGAGTTGGAATTAAAAACTACCATAGTAGAATTAGCTGTCACATTAGTAGTTGTTATACCAGCTGTAAAATTAACCGTAGAAAGATTATTTGCAGTTATAAAACCATTGGATGTAATATTTGCAACTGTGGTATTACCAGTTACATAAAGAATCCCAACATTTGCTGCCGTGATGGTAGAATTTGTCACTATTTCATTATTGACTGTCAAATTGGCAACTTTACCAACCGAGGTGACATTAAGACTGGCAACAGTTTCTGTAGTTACAGTAGAATTATTTGATATAAAATTATTGACAGTTGCATTGGCTATTGTAGCATTAGAAGTGACACCAAGAGTGACCACATTTCCAGTAACAACATTTGCTAAAGTTATAATAGCTGTGGTTATAGTGGCATTATTAGATATCAAATTATTTGATGTAAGATTGGTTGCGCCTTCGAAAGAGGTGACATACAAGGTATTAATATTGGCAGATGCTATATTGGCAAAATTAATATTTGCACTAGTGATGGCTGCATTAGTTGTGATAGAGTTATTAACTGTCAAATTAGCTATCGTAGCATTAGAAGTAACTCCTAATGTTGTTACATTGGCAGTTGTAATATTTGCTTGAGTGATTATAGCATTAGCTATCGTAGCATTAGAAGTAACTCCTAATGTTGTTACATTAGCAGTTGTAATATTTGCCAGAACAGCTGATGCTGTATTTAAAGTTGCAACATTTCCTACAATAATATTGTTGTTTACAGTCGCATTGGTAGTTGTCAAACCAGCGGATGCAACATTAACTAAAATATATGCAGAGTTAGATACGTTTAAATTGTTGGTGACCTGAACATTATTAGAAACGTAAAGAGTAGAACTAACCACAAGATTTGCCATGGCATTAGCTGTACCGCCTTGTATAGCGTTGGATACATACACGGTATTAGCCCCGAAATACCCATTTAAAAAGGCATTACCGGTTGTAATATCTGGCGTAGATGATGCATTAGTAGTTAAAACATCGTAACCCATATCATAAACGATTTGATTTACTTTATTAACCAACCCCGCAAATGTATCATATGTAATTACAAGGTTTGCGTTTTGGTATGAACCTTTTGACATCTAATTATCGCTCCAAAATTAATTTTTTTAGTTCGGCCATTTCTCTTCGTAAATCATCTATTTCTCGCTTATGTTCTACCTTCAACATGCGTTGACTACGGAGCATTTGCAATTCGCCTACATTATTATTTATCAAAGCCCGATTGTTAGTATCTCTAAGAAATTCTTTATGATCAGTTTGAACTTTCATTTGATTACACCGATAGTGCTAAGGCTCTCATATTTTGAACCTTAGGTGGCAGGGCTGTATTAGCTGATAATAACACAATCTTGACGGCATATTGAATATAGGAGTCATGTGCAGATCCATCAGCTGTGTAATAACGAACTATATTTTGGTTTAATGAATTTTTATATGCAGCAAACGGATATGACATAGACCCTATGATGGCAGAAGATGTATTTGCCATTGTTATAGGAGTGGATAATGTAATTTGAGTATTACTTACCACATTTGAAATCATATGAACTTCGTATGACGATGGATTGCTACTAGAATCACTATAAACAACGAGTAATTGATTATTATTAAAAATAGATTGCCACGCAGTATTACCACTAGTCGAGGTAATAGTTGTAGAATTATTTGTTGTTACTAGGTCTAATGCTTTAAATACTGTAGGATCTGTTGGCAATCCATATTGATATTCAATCCAATCCTCGAGATTAGAAGAATCAGAATAAGATGAAGTATTTCCAACCATTTGAAGTGGTGTCCAATATTTATTGGAAAATTGATCAGTATCTGCCGAATTTAAAAGTTTGACAAATACTTGAATGTCTGTACCACTTGGTCTATATGCTGTCAAATATACTTGGATATCTTCAGAATCGTTACCATCTCCTAATGTCACAGGTAGGGACACAGACTTAGCTAATGCGGTTCCATAATTTGTATATTCATTTGATGCATCAGGTCCGATGACACTTGTTCCTGCCAGCATAGTAAGTTGACTTGCATCAATAGATGGTGATGACAATGCAGAAGATGTGGTCAAATTAGCATTTAAAGTAAATGATTTTGCACCAGAATAAAAATTAATTTCATTGGTCTTGGAAGCAATGATAATCTGATTATTTGTCAGATAATTTACAGAAGATATAGATAAGGATGGATAATCCACATCTGTATAATTAAATGCTGTAGTATTGGCAGAATAAGTTACTGTCGTTCCTTGAATAGATGTTTGATATAAAATAGGATGTAGCGTTGAGGCATTAATATCTACCACATGAGATATTAATGCCGTAGCACCAGATTGGGTTCCTACCAATACACGACTTGTAGAGAAATATGATGGGGTAGAAAAAACATTCTGCCATGCTGTATTACCAGAAGATCCATTGGCACTAGATGTATCCAACATAATTAGTTGTCTATTTGTGTCAACAGAGACAACTCTTCCAACCGGGGTTGTTAATGGGATTGCTGTAGCATTAGTTGTTAATGGGGTATTTCTTAATGTCATATATGTCGAATTAGCAACATTAGAGGGCCATAGAACTTCGTGACCATCAAAGGTGCCATTAGACCATTGAACCACCAGAGGAACCTTATTAGAGCCATCTTGGTAATTATTATTATATTGCTGGTCGAATCTAGTTCCTGTACCCATAACTGCATTAGATCCAGCTGTAATAGAAAGTGTACCTTTAGCCGGTTTGAAGAAAGCCGCCACACCATTAGCCCAAGGAGCGCCTGTGCTTGGTGCGCCGTTTGCATACTGGAATTGTAAAGTATTATTCCCAGCATTAACTGCCGTAATCTGAACGGTTACAACATTAGAAAATATCCCCCAATTTAAGACATTGTTTGATGTATTTGAAGCTGGCACAGATCCTACAATCAAAATGAAGTCATTAACACTAAAATCTGTTGCAAAAGAATAGCTATTGATATATGAAGGATATGAATTGTAACTAATTAGATTAGATGTGGTATTAACAGAAACGAATCCTCCAAATGGGTGAGGCATCTGATAAACATATTCTCCAACCTGAAACGGGATAGTGGACGTGTTAGAATAAGACAAAAATTCATAGTCAAGGTTAACAAAACTTGCTGATCCAGCGGTGCTAAAATTTGTGAAATTGGTTCTATATAAAGTAAATTTTAAAAATTCTGTCTGAATAGGTGTCCAAGTAGATCCTGTAGACGCAGTAAATAAAGATCCTTGCCCCCAACTAGAATTTACAACTCCATTGACGACATCCGTTTCACCTGCAACTCCTGTCCAAATTACATAATCTGGTACACCACCACCGGGAGTTACCGTAAGAGCATAAGAATAACCAGCTCTTAAATAAATTGGAGTGGGAAAATTTATAGATGTTGGAGTTTGACCATTAGAACTTACAATAACCGATGCAGATTGAATAGTCACTTGGGAATATGGAATTATAGTGGTGGTGGGAATTCCATTATCTACCGTTCTTATATCAATTGTGATAGGTTGTGTAGAACTTTTTGCTTGAAAATATAAATCAATAGCTGCAATATATAATCCATCCTGCCCCTCTGTCATATCAGATCCGATATAGAAGGTTTGGGATAGTGGATTATTAGTAGAGCCACTCGTAGATGTTCCTGATCCACGAGTTGTAAGGGTTACAGAAGAGGTAGACCCGGCTGGAATAGTTGATATGATAGATGGGACAGATGGTTCTGTGCCAGAATAATTAAATGCACTGTAATATGCAAATGCCTGACAAGAATAATTTTGTGTTCTTTCTGAATATATGTCATTGGCAACATTATAGTCAAATACATGAAATTCTCTAGTTCCAACCTGAAATTGTGAAGCCGGAACTGTAAATACAGCAATGGCTGTACCATTGGCATCAGTCACAATAGATCCACCAGCTGTAATAATATGATAATCCGAAGGTGAAGGATTAGTTAAAGAACTATCATATGTGGCGGGAGAACAATATTGGGTGACATTAATCCCATCAAAAAATACAGATAATCTAGTATTTGGCTTTAACCCATGACAAGTAAATCCAATAACTTGAGCTGGAATATATAATGGTGCAGTAGTTGTGCTGGAATATTGCCCTACACTTACATTTGCGCTATTGGTAGTTGTTTGTGGAACTAATGTATTTGTAGCAATTGCCATCTTTTACCTCTTATCGAAATATTCTATTACGTAATATTGGTATTACATGTACTGCTGTTGTCAACGCTGGCGCTGGGGCAGGTACAGATACCGTAGGAACTTTTAAGATATTACTATCAATATTCAATCCGGGAATATTGAAATGTAAACCACCAGATTGATTAGGTAGCTGTGTATTTAGGGTAGATGCAGTACCCGCTGCATCGGTGGTCCCTGTTGTAGCGGGTTTAGTGTCACGAGCAAACATGGCTGTAGTTATTTGCTTAGTTGGATTAATATTTACATATCCTCCACCATCACCAATCTTGGCTTGCTGATAATTTCCGTATACATTTCCATTAACACTAAACCACAAAATACTCTGGTGAAAAGCATCATTAGAATTTGAAAGAATATTATGGTAGAAGCTATAATATTGGCCAGCTGTCAAATTAATTGGCCCAAATGTAGTTTCGATAGAAGATGTGGCGGCTGGGTAGGTCCAGAAATTTGTTCCGATTCCCAATGCAACTCCGTCATCATGTACTGCATAAAAGGTATAACTACCTGTTTCTGGTGCAATAAAATATCCTGTCTGGGTGAACTGATACCAATTTACATAATTACTAGAGGTTGCTAATCTAACACCAAAATAATTATTCAACACTGATGCAGCTACAGGATCAGTCATATAAGACATTTGTACAAATCCTGCCGGAGCATTACCAGTTCCGGTATAACCAGAGAATATTTGGGTTAATGCATTTGTTCCCTGCTGTTGTAGATATACTATTGCGTTTAATTGACCAATAGTATATGGAGATGGAGTAGGTGTAGGAGGAGTTACCACCACATCTGGAATACCAGTGTAAGGATTATTAAGGCTGATCGACCCTGTAAAATTATATTGATTATCAGAACATGCTCTAGTACCAGATGCAAATTGTTGTGTCATAAATGGATCTAGATTTGTATTTCCAGCATTTGTATTAAGCAATGTTACAAGATTTCCAGTTTTGCTTACATTAGTTCCTGTTGAATATCTCAATCCAATTGGAGTTAATGCAAGACGTGGAATCAAGGCATTTTCACTTGGGCTTAAAGACGCCCTGAATTCTGGATTTGTCAAATCAAGGGAATCTGTTGTGGAATAATTATCGACGAAGATTCCATTTTTAAATCTATTGGATCCAGTAACACTAGATTGAATGCTCAAAGAACTTGCGTTCTGTTCCAACATATTTAACGATGTATAATATTCAAGATTAGTAATTCTGGAGTCAAGGCTTGCTATATCTTTCATCGTATATACACGATTTTCATTAGATTGAAGAACATTAACCAAATAACTTTGGGCTGTATTTGATGAAATATTTGTAAATGCAAGAGATGGGTAAGGCGGCACAGAAATAGTTGCCAATGTCATTGTGTCAGACTTATCCGCAGGTGCAATAGGGGTTTCAGATGGAGTTCCTTCTACGATAGAATAACTACCATATGAATTCAACATAAGTTTGTCAACACGACCTAAGTAATACTGAACATTATAGATAAATGACTGATTAGGCGCTGCAATGTAATTTTCTGTGGCTGGTAAAGTTGATGAATAAACAGGATTTACCACCGAATTCCCAACAGTTGTTTGGTATGCAGCTGTGTTTTGAACAAATGGTCTGAAATCAATCGAATCTCTTAAGCTATAATAATTACCAGAGCTATCTGTGAACGATGGTATATTTTGATAACCTATTACACCTGTCGATTGAATGATGGATGAATATGAATCGACCGAAATATAACCTTTACCTGTATTTTGTGGTAAAAATGCATCAAATACTACAGTAAGAAGATCACTAGGACCAATTCCTATATTTTGATAACTTGGATTCTGCACCAAAAATGATTGGTCGAAGAAAGCATCTTTTTGCCCATCATTGAGCATAAATGCAAACCCAATATCATCACCAGCATTATTCGAATAATAACCATATGTAAAATTACCATTGGCCACGTTTGCATTTGCAGCAGTAGATAAAACAAGAGTAGATGTATTCACTACATTTGCTGTTGTGCCACCCGCCAGCCCATAACCAAAGACTGCCACACCATTCGAAAATCCTGTGGTAGAAGTTGTTAAATAAGTATTGCCAGATGTTGTGTTAGCATTGAATGAGCCTGTATTGGATGATTTGTATACATGTTTGATATTATATACATATGGAACGCCCAAACACCAAGGGCCGGATATACCACCAGCATTATTTGAAACATTAAGTCTAACTGCGATATTGGTATTTGCCTGAAGGGCACGATCCGCATCATTAGGGATTAGCGCATTATACGCTACAGCAATATTCATATTGGAACTAAGAGTCTCACTAGATCCATTAGATGCTATAAGAGATAATTGTAGTTGTTGATTTCCTGTATCCAAGATAGTCATAATGCTATTTCTGGATATGAAATTAATAGGAACATTTGTAGGATAGCATTTAGCATGACTTCCACTACTATTAGAAGCCCAATTATTATCAACTGACATATATGTTGCATTAGAAATATTGGTAATACAACGAATAGTATTGGCCACATTAATATAGTCACCAATTTGATATTCGGCAGTGAATGCGGTTGTATTTCCAGAAGCTGCAACAACTGTATTTGTGGTAGATGAGATGCTAACATTACCAGTTTTGGCAAGGGTTACATTTGCTGAAGCCCCACCTGATGAGAATGATGTAGGCACAACAATAATATCTGCCATTTGGGTAGATGTCATCTTTCCTTGACCATATGGAAACTTATACGAACCTGTCAGCTGAATGACATTGGAGTTGCCAGTAGATCCATTAACCAAAGAATTGGTAGATGTTCTATAAGTATAATTAGGAAGATATCCAGAAGAATTAAAACCAAAAGATCCTACTTTAGACGAAGGAAATACTAAAGCTGATTTAGATGGCTGAGATAATTGGGCTACATTACTATTTGATGTTGCACTGTAATTTAATACAACATCTGCAAATCCACCACTAGATGAATATATTCCTTTAACATTTCTAAATGTTTGGCCTGATATCATACGAATATCTGCCAAGTATATTCTATATTGACATTGTGGGGTCCCAATTTGGCCATTATCATATTCTACAGCAAGTATTTTTGCCGTACCAATCTGATTACCATATGCAGTCACGGCAAAGATATCATTACTTATCGCTTGCTGAGCTGAATCCATTAACGATACTATTGCACCTGTTGTGGATGGAAAAATACCAATAGACTGTTGAACGAGAATAGAATTATCATAACCAGTTGTAATTAATTGATTAGATGCTGTTTTAAGATCATTACCAAGACGAACCGGTGTTCTGATATTGTTAAGTTGTTCGATTCTATGACCTTCAATATATGCCAACCCAGCAGAAGCGACAACTGAGTTGTATGTAGCATTAGAAGATTCTATATGAATACGAAAAGGTTTGATGAAGAAATTTCCAGCTTCTTCATATGTTCTACGAGCCATTTCATTCCCGATATCGCTATATTGGGTCTGTTGGAATTCTTTTGAAATATTACCATTATCCCATTGAACAAGGGTAAAGAAATTAGAATTAGGAGTGGCATTTGTTGGATATACAGCCAAAGATGGGATGAGTTGTAGACGATCTGCCCCCGGTGCATTATAATTAGTATATCCAGCTGCCTGATCATATAGATTAGAATCTTGAAGGGCAGAAATGATATTTTCTGAAATATTAAAACCAGCTACAACACCATCTGGTTGATTAGAGTATTTTGAAACAATTACAGATGTATTATTTGCAACTTGAATGAAATGACCTTTTTGGTAGATAATTCCAGAGGACACACTCATTAAATAGCCTGTTCCAACTGCATTAGATGTTGTTGCGATAGTAACATCAACATTTGATACGTAATTCACAGAATTGGCGTATACTGGATTGTTATTTGTGTAGAATTGTAATGTGGTTCCGGCAGGAAACTGCTGTTGATTATTAGAACCAGAATTAATATATTTGAAATACAATGTATTTAAATTTGGATCCTGTGATTGAAACCCATTTTGATAATTAACACAAACAGCGTATAAATTAGATGTAGATTCGTGTGCAAGTAGCCCGACATATTGAACTGGATTAACAGGCTGACCATCAATAGGGCGCAAATCTAGCAATTTAGCATAATAATAATTGGCGTCAAAATTGAAATTGCAACCTTTGACGATTGTACCAGCTACAAAGATATTATCTCCAAATCTTTCAATTTGGTTTTGACTAATATCTTGAACCTGAGTAAGCTCACGAGCCTGAACAGCCACCGATGGCTTAAATAAGATCCTATGATAATTATCTGCTATTGCATTATTAGCATCATCGTAGTATGGAGCAACGTCTAGATTGGTATCAATTGGCATTTATAAAACTCTCTTAAAAATTAATTAAAACCAGTTATAATATTTATAAGTTCAGATTGCGATGCATTTCTGGTAATAGGAATACTATTCTCAATATATAAAATATTACCAGTATATTTAACAAGATCAGGCTGAACTATATCATTAACTTGAATTGATACTCTTCTTGTGGCATCGTCATAAATGTATTTATACACACCATTGATGGTATCAGAAGAATTAAATGTTCCATATGTCTCTGACAAATAAATATATGTGTTTGAACCACTTGTTTCTATATCTTGAATGTATCCATATGCAATGTCAACACCATCCACAGATTGAACTATTTTTTCTGAAATCGAAAATGTACCGCCTATCAAGGTTGTAGAAGGACATTCTAAAATTGTTCTGTTATTAAATACCGAGCCTTGCCCTACTACCGAAGTCACTACCGTATTTGTATACGTATTTACAACGAGGGATCCGTTATTTGCGATGGCCGTTAAAACATCGCCACTTTGAAATACACCAGATACATTTGTTAATGTTATAGTATTTCCGGCTGGATTAGTGGATGAAACCAATCCTGTTGCACCAGATATGGATCCATATACATTCGAATTTCCTACAAATGGGAATGTTGGAGTGAATGAGTATGAATATGTCAAGGTTACATTAGCAAATAAAGGATCCGAAATAAGTCCTACAACCCTATAGGTTGAACCAGTTCCCGGAATCACCCCATTCTCTGTGTTGGCAAATGTTGTAGAAAAAGAAAGATATGTTGCATTTAATTCAGATAAAGGATCCGAACCATGACCACCTCTAGGAGATATGATAGCTCTTACATTTGCATTATTTGCGGTTATAGCAAGTGATCCGGTATTTCCTTGGATAGAAACATTTGCATAACTATATCCAGATCCTCTTGAAATGATTTGAATACCATTTAATTGATTAGTAGCTGGGTTAATTGTGGTATACGCTTTTGCTCCTGTTCCGTCTCCATTTATAATCACGCTAGGAGATATGATATACTTGGATGTCAAATCCGGGGTAATGGCGAATGCATTTGCTAAAAGAACTCTTCTTGCATTCCCTACCACAACATATTCGTCAATTAGATTAAGCTGACCAGCGCCTGTACCAGAAGAAATATAAAGAGAACATCCATTATAGAAATTAATATTTGAAGATACAATCGGAGAGGATATATTCATCACAGATGATTCAGATCCACTTGTGACTCCATTTATAGTATTAGAATTATTAAAAATACCTTGAACATTTTTAAGTGTTAAGAAAACAGTTGTAGAATTGGCTGTGTTTTCACTAT
>Ga0316220_1002640_pt1 | contig 16259 bp, 15 predicted proteins | sample TBH18005metaG_FD_203632 | JGI IMG/M metagenome (GOLD analysis project Ga0316220, IMG submission 203632) | Freshwater microbial communities from Trout Bog Lake, Wisconsin, USA - TBH18005 | ecosystem: Environmental > Aquatic > Freshwater > Lake > Hypolimnion/Profundal zone | place: USA: Wisconsin...
ACGTACGACATTCCGGCATTCCTGCGCAAGCAGGCGGACTGATCCGGGCCGCGTTGGCTCGATAGCGCTCGCGCACGTCCGACTGCCTGCGGTACTGCACGCCGCGCGCGGTTCACGGCTCCCCTCCCGTGATCGCCGTTGTGTGACGGCCCGCCGCTCGTCAGCCGACAGCGCGCGACGAACCGGACACAGTCGTTGCCGCCGGGCAGGTTGGCCTCTGGCCGCCTCCCCGGAAGGGTTCACCCCGCCCGGCGGGTGTGTCCGTTCGTTGTGCCGCGCGCGCTGCGTTCCGACCCAAGCGGCCTGATGGTGTTGTCTCCCAAGACCGCCCGCGTGATTCGTTCACGCGGGCGGTCTCGTTTTAAGAACCGGCTGCGCGGTCGCTCGGCAGGTTCTATGATCGCGATATCCACGCAACCGCTTCCTGACGATCATGATCCAGCCCGGTCAACCGCTGCCCGACGCAACGCTCTACGAGTTCTTTGAAGTGGAAAAGGACGGCTGCGCGCTCGGCCCCAACGCTTTCTCCGTGCGGCATCTGGCCGAAGGCAAGACGATCGTCATCTTCGGGCTGCCCGGTGCGTTCACGCCGACCTGCTCCGCGCGGCATGTGCCAGGCTACCTCGCCAACTTCGACGCACTGCGCGCCAAGGGTGTCGACGAGATCTGGTGTGTGTCCGTCAATGACGCCTTCGTGATGGGGGCCTGGGCCCGCACGCAGGGCACCGACGACAAAATCCGCATGCTGGGCGACGGCAGCGCGGAGTTCACGAGCAAACTCGGTCTCGACCAGGATCTCTCCAAGCGCGGTATGGGCATTCGTTCGCAGCGCTATGCGATGGTCGTGAAGGACGGTGTGGTAACAGCGCTACAGGTGGAAGCGCCCGGACAGTTCTCCGTCAGCAGTGCCGAATCGATGCTGGCGCTACTCTGACGCCACGTCACAATCTCCCCCGAATGGCGGAGTACCGCCCGCTATCCCACCCCACCTCAAGGCTCATGAGGCCGTGGCGCTAAATCTGCGTGCACTGTAGTTGGCTCGATTGTGTGCACTCCTAACATCCCGATACAAAAGTCGTTTTGAAGGCAGGGACGTGAAAATGGTATGCTTAGGGTTATCACCTATGCAGACTGCATAGATAAAAATAATCGTAGAAATTCTGTGAGTTGAGGGCGGCCATGTTGAAACAACGCACCATCAAGTCCCTCGTCAAGACCGTCGGCATCGGGTTGCACTCGGGCCGCAAGGTGACGTTGACGTTGCGCCCGGCGGCCGCAGGCACCGGCATCGTCTTCACGCGTGTTGACCTCGACCCGGCCGTCGAGATTCCGGCCACCGCCAGCGCCATCGGCGACACCCGCCTTGCATCCGTACTGCAAAAGGATGGCGCCCGCGTGTCGACCGTCGAACATTTGATGTCCGCTTGCGCAGGCCTTGGCATCGACAATCTCTATGTCGACGTCGACGCCGAAGAAATCCCCATCATGGACGGCAGCGCGGCCTCGTTCGTGTTTCTGCTGCAATCGGCGGGCATCGAAGAGCAGGGCGCGGCCAAGCGGTTTATCCGCGTGACCAAGCCGGTGGAAATCCGCGAGGGCGACAAGCTTGCACGCCTCGACCCCTACTTTGGCTTCAAGCTGTCGTTCACCATCGAATTCCGTCACCCGGCCGTCGACAAGACCGGCCAGACGTTCGAGATCGACTTTGCCGACACCAGCTACACGCGCGAAATCGCGCGCGCCCGTACGTTTGGTTTTGCCCACGAAGTCGAAATGCTGCGCGAAGTCGGCCTGGCGCGCGGCGGCAGCCTGGACAATGCCATCGTGCTCGACGAGCACCGCATGCTCAACAACGACGAACTGCGCTACGGCGATGAGTTCGTCCGTCACAAGATCCTCGACGCCATCGGCGATCTGTATGTGGTCGGTCACCCGCTGATTGCCGCGTATACGGCACACAAGTCGGGGCACGGGCTGAACAATGCGCTGCTGCGCGCACTGCTGGCCGATGAAACGGCCTACGAGATCGTGACGTTCGACAAAATCGAAGAGGCGCCGCGCGCGTTTCTACCTCAGTTGCAACCGGCATTCTCGTGATCGGCTGATGCGTTTGTACCCATGAAAAAAGCGCCCTGCGGGGCGCTTTTTATTTGGGCCTGGCCGCAGGTGCAACATGCCGTGCGATCATTTCGGCCAAGGCCTTCCGGAGCGGCGAATCGGGCAGTTCGTTGGCAAGTGCCGCCAGGCTGTTGACCCCAACTGCTGTCATCCTGGCGCGTTTAGGCGGCTTTTCGGTCTCTTGTGGCCATAAACTGTCGCTGCCCCCTTGCGGTTGTACGCGTACACGAATTGCGGTAATCTGCGATCCCCGGCGCTGCAGACGCTCTAGCAAGGTGGGTACCACCTGCCGTAAGCGCGCCGCAGCCGCACTATGTGCGGCGAGCAACACCAGAGTCGCTTCTCGGCTGTCGCGCGCATCGTTCTTGATGCCGCCGATCGCCACGCCGCCGCCCAAGCCGGGCGGCAACAGCGACAACACCTCCGCTTCCAATGACGCCAATTGCCTGGCCGCCTGCATCAGCGGGCCGACCGAACCGGCACCCGAGAGCCAGTCCTGGACGGGTTTTGCCACAGGCGTCTTGAGAGCGGGATGAACAAAGATTCGCATGCCGGCATTGTAGGGCGCTTCATCGCCCTTTCGTGCCGGTGGGCAGCTTTTTTGTCCGGAAAACGAGCGATGCAGATCATCCTGATTCACCCGCGCAAGGCCGGCGCGATGCACCTGTCGCGACGCGGCGTCTTCGTGGCTATTGGCGCGGCGCTGCTGACCGTGGCGGCCCTGTCCGTCGGTGGGACGTGGCTGGCGGCCAAGCAGGGGCTGCTGCCAGGGGCGGCAGCTTCCGCGGTTGCCAGCGCAGACCAGCGTGTCACCCGCGAAAACCTCAACCTGATGGCCGCGCGCATCGGCGAAATGCAGGCGCAGATCGCGCGCCTGGACGCGCTGGGGGCCCGCGTGTCGGGCCTGGCCGGTGTGCTGCCGCGCGAGTTCGATTTCAAATCGCAGCCGAGCCGGGGCGGGCCGGAAGGCGCGTTCTCCCGGCCGATGTCGATGCCGGAAATCCAATCCGAGTTGAATCGCCTGACGCGCTCGGCTGACCAGCGCAACGATTACCTCAGCGTGCTGGAGAGCACCCTGATGGACCGCCAAATCCACGCGAAGATGATGCCCACCGTGCGCCCAGTGGCGACGGGCTACGATTCGTCGGGTTTTGGCACGCGGATCGATCCGTTCACGGGCCGCCGCACGCAGCATGACGGCGTCGATTTCGTTGGCCCTGTTGGGACGCCCATCGTCGCGGCTGCTGGCGGCGTGGTGGTGGCCAGCGAATTCCACCACGAATACGGCAACATGATCGACATCGACCACGGCAACGGCCTGAAGACGCGCTATGCCCATGCGTCGAAGGTGTTCGTGAAGGTCGGTGACATCGTGAAGGCGGGCGAGCGCATCGCGCTGATCGGCCGCACTGGCCGTGCCACCGGCCCCCATCTGCATTTCGAGGTGCACGTCAACGACGTCCCGCAGAATCCGGTGGCCTTCCTGGAGAACGCCGGCCAGCCCAAGATGGCAGCCAACAAGGCGCCAGCGCCGAAGGTTGCGGCGGCCGATATCGGCAAGAGCATGGCGGCTGCCGGCCATTGATCCGGGCCGGGTTGCAATCGGGGTCGCCCATCCCCAATTCAGCGTGAGTGTGTGGCCGCTCGGACGGCGTTCGATGCAGCTCTAAAGTGCAGCGTTCCCGCCACATCCGGCGGTTCTGCTGCCATCAAGCGGGTGTTTTGCACATGCTAAACTCCCGCCTTTGCGCCAACCCTTTCTGGGCCGTTGTGCTGCCTGTGTTTCGCGGTCTCTCTCGACGCGCTTCCCGGTTGCGCACCAGCCCTAGCCATCGATGATCACGGGCCTTCTCAAGAAGATTTTCGGCAGCCGTAATGAACGGCTGATCAAACAGTACCGCCGCAAGGTGGCGCAGATCAATGCGCTCGAGCCCAAGTTCGAAGCGCTCTCCGATGCCGAGTTGCAGGCCAAGACCGAAGAATTCCGTCAACGCTTTGCCAAGGGCGAGACGCTCGACGCGCTCCTGCCCGAAGCGTTCGCTGTGTGCCGCGAGGCCAGCAAGCGTGTGATGAAGATGCGGCACTTCGACGTGCAGCTGATCGGTGGCATGGTGCTGCACGACGGCAAGATCGCCGAAATGCGCACGGGTGAAGGCAAGACGCTGACCGCCACGCTGGCCGTATACCTGAACGCCATTTCCGGCCAGGGCGTGCACGTCGTGACGGTCAACGATTACCTGGCTCAGCGCGATGCCGAGTGGATGGGCCGCCTGTATAACTGGCTGGGCCTGTCGGTGGGGGTCAACCTGACCACCATGGACCATGACCAGAAGCAGGCTGCCTACGCGTCGGACATCACCTACGGCACCAACAACGAGTTCGGCTTCGACTACCTGCGCGACAACATGGTGTACGACGCCGGCCAGCGCGTGCAGCGTCCGCTGAACTACGCGATCGTCGACGAGGTGGACTCGATCCTGATCGATGAAGCGCGTACCCCGCTGATCATCTCTGGCCAGGCTGAAGACCACACCGACCTGTACCGCCGCATGAACGGCATCCCGGCGCAGCTCACGCGCCAGATCGGCGAAGAGAAGTCGGATGGTACGGGTGTCGAGAAGCCAGGCGACTACTACGTCGACGAAAAATCGCACCAGGTCTACCTGACCGAATCCGGTCACGAGAAGGCTGAGCAGATCCTGCTGCAAGCCGGCTTGATCGGCGAGGGCGAGTCGCTCTACGCGCCGCAGAACATCACGCTGATGCACCACCTGTACGCCGCCCTGCGTGCGCACAGCCTGTTCTTCCGCGATCAGCACTACGTTGTGCAGAACGGTGAAGTGGTGATCGTCGATGAATTCACCGGCCGCCTGATGTCGGGCCGCCGTTGGTCCGACGGTCTGCACCAGGCCGTGGAAGCCAAGGAAGGTGTGCAGATCCAGCAGGAAAACCAGACGCTGGCGACCATCACGTTCCAGAACTACTTCCGCATGTACAACAAGCTGTCGGGCATGACCGGTACGGCGGACACGGAAGCGTATGAATTCCAGGAGATCTACGGGCTGGAAACCGTGGTGATCCCGACCAACCGCCCCCCGCAGCGCAAGGACTTGCAGGATCAGATCTACAAGACCTCGAAGGAGCGCTACGACGCCGTCATTCGCGACATTCGCGATTGCTACGAGCGTGGCCAGCCGGTGCTGGTGGGCACGACGTCCATCGAAAACTCCGAACTGCTGTCGAACCTGCTGAACCAGGCCAAGCTGCCGCACCAGGTGCTGAACGCGAAGCAGCACGAGCGTGAGGCCGAGATCATCGCGCAGGCCGGTCGCCCGAAGATGATCACCATCGCCACCAACATGGCGGGCCGTGGTACCGACATTGTGCTGGGCGGCAATGTGGAGAAGCAGTCCGGCTTCGTGATGGCCGACGAGTCGCTCTCCGACGCAGAAAAGGCCTCGCGCGTGAAGACGTTGCAGGACGAATGGCAATCGCTGCACGAGCAGGTGAAGGCTGCGGGCGGTCTGCACATCGTCGGCACCGAGCGCCATGAGTCTCGCCGGATCGACAACCAGTTGCGTGGCCGTGCCGGCCGTCAGGGTGATCCGGGTTCGTCGCGCTTCTATCTGTCGCTGGACGACCAGCTGCTGCGCATCTTCGCGGGCGACCGCGTGCGCGCGATCATGGATCGCCTGAAGATGCCCGAAGGCGAGCCGATCGAAGCCGGCATCGTCACGCGCTCGATCGAATCGGCGCAGCGCAAGGTTGAAGGCCGCAACTTCGATATCCGCAAGCAACTGCTGCAGTACGACGACGTCTCCAACGATCAGCGCAAGGAACTCTACAAGCTGCGCAACGAGATTCTCGAAGCGCAGGACGTGGGCGACCTCGTCAAGAACCTGCGTGAATCCGTGTTCACGGAGCTCTTCCGCACGTATGTGCCGGCCGAGACCATGGAAGAGCAGTGGGATGTCGCCGGTCTGGAAAAGACGCTGCGCGAGGACTGGGGTGTCGATCAGCCGCTGGTCAAGACGCTGGAAGCGGCGCAGTCGATCGAAGACGAAGACCTGCTTAAGATCGTGCTGGACGCCGCCGAGGCGGTGTACGAAGGCAAGGTGGCGCAGGTTGGCCGTGAGTCCTTCGCCGGCTTCGAGCGTTCGGTGATGCTGCAAAGCCTCGACACGCACTGGCGTGAGCACCTGGCGGCGCTCGACATGCTGCGCCAGGGTATCCACCTGCGCGGCTATGCGCAGAAGGACCCGAAGCAGGAGTACAAGCGCGAGTCGTTCGAACTGTTCGGCCGCTTGCTCGATACCATCCGCAACGAAGTCACGCGTATTGTCTTCACGGTGCGCATTCAGTCGCAGGAAGAGCTGGAGCAAGCCTCCGAGCAGATCGAAGAAGATCTTTCCGCTCTGACCAACCTGCAGTACAAGCACGACGAGTTCAGCGAACTGGCCGAAGTGGCTGCAGGTGATGCGGAGATCCATGGCGCAACGCCGGCCATGGCTGCATCGCGTTCGGCGGCATCGGCCGCTGCTGCCGCACTGGCTGGCGAAGTGCCGAAGGTTGGCCGCAACGATCCGTGCCCATGCGGTTCGGGCAAGAAGTACAAGCAGTGCCACGGCAAACTTGTCTGACGCTGCTGGAACCTGTTTTCTGTTGATTCACGATGCCCGCAATGCGGGCATCCTCATTTTGAAAGGTGTGCTCCATGGCTGTGAATCTCGTCGCGCCCGCCGCTGATACCCTGTTGCCGATCGACGGCGTGGACCTCGGCTGGGCCGAGGCCGGTGTGCGCAAGGCCAATCGCAAGGACGTGCTGCTGGTTCGTATCGCCGAGGGCTCGACGGTAGCCGGTGTGTTTACGCAGAACCGTTTCTGCGCGGCGCCTGTGCAGGTATGCCGTGAGCATCTGGCGAGCGGCAAGGGCGCACGCGCGATCGTCGTCAACACGGGTAACGCGAATGCCGGTACGGGCGCGTCTGGCCTTGCGCATGCGCGTCAGACCTGCGATGCCGTGGCCAAGCTGCTGGGCGTGTCGGCGGAACAGGTGCTGCCGTTCTCGACGGGCGTGATTCTGGAGCCGCTGCCGGTCGACCGCATCATCGCCGGACTGCCCGCTGCTGAGGCGAACGCCAAGCCGGACAACTGGCTGGCTGCCGCCGAGGCGATTATGACCACCGACACCGTACCCAAGGCAGCGTCGGCCACGTGCACGCTGTCGGGCAAAACCGTGCGCATGTCCGGCATCAGCAAGGGTGCAGGCATGATCCGTCCGAACATGGCGACGATGCTCGGCTTCATCGCCACCGATGCCGATGTGGATGAAGCCGTGCTTCAAGGTCTGGTGCGCCACGCCGCCGATCACTCGTTCAACAGCGTGACGGTGGACGGCGATACCTCCACCAACGACTCGTTCGTCGTCATCGCGACGGGCCGGGCTGGCACGCCGCGCATCGATTCCGAGTCGCACCCCGACTACGCTGCGCTGCGCGATGCGCTGACGGGCCTCGCACAAGAGCTGGCGCAGAAGATCGTGCGCGATGGCGAGGGCGCGACCAAGTTCATGGCCATCCAGGTTGAGGGCGGCCGCAACGTCGAAGAGTGCCGCCTCATCGCCTATGCGGTCGCGCACTCGCCGCTGGTCAAGACCGCGTTCTACGCTTCGGACCCCAACCTGGGGCGCATCCTGGCCGCTGTGGGCTACGCCGGCGTGACGGACCTCGACGTGAACGGCGTCAACCTGTGGCTCGACGACGTGTGGGTCGCGCGAGACGGCGGCCGCAACCCCGAGTACCGCGAAGAAGACGGCCAGCGCGTGATGAAGCAGGCGGAGATTACCGTGCGCATCGCGCTCGGCCGCGGCGACGCCACCGCCACCGTGTGGACGTGCGACTTCTCGCACGACTACGTGTCGATCAACGCCGACTACCGTTCGTGATCCGGAGCGCGCCGCTATGTCGTCCGACCTTTCCGCACGGCTCGACCGCTTTCTCGGGCGGCTTGAGCAATGGCTGCCGCCTGAACTGACCGAAGCTGACTGGAACGAGGCCGTTGCGTTCCGCTGGCGCAAGCGCCAGAGCCTGTTCGGCAACATCGGCTATCTCGCACCGATCCGCCAACTGCCCCCGATCCATCTGAGCGATCTGCACAACATCGAGCGCCAGAAAGACGCCATCGTCGCCAATACGCGCCAGTTCGTGCGCAAGTTGCCGGCCAACAACGTGCTGCTGACGGGCGCACGGGGCACCGGCAAGTCGTCGCTCATCAAGGCGTGCCTGAATGAGTTCGTGAAGGAAGGCCTGCGCTTGGTCGAGGTCGACAAGGACGATCTGGCTGACTTGGGCGATATCGTCGATCAACTCTCGGCGCGCCCCGAGCGCTTCGCGATCTTCTGCGATGACCTTTCGTTCGAAGAGGGCGAGTCGGGCTACAAGGCGCTGAAGTCTGCGCTGGACGGCTCGGTGGCAACGCAGTCAGACAACGTGCTGATCTACGCAACATCGAACCGGCGCCACCTGCTGCCGGAATACATGAAGGACAACGAGACCTATCAGCACACCTCGGACGGCGAAATCCATCCGGGCGAGGTGGTGGAAGAGAAGATCTCGCTGTCGGAGAGGTTTGGGCTGTGGCTGTCGTTCTACCCGCCCAAGCAGGACGAATACCTGACCATCGTCGGCCACTGGCTCAAGTACTTCGGCTGCAGTGACGAGGACATCGCGGCCGCCCGTGGCGACGCGTTGGTATGGGCGCTGGAGCGCGGTTCGCGTTCGGGCCGCGTGGCATGGCAATTCGCCCGCGACTGGGGTGGCAAGCATGGGCGGCACCATGTCGACTGACAACCTGACGCAAGTGCCCCCGACGCACACGCCGGACGGCCGCAAGATCACCGAAGTGGCCGTTGGCGTGCTCGTGCAGCCCGACGGCAAGTTCTTGCTAGCCCAGCGTCCGGAAGGCAAGCCTTACGCGGGCTACTGGGAATTCCCGGGCGGCAAGCTTGAAGCGGGCGAATCGGTCGAGGCTGCGCTCATGCGTGAGTTGAAGGAAGAGCTGGACGTCACGCTGCGCACCTGCGTTCCCTGGCACACCATCGAGCACGACTACCCGCACGCGTACGTGCGCCTGCACTTCTGCAAGGTCACTGCCTGGGACGGCACGTTGCGCGCACTGGAAGGCCAGGATTTCGCTTGGCAGACGCTGCCGATCAGCGTCCATCCGGTGCTGCCGGCAACGTTGCCCGTGTTCGAATGGATGCGCGAGGAAACGACGGTTAGTTGAGCTTGCCGCTCGTATCGTTGCCCGGTGCGTCGGGCAGGTCGTCTTCTTCGACCACGGGGATGGTGTACTGCTCGGCTGCCCACGCGCCCAGGTCGATCTGCTTGCAACGCTCAGAGCAGAAGGGGCGGTAGCGGCTCTCAGGCACCCAAGGCACGGGCTTGCCGCAGCTGGGGCATTTGACGGTCTTCACATTCATGGTGCGGCTCAGAAATTACAGAGCTTCAGCTGGAACGGGATATCCGCGTCGACCGGCTTGGGTCGCAGGTCGCCATCCTGCTGGGTAAAGCGCACCCAGAGCATGTATTTGTTGGCGCTGATCTCGGGAATGAACCCCAGCGCCGACTCATCCAGGCGCACCTGCATCAGTTGGTACACGCGGCCCGACAGCATCTGCTGATAGCTCCCAGCGTTAGCAATCACCTTGCCACTCTGACCCGATTCGCGCAGCAGGCGCAGCACGATCATCGTGGCGTCGCGCAGCGGCACGAGCGGTTGGGCCCATTTGATGATGTCGGCGCGGCGGCGCTCGGCCGGATGATGCTGCCATGCAAAATACGCCGGCAGATCGAATTCACACGTACCACCGGGGATGATGGCGCGGCTGCGGATGCTCGTCAGCCACTCGTTGTCGGCGATGAGTTGGCCGGCCTTGCCATGTGTGGCGGTGAGATTGCCCGAGGCGGTTTCCAGCTCGCTGATGACGGCGTCGAGCGCGTCTTGATCGATCTGCGGATTGGCGCGCAGCGCGGTGAGCGTCTGGCGCTGGCGATCGAGTTCTTTCAGCAGATCGGATTTGAGATCGGCACGCCCGGCCACGTCGACCACTTCGAACAGCGTGGTCAGTGCCACGTGGTGTTGCAGCGGGTGCTCCTGCACGAGAAAGAAATCCAGCCGCTCGAACAGGTCTTCGAGGCGCAGCAGCGTCCGAATGCGTTCGTTGAAGGGATATTCGTACAGGATCAAAACTTGGGTGCCCGGTGTGCTGGCCTGCTGGCATGTGCGGCCCCGAAGCCCATTTGGCCTCGATCTGCCCGCATTCTATGCGAGACCCTCGTTCATCACAATGCAAAGGGCTGTGACGACCGCTTTCAGATCGTTTCAGTTCGACCTGTAGGTTAGGTCCAGACGGTCGATCTGCGGCAGCAAATCCGCCAGCGTACCGCTGTTGTCGATCACGTCGTCGGCGGCGGCAAGGCGGGCTTCGCGTGAAGCCTGGCGGGCGATGATGGCTTCCACTTGCGCGCGCGGCAGCCCGTTCCTGGCCATCACGCGGGCGATCTGCGTGTCAACGGGGCAGTCGACCACCAGAATGCGGTCGACCAGCGAGCGCCAGCTGTGATGCCCGGCCAAGGATTCCACCAGCAGCGGGACGACGTAGACGAGGTACGGATGCGCGCCCGATGCCTGCGCAGCGGCCCCGCGCGACAGCGCAATCTCGCGGATGAGGGGATGCGTGATCTGCTCCAGTCGCGATTTGGCCGTAGCGTCCGAAAAGGCGAGGGCGCGCATGGCGTCGCGGTCCATGGCACCGTCACTGCGTAAGATGCCTGCGCCGAACGTCTCGACCAGCTTGGGGATGGCGGCGCCGCCCGGCGCGGTGATCTCGTGGGCGATGGCGTCGGTGTCAACGATGGCGGCACCGCGCTCCGCAAGGCGATCCGCCACGTAGCTCTTGCCGCTGCCGATGCCGCCGGTCAGGCCGATCACGCGCATGCTGATCATGCCCTTATGGCGCAAGGAGCGGGCCTAGGCCTGCCATCATGAGCAGCTGCGGGCCGGCCAGCAATGCGATCACGCCGGCCCCGGCAATGAACGGTCCGAACGAGAACGGCGATTCGCTCGTCGCGCCGCGCGCAATGCGCACGAGCCCAAACACCAGTCCCACGACGGACGAGAGCAGCACCAGCAACGGCAGCGCCTGCCAGCCGAACCACGCGCCGAGTGCGGCCATCAGCTTGAAGTCGCCGTAGCCCATGCCTTCGCGGCCGCGCAGCAGCTTGTAGGCCCAATAGATCGACCACAGGAACAGGTAACCGGCCATCGCGCCGACGACCGCGTCCTGCAAGTGCGCAAACATGCCGAACAGGTTCACGCCCAGCCCGAGCCACAGCAGCGGCTGGGTGATGGCATCGGGCAACAGTTGCGTATCGGCGTCGATCATGGTGCCGGCGATCAGGAACCACAGCAGGACCGCCGATGCGACCGCCACCCACGTCGGGCCGAAGTGCCACAGGCAGGCCGCGGTCAGCAGACCAGTGACCAGTTCCACAGCGGGATAGCGCCACGAGATGGGCGCCTTGCAGGCACTGCACCGGCCGTGCAGCGCAAGCCAGCTCAACACGGGGATGTTCTCGATCGCTTTGATCTGATGACCACACGACGGGCACGCCGAGCGCGGCACGACCAGGTTGTATGCGTCGGGGTGAGGCAGCGGCTCATCACGCAGTTCTGCGATGTAGTTGGCTTCCTCCCGCTCGATCATGCGCGGCAGACGGTGGATCACCACGTTCAGGAAGCTGCCGACCAGCAAGCCGACCAGCCCGCCTGCGGCAACTACAAACCACGCCGGCAGTTGCGCCAACGTGGGGATGACGAACATCTCAGGCATTGCGTCAGACCACCGTACCAAGCTTGAAGATCGGCAAATACATCGCCACCACCATGCCGCCGATTAGCACGCCGAGGAAGACGATGATGATGGGTTCGATCAGAGTCGAGATGTTGGCGACCGCATCGTCCACCTCGCGCTCGTAGAACTCCGCCACCTTCAGTAGCATGTTGTCCAGGGCGCCGGACTCTTCACCGATCTGCGTCATCTGCAGGACCATGTTGTCGAACACGTGTGTCGCTGCATGGCGTTGGTGAGACTCGTGCCGATACGTACCGCTTGCTGAACCTCGAGGGTCGCATCATGGTAGATCCAGTTGCCTGCGGCCCCGGCGACCGACTCCATCGACTCCACGAGCGGCGTACCGGCTGCGAACATGGTAGCCAGCGTACGCGTCCAGCGAGCAATGGTTGCCTTGCGGATGATGTCGCCAAAGATGGGAATCTTCAGGATGAAGCGATGCGTCGAACGCTGGACGTTTTCAGATCGCTTGAATGCGCGCGAAAACAGTGCAATGCCGGCGATGGGGCCCAGCACGATCGGTATCCACCACTTGACGAAGAAATCCGATATCGCAATGACGAACAGCGTCGGGGCTGGCAAATCGGCACCGAAACCGGAGAAAACGCCCTTGAACGACGGCACCACAAAGATCATCAGCACCACGGTCACTAGGAAGGCCACCGTCAGCACCGAGATCGGGTAGATCAGGGCCGACTTGATCTGCGCCTTCAGTGCGAGGGACTTTTCCATGTACAGCGAAAGCCGCTCGAGCAGCGCATCCAGAATACCGCCTTGCTCGCCCGCGTCGATCAGGTTGCAGTACAGCGTGTCGAAGTACTTCGGGTGACGGCGGAAGGCTTGCGCCATGCTGCTGCCCGACTCGATATCGACGCGGATTTCCGTCAGCAGTTGCGTGAAGTTCGGGTTGGCGTGGCCCTTTGCGATGATGTCGATCGACTGCAGCAGCGGCACGCCGGCCTTCAGCATGGTCGACAGCTGGCGCGTGAAGTAGGCGATGTCCTTCGGCGTGATCTTCTTGCCGCGGGCCGCGCGGCGGCGCTTGGATTTGGTGATCGACAGGCCTTGCTTGCGCAGGATGGCATTCACCTCGGTGATGCTCTCGGCGCGCATCTCGCCCTTGAAGATCTTGCCTTTCCGATCTTTGCCTTCCCACTCGAAGATGTACTGCGTGGGCGCCTTGGTCTTGGCGGTCTTGCCGGTCGTGCGATTGGGCGCTGCGGCCGCGCGGTTCGCGGCGGGTGCTCGTGTGGCCATGGTTGGTTCCTACCCCCCGGTATGGGAACGATTGATCGAGAAGGTTATTGGTTCGTTGTGGCCAGCACTTCCTCGAGGGAAGTCAGCCCCTGCTTCACTTTTCGCAGGCCCGATTCGCGTAGCGACATCACGCCGTCTTTGCGCGCCTGCTCGGCAATCTGCAGCGCCGTGCCATGCGTGAGAATGATTTCCTGGATCGCCTCGGTAATCGGCATGACCTGGTAGATGCCGACCCGGCCCTTGTAGCCGCTGCCGTTGCAGGTTTCGCAACCGACCGGGTGATACGGCTGCCAGGAGCCGTCGAGGTCCGCTTCGGTAAAACCCGCGTCGAGCAGCGTTTCCTTGGGCAGCGGACCCGGCTTCTTGCAATCCTTGCACAGCCGGCGCCCCAGACGCTGCGCCGTGATCATCAGCACCGACGACGCGATGTTGAACGGCGCCACCCCCATGTTCATCAGGCGGGTCAGTGTGGTCGGTGCGTCGTTGGTGTGCAGCGTGGAAAACACCAGGTGACCGGTCTGCGCAGCCTTGATCGAGATGTCGGCCGTCTCCAGATCTCGGATTTCGCCCACCATGATGATGTCCGGATCCTGCCGCAGGAACGACTTCAGCGCCGCCGCAAAGGTCAGCCCAGCCTTGTCGTTCACGTTGACCTGGTTGATGCCGGGCAACTGGATTTCCGCTGGGTCTTCGGCGGTGGAGATATTGATGTCGCCCTGGTTCAGCCTGTTCAGGAACGTGTACAGCGACACGGTTTTGCCCGATCCGGTTGGCCCCGTCACCAGCACCATGCCGTACGGCCGCTTGATTACGTCGAGCAGCAACTGCTTTTGCTCCGGCTCATAGCCAAGCTGGTCGATATCGAGCCGCTCGGTGGACGACTCCAGAATCCGGATCACGATCTTTTCGCCGAACAGCGTCGGCAGCGTCGACACCCGGAAGTCGATGGCGCGCTCGATCGTCTCTTTGTTGTCCTTGTCCTTGCGGTCTTTCGGGACGGTGATGAGCAGCTTCATGCGGCCGTCTTGCGGCACGCGCTTTTCCGAGATGTCCAGGCGCGAGAGCACCTTGATGCGGGTCGCGATCTTGTCGCGGATATCCAGCGGCGGCTGCGCGACCTGCGCGAGGATGCCGTCGATGCGGAAACGTACGCGGTAAAACGTTTCAAAGGGCTCGAAATGCAAGTCCGATGCGCCGCGCAGCAAGGCTTCGGTAAAGAGCTTCTGCAGGAAGCGCACCACAGGGGCATCGTCGATGCCGTCGGGGGTGGTGCGACGCGTGGCGGCGGCAGCGCCCGCATCGTATTCGATCTGCGTGGCCTCCTGCTTGGGGAAGAGCGACTTGATCTCGGCCGGCGCCTCATTGGCGAGGCTGAGTTGGCGAACCAGCTTGTCGTGTTCGACGATGACCGTTTCGATGGCTACGTTCATCTTCTGACGCAGCTCTTCGATCGGCTTCGGATCGCTCGGGTCGGACGTGGCGAGGATGAGGCGGTTCTCGCGACGGCCCAGCGGCAACAGGCGCAACTGGGCAAAGTGCTTGTTGGCCGACAGCACGGCCGGCACGGTGTCGAGCTTGTACTGCGCAAGGTCGAGCAGCGGCATCTGGTACTTGCCGGCCACAAACACGGCGAGGTCGTGCGCACTCATGATCCCGCTGCCCACCAGTTCGTCGATCAGTTGCGTGCGTTTTTCACGCGCGCTCTGTTCGAGTTGGGTAAGTAGCGTCGGCGCGATCCGCCGGCTCTGCGCTAGAGCAAGTCCGAGTGTCATGAGTCCAGTCCGTCAGGCTGAAGCTGACCATTTCAGCGCGCGCCGGGCCCCACCGCCTCCTGCGCGCGCTCGCCCCCCAAGGCGATTGTTCTATGTTCTGCCGCCGGTACCCCACCCATTCGTGGGGGGTGGTGCCCGGAACCGGGGCAGTTTGCCGACCGCCCCTGCATTTGTAAAGCGCACATCAAAGCGCAGCTTGCATTTGTGCCACATCGGCAGAAAACCGCTCCAACTGAAGCGTTCGGCCTCAGGTGTGGCGTCAACTACGCTTTGGCTGCGGCGGCTGATGCAGTCGCACCGTGCGGATCGACTGACTGTCCATCTGGACGATGTCCATCACGCAGCCCGCGATCTTCACGCTGACCGTCGCCTCGGGAATCTCTTCCAGCTCTTCCAGTAGCAGCCCGTTGAGCGTTTTCGGGCCGTCGGTCGGCAGACTCAGGCCCAGGCGCCGGTTCAGATCGCGCAACGACATTCCCGCATCCGCAAGATAAGTGCCTTCCTTGTCCCACGCCAGCTTGCCGGCGTTGGGCAGCGTGGTGGTGAACTCGCCGATCATCTCTTCGATGATGTCTTCGAGCGTCACCAGCCCAAGCATGTCGCCGTACTCATTGACGATCAGCCCGAGGCGGCGGCGGTTCTCCTGAAAATACTGTAGCTGGCGGAAAACGGGTGTGCCGCTCGGTACGAAATAGGGCTCGGCCAGCAGGCTACGGAAATCGTCGTGCGTGAGTTCGGTGTGCCCCAGAAGTGACAGCGCCTTGCGCACATGCAGGATGCCGATCACCTGATCGCTGTCCTGCTCGAACACCGGAAGCTTGTTGTGATAGCAGGTCTCGAGTTGCTGGACGACCTCTTCGATCGGGCGCGACAGGTCGAGCGATTCCACCCGCGCGCGCGGCGTCATCACGTCGTCCACGGTGATGGCGTCCAGATCGAACAGGTTGAGCAGGATGCTGCGGTGCTTGTGCGGGATGAAGTTGCCCGATTCCAGCACCAGCGTACGCAGTTCCTCGGTCGACATGCGCTGCTCCGGCGCCTTGCGCGTGTTGATGCGCACCAATCTGAGCACACCCATGGCAAACGCGTTGACTACCGCCACCAGCGGCGTCGAAATCTGCAGCAGCGGCTTGATGATGAAGCTGGCGGGAAACGCAACGCGTTCGGGATAGGTCGCGCCCACGATCTTCGGGGCGATA
>Ga0316220_1002641_pt1 | contig 16259 bp, 12 predicted proteins | sample TBH18005metaG_FD_203632 | JGI IMG/M metagenome (GOLD analysis project Ga0316220, IMG submission 203632) | Freshwater microbial communities from Trout Bog Lake, Wisconsin, USA - TBH18005 | ecosystem: Environmental > Aquatic > Freshwater > Lake > Hypolimnion/Profundal zone | place: USA: Wisconsin...
TTGGACGCGTCCGCGGCATTCACTAGATTGCGGCCATGCCTGAAATTGCCAAGTTCGTCAACAGCGGCGCCGCCGCCATCACGCCCGCGCTCGCGGAAAATGTTTTGCTCCATCTGCCGCAGTGGAAGCTGGAGTTCACCCAGATCAACGCGCCGAAATTTCCGCACCTGGTGGATCAGCTCGAATTTCTCGCCGACGCGGTCGAGGACGCGGTCGAAGGCGCTTACAAGGAATTGCCTTATGTCGCCGTCGCGCAGGCGGTCTTCGCGCTGATTTACGCGCACAAAAAAACCGGCATCATTCCCAGCGCCATTTTGGAACTGGGCCGGGCCGATGATTCCAGCGTGGTGCGTGCCGTGCTCATCCAGAACGAAAAAGCCTTCGCCATCTACGCCGGCAAACAAGGCGTGGACTGGCGGCAAATCACCAGCCAGGCGTAAAAAATATTTCCGCGATGCCAACTCCCCTCGTCATGACCATCATCAGCCCGGACCGCACGGGCTTGGTGGAATCCATCGCCCGCGTCGTGGCTGAACACGGCGGCAACTGGCTGGAAAGCCGGATGTGCCGGCTCGGCGGCGAATTTGCGGGCATCCTGCGCGTCGAAGTTCCGGCGGACAAAAAATCCGCGCTGCTCGCCGCGCTGCAAAGGCTTCAGGCGAATGGATTGCAAATCCTCGTCCGCGACGATGCTTCTGCCACGGCGAAAGCTTCCGGCAAACAAACTAAATTGGAAATTGTCGGTAGCGACCGGCCTGGCATCGTTCGCGAAATCACTGCCGCGCTCGCTCGCGCCGGCGTGAACGTCGAGGAATTTTCCAGCGAAGTCGTCAGTGCGCCGATGTCCGGCGAAACTTTATTCAAAGCCTCGGCGCGGCTGCAACTGCCGGCCAATTGCGACCTCGCTGCGCTAAAAAAGGATTTGGAAAAAAATGCTGCCGATTTGCTGGTGGATGTTTCGTTTGCGGAACTGTCCGGGAAATAATTTCATCTCTGTTCGCGCCGTTTTAATTTATCCTTCGCGCGATGTTTGAACTACTCAAAACCGACACGACGACCAAGGCGCGCCTCGGCAAATTGACCACCGCGCATGGCGTCGTGGCCACGCCGGTTTATATGCCCGTCGGCACGCAGGCTAGCGTCAAGGCGCTCGACCCGCGCGAACTCAACGAGATCGGCACGCAGATCATTCTCGGCAATACTTATCATTTGAACATCCGCCCCGGCCTCGAAGTCATGCGCGCCGCCGGCGGTTTGCACAAGTTCATGAATTGGGAAAAACCAATTCTCACCGACAGCGGCGGGTTTCAAGTTTTCAGCCTCGCAAAAATTCGGAAGGTAAAAGAACACGGCGTCGAATTCCGTTCGCACCTAGACGGTTCGCTTTTATTTATTGGGCCAAAAGAAAGCATGGAAATCCAGCGTGTGCTCGGCTCGGACATCGCGATGGTTTTTGACGAATGCCCGCCGCACGACTCGCCCGCCAAGGAACAGCGTCTCGCCGTCGAACGCACGATTCGTTGGGCGCGCGAATGTCGCGAACAGCCGCGCGCTGAAGGGCAAAAAGTTTTCGGCATTGTGCAGGGCGGCAATAATCCTGCGTTGCGCGAGGAATGCGCGAAGGCACTCGTGCCGATGGATTTTGACGGTTACGCTATCGGCGGCGTGAGCGTCGGCGAACCGGAACCGGAGATGTTGCAGGCGATTGAATTCACCGTGCCGCATCTGCCCGAACACAAAGCGCGTTACGCGATGGGGCTCGGCACGCCCGCGCAGATGCTCGAACTCATCGCGCGCGGCGTGGATATGTTCGACTGCGTGCTGCCGACGCGCGTCGCGCGCAACGGCACAGCCTACACGCGGCGCGGCGCGCTCGGCATCAAGGGCGGCAGCTACAAGACGGATTTTCGCCCTATCGAGGAAGATTGCGACTGCTTCGCGTGCAAACGTTTTACGCGTGCTTATCTCCGGCATCTGCTCAAGGCAAATGAAATTCTCGGCCTGCGGATGTTGAGCGTCCACAACACGCATATGTATTTGAAAGTGATGGCCGACGCCCGCGCGCATCTCGCCGCCGGCACGTTCGCGGAGTTTTACCGCGAATTCATCGCCAACTTCGCGCCCTCGCAAAAAATCATGGCGCACCGGAAAAAAGAAAAAGAAAAGCAGTCCGCCTGACACGGAGGCACGGCTTTCGCCTGATTTAATCCGTGCCAATCCGTGTGAAGACGGTTTTCCCCGGCGTTTTCGCCGTTAAAACAATTTGCCCATCTGGTTTAGATGTGGCACTATTTTGTCATCTTAATGCCAATTATTGTTGACCTATGAGCAAACCGAAAATCATCGCCTATCTGAAACCGACCTGCGGCTGGAGCAACGGCGTCCGCGCCATTCTTAAGAAATATGATTTGCCGTTTGAAGACCGCGACATCATCAACGATCCCGCGCAGCGCGCCGAGATGATTGAGAAGAGCGGCCAGATGCTCAGCCCGTGCGTCGAGATCAACGGTCACATGTTGCCCGACATCAGCGGCGACGAGGTGGAAGCCTGGATGCTCGCGAACAACATCGTGACGCCGAACGACCGCGTGCCGGACGCGCCGACCAACCAGTCGTGCAGCAAGCACACGCACCTTTACGCGCAGGCTTGAAAACTTTTGGGTGGGGAACAAACGCCGCGCTGGAAAAAATCCGGCGCGGCTTTTTTCTTTCGTGAAATTGCCTCCGAATTAAGTTAAACCATTTCCATGCGAATTGTCTCGACGGTGGCCGCGATGCAAAAACTCGCGTTGCGCTGGAAACGCGCCGGCGTGAAGATCGGTTTTGTGCCGACGATGGGTTATCTGCACGACGGCCATATGAGCCTCGTGCGCGCGGCGCGCAAACGAGTCGGCAAAAACGGCGTCGTGGTCGTGAGCATCTACGTCAACCCGACGCAATTCGCGCCGACCGAAGATCTCTCCAAATATCCGCGCGATTTGAAACGTGATTTGCAAATGTGCCGCGCCGAGGGCGTAGACGTCGTCTTCACGCCGGGTGATGCCGAAATGTATCCGGGCAAAACGGAAGGTAAATACAGCACTTATGTCGTCGAGGAAAACCTCGGTCGCGTGATGGAAGGCGCGGCGCGGCCGGTGCATTTTCGTGGCGTGACGACGGTGGTGGCGAAGCTTTTTAACATCGTGCTCCCGGACGTTTCCGTTTTCGGGCAAAAAGATTTTCAGCAGGCGGCCATCATCAAGCGGATGGTCGCGGACTTGAATTTTCCGGTGCAAATTATCGTTGCGCCGACGCGGCGCGAGGCGGACGGGCTGGCGATGAGTTCGCGCAACAAGTATCTCGACGCGGAGCAGCGCGCGCAGGCGGTGATTTTATTCCACGCGTTGCAGGCGGCGAAAGCGGCGGTGGCGAAAAAAGCCGTGCCGGCGGCGCGGCTGAAAAAGGATTTGGCGGAATTCATCACCGCCGCGCCGCTGGCGCGACTGGATTACGTCGAGTTTTTTGATCCCGAAACCTTGCAGACGGTGGCGCAGGTGAAACGCGGCGCGCACATGGCGCTGGCGGTTTATTTCGGCAAGACGCGTTTGATTGATAATGCAGGACTTTGAATTGGGAAAAATATGAATGACTACTACGTTTACGTTTACATTGACCCGCGAAATTACGAAGAGTTTTATTATGGGAAAGGCCGCGATTCCCGAAAAGAAGCCCATCTGTTTGACAAGTCAGATTCAGAAAAGGTGAAGCGCATCGAGGAAATTAAAAAAGATGGTTGCAAACCGATAATCCGAGTTATCGCTAGAAATTTGTCAGAAGATGAGGCTTTTTTAGTTGAGAAAACTTTGCTTTGGAAACTGGGGCGACAACTCACAAATATATCTTCAGGTCAGTTTTCGGAAAAATTCAGGCCGAAGAACACACTCCACATGGAACTGTCGGGGTTTGATTATCAATCTGGAGTCTACTACTACAATGTTGGGGAATGCGCTAAACGAAATTGGAATGACTATAAAAAATTTGGATTCATTTCAGGCGGCGGCGAAAAACCTTTGTGGCGTGAAGCCATGCAGAGCTTTAACAAAGGAGACATTGTAGTCGCTTATCTAAAAAAATACGGATTTGTAGGCGTTGGTGTTGTTACTGAAACGGCTAGACCGATTCGGGAATTAATCGTTGATGGAAAACCGTTGTTAAGTCTTCCGTTGGAATGTTCCGGCATGTCTATAAATGCAGATTCTGACGAGTTGTGCGAATATGTTGCAAAAGTTAAGTGGTTTGCAGCCGTGGATCGGGAGGCCGCAAAGTGGAAATCAAAATCCAATCTTTATACGACAACACATGTCAGGGCTTCACTTGATTCACAGCCTGAAACAATTGATTTCATCGAATCAGAATTTAATTTGAAGCTTCGAGAACTGTTGCCATTTAGATATGAGGAAAATTGATTTTAATTTTTGTGAAGCAATTTGATTTTCTCATCCTCGGCAGCGGCATCGCGGGACTGACGTTCGCGCTGAAGGTCGCGCCACGCGGGCGCGTGGCCATCGTCACGAAAAAGGATCGCGCGGAGTCGAACACGAATTACGCGCAGGGCGGCATCGCGTCGGTCACGAGCAAGGAGGATTCCTTCGAGTCGCATGTGCGCGACACGCTCACGGCGGGCGCGGGCTTGTGCCGGGAAAATGTCGTGCGCGCGATTGTCGAGGAAGGGCCGGCGCGGATTCAGGAACTGATCGAACTCGGCATGAAATTTTCCGAGCGCGAAATTCCGGCGTCCCACGGAGCACAGGAACTCGACCTCGGCAAAGAAGGCGGCCACTCGAAGCGCCGGATTTTGCACGCGAAGGACGTGACGGGGCGCGAAATCGAGCGCGCGCTGCTCGACGCGATTTCGCGCCAGCCGAACATCGAGATTTTTGAGAATCACATTGCGATTGATTTGGTCACGAGCCAGAAGCTCGGCTATGTCGGCGAGAACCGCTGCCTCGGCGCGTATGTATTCGACAAAAAGGCGAACCGCGTCTGGACATTCGCCGCGCCGGTGACGGTGCTGGCGACCGGCGGCTGCGGCAAGGTGTATCTCTACACGACGAATCCCGACATCGCGACGGGCGACGGCGTGGCGATGGCGTTCCGCGCGGGCGCGAGCATCGCGAACATGGAATTCGTGCAGTTTCATCCGACCTGCCTGTATCATCCGAAGGCGAAATCGTTTTTGATTTCCGAAGCCGTGCGCGGCGAGGGTGGCATTTTAAAAACGCTCGACGGCCGGGAATTCATGGACGCCGTGCATCCGCTGAAATCGCTGGCGCCGCGCGACATCGTGGCGCGCGCGATTGACAGCGAGATGAAAAAATCCGGCGCGGACTGCGTGCATCTGGACATCACGCACAAGCCGGCGAAGTTCATCATCGAGCGGTTTCCGAACATTTACAAAACCTGCCTGGGCTACGGCATTGACATCACGCGCGAGCCGATTCCGGTGGTGCCGGCGGCGCATTATCAGTGCGGCGGCGTGGTGACGAACGTGGACGGCGAGACGGACATCGCGGGGCTGTTCGCCGTCGGCGAGGTGGCCTGCACCGGTTTGCACGGCGCGAACCGGCTGGCGAGCAATTCACTTTTGGAAGCGCTCGTCTGCGCGCACCGCGCGGCGGAAAAAATTCTTTCTGCGCCGCTGCCGAAATCTGATTTCAAGATTCCGGTGTGGCAATCCGGCAACGCGACGAACGCGGACGAACTGGTCGTCGTGGCGCACAACTGGGACGAAATCCGGCGGCTGATGTGGGATTACGTCGGCATCGTCCGGACGAACAAGCGGCTGCAGCGCGCGCAATCGCGGCTGGCGAATTTGCAGCAGGAAATTCAGGAGTATTACTGGAATTTCATCGTGACCGCCGACCTGCTGGAACTGCGCAACATCGCGACGGTGGCAGAACTCATCGTGCGCTGCGCGCTGATGCGACCGGAGAGCCGCGGGTTGAATTACAATCTGGATTTTCCCGACTTGAATCCCGACTGGGCGCAACGCGACAGCGTGGTGCGGCGGGCAGCTTGAGTGGAATCAGGGCAATTGAATCAGATAATATTTTTGCAGCGAACCACGCGCGATGCCGTTGGTGAAATTGAAATTGCCGGCGGCGTCGTAGGTGTTGGTCGCGATGCACGGCCAACCGGCGAGCGGCAGCGCGATATTTGTTGAAGCCAGGACGTAGTAATTTCCGTTGGGCAGGCCGCCGCTACCGCGCATCACCAGATTGGTGCCAAGGAGCGCTGTCGTGCTGAATTTGGGGACGATGCTGATGACCGAGGCCAGGCCGGCGGAATTTAGCGAGTTTGTATTCCACGCGAGTCCCGGCGTGAGCGTTGGCAACGTGACGCTGGCAAAACTGCCGCTGTAACTGCCGGCGTTGAACAGCTTGAACGAGTCGCCCGCCGTGAGCGATGCGCTGTTGGCATTGGAAATTATCAACGATCCACCATTCGTCAGCGCGCCAAAAATTTTCACGGCATCGTTGGTCAGCGGCGAATGGCTCACGGCCATGAGCGTCGTGCTGGCGGTGGCGAGCGTGAGTGTGTTGCTGAACATCAGAGATCCGAGCGGATTTCCAGGCGAAAGCGTCGCGCCGCTGCCGACGATCAAACTGCCTTTCACTGCACCGTTGCCGGACAAGGTTTGTCCGCTGGCGAGCGTGAGATTTCCCGAAGTCGTGGCGCTCACGTCAAACAAGGTTCCGCTGGCGAGAACAAGGTTTGCGCTGTTCGCAATCACGCCGTTGCCGGACAGCGCGAGCGTGCCGGCATTCACAAAAGTTGAACCGGTGTAAGGCTGCGACTGCGTAAAAGTGAATGTGCCGGTGCCGTTTTGCGCGAAGCCGCCGCCGCCGGTGATGAGGCCGAAGCCAGCGTCGTTCACGGCGTCGCTGCGGTTGAACGCGAGCGTGCCGGAATCGGCCACGATGTTGGTGCCGAGGTTGCCGGACGTTCCGCCGCTGCCGATTTGCAGCGTGCCGGCGTTGATGGCGGTGGTGCCGGAATAAGTATTGTTGCCGGTCAGCGTCAGCGTGCCGCTGCCAATTTTTGTGAGGCAGGTGATGGTCGTGCCCGGCGTCTGCTCGGAAATGATGCCGCCGTAAACGCAATCCATGTTGCGCGCGCCGATGCGCCAAGTGAACAGTCGGTTGCCGGAGGTGGACGGCCCGCCGGACAGGCGCGCGGTGCTGTTGCCGAAGAGCGCGCCGAGGTCCACGGTCGTGCCCGCGCCGGAATTGAGCGTGCCGTTGAAATCCATCGCGGCATTGTTGGAGAGCGTCACGACGGCGTTGCCGAAGCCGGGATAAGAATAACTCGTGGCAATATAGAAATCATTGCCACTGATGTTGAGCTGGCCGGCAAAGGCGGACCAGTCGCCAAGGAAGCCGGTGCGTATGTTGGGAATGTTCAGATTGAGCGTGCCGCTGCCGGTGAGGCTGCCATAGAGGCTGCACCGCGCATCCGTGTTGAACGTGCCCACTGCGCCCGCCGGCACATTGAGGTTCCAGTAGGCGTTGTTGTAGGTGTTGAAATTGCTATACATCGCGAGCGTGCCGCCGTTCAGCGTGACGGTGCCGGTGCCCAGCGCGTATTGGTTGGCGGTATCGTTGGCCAGTGCGATGGTGCCGCCGTTGATGATCGTGCCGCCGGAATAGCTGTTGCTGCCGAAGAGATTCAAGGTGCCGGAACCGCTCTTGATGAGCGCGGCCACGCCACCGAGCACGCCGTTGCTGACGGTGTAAGTGCGCGTGGAGTTGCTGAACAAAATGCCACCGGGGAAAACGGTGCCGGTGATAGACACGCCGCCGTTGGTCGAAGTGTCGTTGAACAACACCGGGTCGGCATTGTAAAACTGATCGGCAACGGAACCATTGACCCAGTTGGTCGTCGTGTTGTCCCAAGAATTTCCATTCGTGCCGCGCCAGACGAGCGTGTTGGTGAGCAGCGCGATGCCGACATTATTGGTCACGCGCAGCAGCACCGCGCCGGGCACGGAAGTATCGAGAGTATAATTTTGCCGTGTGCCGCCGGTGACGCCGCCCCATGCGAGATTGGCTGCGGTGCCAATTGTTGAATTGCCGCCGGTGATCAACGTGTAAGTGCCAGTTGCGGGCAAACCGCCCGTCAACAGCGGCCAGACGGTGCTGGTGCCGCCAAGGGTGAGCGTGCCGCCAGTGAGCTGAACCAAGTCATTCACGCCGCCGATGTTCGTGCTGCTGGCGAGGTGGAAATAAAGATTGTTGTTCGTCAGCGCGAGGTTGTTGGTGAGAGAATAATAGACGGTGACGATATTGTCGTTGGTGTCGGTGTAATTGGTCGAGAGCAGCGTGTTGGCGATGGTAAACGTGCCGGGCAAATTTGCCTTGCCGGGCGCAAGCGTCGCACCCGACTGCAAGGTGACGTTCCCCGCGACCACGCCGCTGCCACCGAGCGTGCCAACGACCACGGTGACGGGACTGGTGATGAGCCCGTTGACGAGCAACGTGCCATTGCTGACGGTTGTGTTGCCGGTGTAGGAATTGGTGTTGTTGAGCGAGAGCGCACCGGTGCCGGATTTGGCTAGGGTCATCGTGCCGTAAAGTGAATTATTGGTGAAGGTGTAATCCTTGTTGGCCGTCACTGTCACGGAAGCCGGTTGCGCCGCAACGGTGAGATTGATGGCAGGCGATGCGGAGCCGGTGTCATCGAAAATCAGCGGGCTTAAATCGTCGTAGGTCACGAGGCTGCTGCCATCAAACCAGTTCGTCGAGAGGCCGATGTCCCAAACATTCGAGGTGCCGTCGCCGCGCCAGGTCAGTTGTGGCAGCGGCGCTTCGAGGTTTAGGTAGTCATACATGAAATTGTCATTGCCATGGTCGGTGTGATATTCGTGATCAAGCGTGATGACATTCGCGCCGACGACGAGCGAAGTGGACGGAATCGGCACATGGGCGACGATGTATTTGCTGTGAATGCCCTCGCGGATCATCGTGGTGGTGCCAGGCGTTCCGTTTTGCGGAATGAAATCGGCGACGGACGAGCTGTCGTTGTTGACGCGAATGATTTGATACGAATCCGCCGTGGCGTAGGCGATGTTGAGCCAGTAAGTGCCGGCTTTGACCGAGGGCAAATTAAAATTCAAATGCCACTTCCACGGCGTGCTGGCCGTGTAATCCACCGTGTGCGCGTAATTCAACGCCGTCGCCCAGTTGTTGCTAGCGATATAATATTCCAGCGGGCTGGTGAATTCGTTGCCGAAGTTGAGCCACATCGAAGGCCGTCCGTATTCGTCGCCGTGACGATATTTTGCGGCGGTGCGGTCGGGATAGCCGATCTCCCAAAGCACCTGGCTGCCTGCATGCGGCACCTTCCAAGTCAAGGTGCCGAGATTCGTCACCGTGCCGGGCGCGAACGTGAACGGCCCGGTTTGAAATTCCCCGACGGAGCCGTTCGTGCCGGCGCAATAGGCGTATAGCTTGTAAGTCTGCGAACCGCCATACGGCGAAAACGTCGTCACCGGCGGCAGCGTGAAAGTGCCGTCCGCCGCGCATTGCGTCCAGAACTGGTAGCCATCCGACTGGTATTGCCAGTTGTTCGGATCATTTTCCAAACCGGCATCCGGCGCAGCCACGCCAATCCACGCACCCGCCGCATTAGCCTGCGGCCGCAACGGATCACTGATGACAAGTTTGCCGCTGATGAGCGCGCGCTGGGTTTTAGATTGATAAACCGAGTTGGTCAGCCACGCGTAAGGCCAGACGGATTTTTCCGCGAGGGCCTGATTTTGTGAATCCGCCCAGCACGCTGCGCCGTTGGACTGGCTGTTAAAATAGAGCAGCCACGGGCCATAAATCTTCGTCCAGTTCGCGTTGCTGCTCACGGTCAATCCGGTGTTGTTGTAATGCGCGATGAGCGGTTCGTAAAGAATCAGTCCGCCGATACCGCCGGCGTATTCGCACGCGGTCGGGCCGTTGTTTTGATACTCGTGGCCGCCGGCGACATACCACATACCGAGTTTGTTCGTGTCGCTGGCCATGCCGAACGTGTCAATTTCCGGATAGTCGAGCGTGAAGGAATATTTGGAGTTCGTGCTGCCCGCGAACAGGCCGGTGGTGTATTGGACGATTTCTTTCGGCATGTTTGTCACGCCGATGGTGTGCCAGCAGTCATAAAAATTCGGCTGCAGGCCGTTGCGTTTCTGCTGCACGCCGCCCAGGAACAGCCCGTATTTGGTGTAATTGTCGAGATACTGGTTTTCGCAGAGAAAATTGGTGTTGTCGTGCGCCGTCGGCCAGATGCACTGGATGAACGAGATGTTCAAGTTGTTCGTGTAAACCGCGTAGCTCGCCGGATGCCGGATGATGAGGTAGCAATAAAGCCCGGTGTTGCCCTTGCCGAGTTCGTAGTGCAACTCCACATCCGCGACGACGCTGTCCGCCGCCGGGTTGTAAGTGCGCAGATAGGCGATATCCACGTTCGTGCTGCCGACGACCGTGTTCAGGTAAGTCGCGTCGCCATTGCCATCCGGATACCAGTAATAATAAATCGCCGTGTGGTTGCCGAAATTCACGCCGGACTGGCTGACCATCTCCGTGCCGTTGGCCTCCGGCGTGCCCGCCAAACCCGGCTTGAGGTAGTGGATGGATTCCACACTGCCGCTGTTCTCGATCAGCACATGGAGAATGCCGTTGTCGAGATAGCGGTCGGTGTGGCCGTTGTAAGTCTCGGTGCCGGTGGTCACCGTGGCTGTCACCAGCGTGGTGAAACCACCGGGATTGTTGGCCCAACCGGTGTTGACCAGCAGCCAGACGAAAAGGGCCGCCAGAAATAAACGGACGGACGGACGGATTGCGTAGCGGTAAAAATTCATGGAACGTGCCATAATCTATGCCTTTCCCGCATCCGCCGCCATCCACAGAACTGGTTACGGCGCGAATATAAAACGGGTTTTGCCGGTGGTGGCAAAACCCGTTGAGAAACCTAAAATACGGATGCTGCTTACGTCCAAAGTTGTTCCGGATAATCGCCCTTGGCAATCAGCTTGCGGATGCTTTCGACGACCGTCGGGCGGTCTTCGCGATACGTCACGCCGAACCACGAGTCGGACGAGCGCAGCACCTTGCATTTGGCCTGGCCGCTGGTCACGAGTTCGCCTACGGTGGCGGGAATGTAGCACTCAGACTTTTGCTCGCCGCCGGATTTTTTCAAAAATTTTTCAAATTCCACTTTCAACTGCGGGAACAGCCCCGGCGTGAAGCCCCAGAAATTCATCGAGACCGCCTCGTCGCCGGTGAGCTGCGTGATTTTGCCATCCGGCCCGGTGTCCTTCGCGCCGGTTCCGGCGCGCTCGATCTTCATCAGCTCGACAATGTGCGTGAGATAATTATTCGCATCCACGCGGGAAACGCCGCGCGCCACAGTGCCGTGGTCGGACAGCGTGTTTTTCAAAATGAAGCCGACCATCGCGTAGTCCGGCGTGCCGGAAATCAGATGTTGCGCGAGCACTTTGTAAGCCTGTTGCCCGTAAAAATCATCGGCGTTGATAGCGGCGAAATTTTCTTTGACCACGCCTTCGGCCATCAGGATAGCGTGCGTCGTGCCCCACGGCTTGGTGCGACCGGCGGGCAGCGTGTAAGGATCCGGCAGTTTGTCGAGCTCCTGATAAACGTATTCCACGGCGATGCGCTTTTCAAAACGCGTGCCGATGATTTCGCGAAATTGCTGCTCAATGTCCTTGCGGATGACAAACACGAGCTTGCCGAAGCCGGCGCGCATCGCGTCGAAAATGGAGTAGTCAATGATGGTTTCGCCGTTCGGGCCAACGGGATCAATCTGTTTGAGGCCGCCGTAGCGGCTGCCCATGCCGGCGGCGAGAACGAGCAAAGTCGGTTTGTTCATGTGGGAAATTTTAATTTTTCCCGCGCCGCTGTCGAGCAAATGTGGCGGCAGTCGGCTGGCCGAAAATTCATAAAGGTCAATTATAGATATGTTTTGGTCAAAAGTGGACATTCCCATTTTTTAGAAATCCGCTATTCATATCTCTGAACATTGGCACCACCGACGGCCCCGCCGTCAGCAACCAAATTATTTATGGAACAAAAAAAACGCGTAGTCGAAAAAGATGCCCCGCTGAAGAAGGATGATTTGATCGTCATCACCGGCGCCGGCGGATTCATTGCCGGCAACCTCGCCCTTTATTTCAAGAAGAAGGGTTTCACCAACATCCGCGCGGTGGATAAGAAACCGCTTTACGAATGGTATTTGCACGTTCCCGGCGTCGAAAACCTCTGCCTCGACGTGAGCATCGAGGACAACTGCAAGCGCGTCTGCGAAGGCGCGGTGGAAGTCTATAACCTCGCCGCCGACATGGGCGGCATGGGTTTCATCGAGCGTTTCCGCGTGGAATGTCTGCGCTCCATTCTGATCAACACGAACATGGTGGAAGCGGCTTACAAAGCCGGTGCGCGCCGGTATTTCTTTTCTTCGTCCGCCTGCGCCTACAACACGCTGCTGCAAAAAGACCCGAACGTCCGCGCGTTGAAGGAATCCGACGCCTATCCCGCGATGGCCGAACGTGGCTACGGCTGGGAAAAATTGGTTTCCGAAATGTTCTGCGAGGAATACTGGCACGAGCGCGGGATGAAAACGGCGATTGCGCGTTTCCACAATGTTTACGGCCCGCACGGCACTTGGGATGGCGGTCGTGAAAAAGCGCCCGCCGCGCTGTGCCGCAAGGTCATTGAAGCCATCGAGACTGGCAAAAAGGACATCACGATTTGGGGCAACGGCTCGCAGACGCGCAGCTTCATGTATATTGATGACTGCGTGCAGGGCATTGACAAAATCATGCACTGCGACGACCTCATCGCGACGCCCATCAACCTCGGTTCCAGCGAACTGGTTTCCATCAACGAGCTGCTGACGAAGATTGAAAAAATCGCCGGCGTGAAGATGAACCGCAAATACGACCTCAACGCGCCGCAGGGCGTGGCCGGGCGCAATTCGGACAACACCTTCATCAAGAAAGTCCTGAAGTGGGAACCCGGCACGACTTTGAACAAAGGTCTCGCGGAAACCTACGAGTGGATTTACAGCGAATATCAGAAACGCGCCGCCGGCAAGCGCGTGGGCATTGGTTGATAAACTTCGCGATTCCCGGCCAGGCCGACGCTTGGCCGGGAATTTTTTTGCGGTGTTTTGTGACTCCGCGCGCCAATCTTATGAAAATTTCCCCTATCGAAAAACTCCTCGGCATCATTCCCAACCGTCTGCAGCTCGCCGGCGGCTGGATTGACCAGCCGTTCGTCTCGCGCCACAACCCCCCAGCCGCCCGGCTCGATGGTCGTGGTGCAAATCGAACCGGATTTTCGTCCGATGGATCGCAGCGGCATCGCCAGCGGCACGCGCGCCATCGCGATGAAATTGTGGCAGGGCAAATTGCCGAACCGCCCGCTCGAAGAACTGGTGCGCGAGCTTTATGAGGCGGAAAACAAAGGCAAAAAGGAACCCAGCGGTTCGCAGGACATGATCGGCTTGATTTATCCGGGCGTGAACCGGCTGGACTACGATTTCGCGGCCAACGGCGGCGTTTTTACTTCGCATATCGAATCTTGCAATTCACCGAAAGTCGCGCGCTGGTTGAGCCGGGTTTTACATTTGATTCCCGTCGAGCCGCGTCCGGACGGCTATTCGCCGCTCGGCATCAAAAATCTGGAGCCGAAGTGGGTCGCCAAGCTCGGTCAGTCAGGAAAAGATTGCTACGATGCCATCGTGAAAATGGACGCGAAGAAACTCGGCACATCGTTCAACCTGAACATGAAATGCTGGGCGACCTTGATGCCGCACATCGTCCGCCATCCGGCGCTGCGCGTGGATTTGCTGCCGATTTTACAGGCGTATCAGAAGCAGTATCTCGGCGCGATGTATTCCGGCTGCGGCGGCGGCTATCTGATTGTCGTGTCCGAAAAACCAGTGCCGGGAGCTTTCCAGGTCAACGTCCGGGTCGCTAAAAAATAAATTTATGAAACTGAATCAAATGAAATTCACCGCGCTGCTGCTGGGCTTGTCGCTCACAGCGGCGGTCGCGCAAACGAATAATTTGCAGCTCCCGCCGATTGCCGCCGGGCCGTTCAAGGCGGACTGGAATTCGCTGACCAATTATTCGACGCCCGATTGGTTCCGCGACGCGAAGTTTGGCATCTGGGCGCACTGGGGGCCGCAATGCGAGCCGGAACACGGCGATTGGTATGCGCGCAATATGTATATCCCAGGCCAGGGCGATTGGAAATCGCACCGCGCGGAATACGGCCATCAATCCACAAATGGTTTCAAGGATGTCATTCACCAGTGGAAGGCGGCGAATTTCAACCCCGACCAGCTGCTGAAATTTTACAAGGACAACGGCGCGAAATACTTCATGGCGCTCGCGAATCACCACGACAATTTTGATTTGTTCGATTCCAAATTTCAGTCATGGAATTCCGTCGCGCTCGGCCCGCAAAAAGATTTGATCGGTGGCTGGGCCAAAGCCGCGCGGAAAAACGGCCTGCGTTTCGCCGTGAGCGTGCATTGCTCGCGTGCTTGGTCGTGGTATGAACCGGCGCAGGGCGCGGACAAGGACGGCCCGCTCGCCGGCGTGCCTTACGACGGCAAGCTCACCAAGGCCGATGGCAAGGGCCAATGGTGGGACGGCCTTGACCCGCAGGAACTTTACGCCCAAAACCACGCGCCCGGCGCGAAGTTGGAATGGAGCTGGGATCCGGCCAAGGGCAGCAGCACGCCGGACGCGGCTTACATGGAGAAATTTTTTAAGCGCACCAAACAACTGTGGGATGATTATCATCCTGACCAGATTTATTTCGACGACAGCGTGTTGCCGCTGCACGGCGTCACGGACGAAATTGGTTTGAATCTCGCCGCGCATTTTTACAACACGCGGCTCGACAAAGACGGGCGCACCGAAGCGGTGATGAACAACAAAATGCTGAACCCGATGCAGCGCGAGGCGATGGTCTATGACATCGAGCGCGGCAAGGCCGAGGGCATTTTGCCGCAGCCGTGGCAGACTGACACCTGCATCGGCTCGTGGCATTACGACCAGGCGATTTTCCAAAACCATCACTACAAATCCGCCGCATCCGTCGTGCGGATGCTCGCGGACATCGTGAGCAAAAACGGCAATCTTATGTTGAACGTGCCGCTGCAACGCGATGGTCAGCCGGACGCGGATGAAATCAAAATCGTCAGCGAAATCGGCGCGTGGCTGAAGGTCAACGGCGACGCGATTTATGCGACGCGCCCGTGGAAAATCTTTGGCGAAGGCCCGTCCACGGTCGTCGCGGAGAAAGGCCATTTCGGCGGCCAGACCGACGTGCAGAAAAAACCGTTCACGGCGGAGGACATTCGCTTCACGCAGTCGAAGGACGAAAAAACTCTTTATGCCCTCGTCCTCGAAATTCCGAAAGATGGCAAAGTGACCGTGAAATCGCTTGCGCGCGGTTCGTTATTCTGGCCGGGTGACATTGGCAGCGTGCGTCTGGTCGGCGGCGGCAAGCTGAAATTCACCCGCGACGAAAACGGTCTGCACATTTCGCTGCCGGAAAAATTCGCCGGCAAAATTGCCTTCGCGCTGAAAATTCGTTCCTAAAATGTCCGCCTCAAAACAAGTCGTGGTCAGCGGCGGGTTTGACGACCTCAAGTCGCGCGACCTGCGTTTTCTCGAAGAGGCCGCCAAACTCGGCAATTTGACCGTGCTGTTGTGGACGGATCATGCCATCCAGCAGACCACCGGCAAGCCGCCGAAATTTCCGCTGGCGGAGCGCAGCTATTTTCTCAACGCTGTCCGCTACGTCAGCCGCGTCGTCGAACTGGGCGGCCAGGCCAGGCCGGATTCGTTGCCGGAGTTTCCCGGCCTGCGTCCGCAAATCTGGGCGGATGTGGCGGCGACGGCCAATCCGGCGCGCGAAATTTTTTGCCGCGAAAATAAAATTGCCTACCGGATAATTTCGGCGGACGACTTGAAAGGGTTTCCCGAACCGCCGCCGATGCCGTCCGCGCCCGGCAAAAAGAAAGTCGTCGCCACCGGCTGCTACGACTGGTTTCACTCCGGCCATGTGCGTTTCACCGAGGAGGCTTCAGCTTACGGCGATCTTTATGTTTGCCTTGGCAGCGACGCGAATGTGCGGCTATTGAAAGGCGAAGGCCATCCGCTGTTGTGCGAAGAAGAACGGCGTTACGTTCTCGGCTCA
>Ga0316220_1002666_pt1 | contig 16123 bp, 5 predicted proteins | sample TBH18005metaG_FD_203632 | JGI IMG/M metagenome (GOLD analysis project Ga0316220, IMG submission 203632) | Freshwater microbial communities from Trout Bog Lake, Wisconsin, USA - TBH18005 | ecosystem: Environmental > Aquatic > Freshwater > Lake > Hypolimnion/Profundal zone | place: USA: Wisconsin...
TGGAAACAACAGTATCATGAGGATCGAAAAGATAAAATTGATGGCTGGGATTCACCGGTTATTGGCTGGGTGCAAAAAGCTTTTTCCCCATACGTGGTGCTCGACACCGATTTCTATTTCACCAATGGCAACTTCGGAGAAAACTGGCCGACGAAAATACCAACCTGCATTCCGGGACAACCGTTTGAGCGAACCGTGCAGGTCTTCAACGACGCGTTGGATGGAGAGGATTTGTCTTTGCGCTGGACTCTACGTTGGGACGGACCGTGCGGCCCCATCCTCAACGGAGTGCAGAAGAGCCTGAAAATCAAACCTGGCTTCCATTGCGCGGAAACCATTCGATGCGAAACTCCGACAAACATCGCCACGGAGCCGCGCAAATTATGTCTTGTTTTAGAGTCATTGAAGGAAGGAAAAATTATGTTCCATGACGAAAATGTCTGTTTCCTTGTTCCCCCGGCTGCGTCCGGTGTCCAGCAGTCGAATCTTGAAAAGAAATGAATGAACAACATACAGATTTTAACCGAAGCGTCCGTGACGAATCGCAATGTTTATGAAATCCGAAACCGAAGTGACATGAAAAAGCTGGTGCTACCGAATCTATGAAGAGAATTGATTCCCATGAAACCATTGTTTGTCAGCACGTGCGTCTGGGCGGTCAATGTTTGTGCATCGAACCGGCTGGCAGCAGTTATCAGGTGCGAACGCCTTTCGCCATCATCACCATTGAGCTATCTTGCCACCGTTCATGAACAATCCCATCTTTAACCGGCAAGCCAGCCGCCTTTTTTCCCGAGCGGTCCGGGCTTGGTGGATTCTGACGTTGCTGGTGATGCTTTGGGGCAGCAGTTTGCTGGCGCAAAATCTTTTTTCCAATCCGGGTTTTGAATCTGGCACGACGGGCTGGAGTGGCAACAGCTCGGCCACGTTCACGTCGTCCACCGCCAAGTTTCACACCGGCACGCACGCAGCGTATCTCACGAATCGCACGGCGACCTGGAACGGCATTGTGCAATCCGTCGCCGGCGTGCTGCAAAATACGAACACCTATTACGTCAGCGCGTGGGTGCTGATTGACAACGCCACGAACCAGCCCGTGAACCTCACTTTGCAAAAGACGGATGCGAGCGGGTTGAGCTACACGCACATTGCCGCCTGCACCGGCAACTCGAACACCTGGACGCAGATGACGGGCAACTTTACATTAAACATCGTCGGTGCGCTGACGAACCTGACTATCTACATTGAAGGCCCGGATCCGAACGTAAGTTTTTACGCAGATGATTTTGTTCTGACGAACGTGCCGCCGTATGACTGGAAACCCGCCGCCAACGCGCGCATCGAGCAGATTCGCAAGCGCGACGTGCGCGTGCAGATCACGGACAGCAACGGCCTCGCGGTGGCCGGCGCGGCGATTCAGGTGCGGCAGACGAAGCATCAGTTCGCCTTTGGCACGGCCATTAACGGCAATGTCTCCAATCCGCAATACGCCGGATTCGTCAAGACCAACTTCGAGTGGGCGGTGATGGAGAATGAATCGAAGTGGTATTCCGACGAGCCGTCCCGCAGCAACGTCACCTACACCGCGGCCGACACGCTCACGAATTTTTGTTACGCCAACGGCATCAAGCTGCGCGGCCATTGTCTGTTCTGGGCGGTGGACAGCACCGTGCAATCGTGGGTCACGAATCTTTCCGACGCGGATTTGCGCACGCATCTGACCAACCGGCTGAACAGCGCGGTGAATCATTTCAAAGGCACGTTCGGCGCGTGGGACGTGAACAATGAAATGTTGCACGGCAATTACTACGGCAATCGGCTGGGCAACGGCATCAACTCGTGGATGTTTCAATATGCCCGCTCGCTCAACACGAATCTGCAATTGTTCGTGAACGATTACAACGTCGTCTCCGGCGGCGAGACGGACGCCTATAAGCAGCAGATTCAGAATCTGATCGCCTCCAACGCCGTGGTCGGCGGCATCGGCTGTCAGGGGCATTTTGGTTCGACCATTGACCCGACGCTGACGGAGCAGCGCCTCGACAATCTCGCGCAATTGAACATTCCCATCTGGATCACCGAATACGATTCGCTCAACGCCGATGAAAATGTGCGCGCGGACAATTTGGAAACACTGTATCGCATGGCGTTCAGCAAACCGGCGGTGGACGGCATTCTGATGTGGGGTTTCTGGGCCGGCTCGCATTGGCGCGGCTCGAACGCAGCGATTGTGAATCTGGATTGGACCGTGAACGCAGCCGGGCTGCGCTACCAATCGTTGCTCGCCGAATGGACGACGACCACGAACGGCACAGCGGACGCGGGCGGGGGCTATAATTTTCGTGGTTTCCACGGCGATTACGACCTCACCATCACACCGCCGGGAGGCGTGGCGACGGTGCGACATATCACCGTGGCTTCGGGCGCGGGCATGAATCAGGTGGCTTTCACGGTGCCACCCGCCGTGCCGCCAAATTTTCCTGTCGGGGCCATCCGCCGTTTGGTTGACCGGAATTTCAGCCTGACCGCCACCGGAAGCATCGGCACGCCCTACCGATTATGGGCGAACACAAATGTTGCTGCCGCTACGAACACTTGGACTCTGCTCGGCAGCGGCAACATCCCAAGCAACCCATTTACGCTCTACGATCTGACGGCGACGAACTTTCCACGTCGCTTCTATCGTTTTAGCAGCCCGTAGAGGTTTGGTTGGAAACCGAAATGCCATGTCAAAAACTGGGTTTGATTACAAAGAATGCGGACGATCATGCAAATTGCAGGAACATCCTTTCGCGGACGACGTTGCCAACAGTTACAACGACGGTCCGCCCTCGCCCGCGCGACGCTTGGTGTTTCGCTCGCGGAAATTCAGAATCCATTAAAACGCTGACAAGTCATAATTTATCGCCGCGAATTGCAATATACCATGAAATCTATTTACCCTTTAATCATTTGGTTCCTTTTGGTGGTCGCCTCGCCGCTGGTTGCTCAAATGCCAGTCACAATTGCGGACCATACGCTCAAAACTTTTGGAACGATGGGCAAGGAAGTCACGCCACTGAGCCGGGACAAGGAGGCGGAGCTGTTTTGGCACGAAGGCAAAGGCTGCCTGACGCACATGTGGTTCGGCGGTGGCTGGAAAGGCTGCGACAAAACGCGTATCCGCATTTATGTGGACGGCGAGACCAATGCTTCGATTGACATGGAGCTTTACCTCGGCCACGGCATCGGTTTTGGCGACGAGTTTGCGCCGTGGGGTGTCGCCCGCATCGGCAAGGCGGGTGCGCCAAACAGCGTTTACAACACCTATCGGATTCCGTTTGGTAAAAGCATTCGCGTCACCGGTCAGCTTGCTCCCGACACATCGGGAAGTCCGCTTTTTTGGTGGATCATTCGCGGCACGGAGAATCTGCCGGTGGAACTGGCCGGTGTGCGTCTGCCCGACAACGCGCGGTTGCATCTTTACAAACTGGAAAATCACATCGCCCAGCCGCTCGAAGAATTTTCGCTGTGCGATGTGAAAGGCGACGGCGCGCTTTATCAAGTCACGATGGCCGCGAAAGGCCTGCGTCACTTGGAGGATGAAAAGCAGCGGTGGAAGGATTTGAGTTTCATGGAAGCGTGCATGAGAGCCTACATTGGCGGCGCGAAGGAACCGCTGTTTTTGTCGTCGGGTTTGGAGGATTATTTTCTCGGCACCTACTATTTCAACAAAGGCCGTTATGCGACACCCGTGGCCGGCTTGACCCACTTCGACAAAGAAGAGAATGAATTTTCCGCCTATCGTTTTCACGAAGACGACCCGGTTTTCTTCCATAACGGTCTGCGCCTGACCTGTCGTTGCGGTGAGAAAATTGGCGACAAAATCTTTCACGATCCGCCGTCCGCCCGCTATACCACCTACGTCTGGCTTTACCAATGGTGAACTCTTAAATATGAAAAATCTTTTCCGCCTTCCGATATTTTTTGCTACCGGACTTTTCTGCGCCCTGACGCCGGGGTCGCACGCTGTTGAAGCGCGGTTGACATCGCCCGATGGCAGGCTGGCGGTCTTGGTCTCGGATCAAGGCGGTTTGCATTACCGCGTAGAGGTGGAGGCCAAACCGGTGTTGGTGGATTCGCGGCTGGGGCTTGAGTTCAAGGATGGCACCCGGCTCGGCCCGGCGGTCACCATCACCAAGACCAAGACCGCGCGACACAGCGGCTCTTGGGAAAATCATTTCGGCAAACGGCTGGAGGTGCTCGACCACTGGCGGGAACTCCGCCTGACCTTGCAGCAGCAGGACCGCACGTTTGGATTGGTTGTGCGCGCCTACAATGATGGCGTGGCGTTCCGTTATGATTTGCCAGCGGCGTCCAAGCTCGGTCATTTCGTGCTGACGAACGAGCTGACAGAATTTCATTTCGCGAGCGATGGCCGCTGCTGGTTCGGCGAGGAATCGAGCTGCGCGGAAAATCATTATCCCGAAGCCACGTTGAGCACGATTCCGACGGGCAAGCAAAATACATTGCCGTTGCTGGTGCAAACGCCGGCAGCTTGTGTCGCTGTCGCGGAAGCGGATTTGCTGGACTGGGCAGGCATGTTCACCACCGGCACCGGCTCGGAAAATGTCGGCGTCAAACTCGCGCCGCGAAAGGATAAAAACGGTCTCGTCGTCTCGGACGCGCCGCGCGTGAGTCCGTGGCGGGTGCTGATAATCGGGCGCACGGCGGCGGACTTGATCAATTCCGACCTCATCGCGAATCTCGCCACGCCGAACCGGCTCGGCGACGTGCCGTGGGTCAAGGCCGGCATGTGCGCGTGGGATCCGTGGTGGACGGGCGTGAACACGAATTTGCCGCAGTTCAACGGCGTGCAGGCGCGCGGCGACACGGCGTCGGAAAAGGAGTTCATTGATTTCGCCGCCGCGATGGGCTGGCCGTATCAGTTGATGGACTGGAACTGGTATAAAAACGATCCCACGGTGCCGGAACCGCACATGAATGTGCCGGAGGTGCTCGCCTATGCCAAGGCGCGCGGCGTGAAGCTATTCATCTGGATGCACTCGAAAGATTTGACGAAGATGGGCTTTGAAAAAGTTTTTTCGACGATGGAAAGCTGGGGTGTCGCCGGTGTAAAAGTGGATTTCATGAACAGCGACAGCCAGGAAACGGTGAAGTGGTATGAAGACGCGTTGAAAACCGCCGCGCAGCACAAGCTGATGGTGGATTTCCACGGTGCCTACAAACCGACGGGGCTGGCGCGAACTTATCCCAATTTCATTACGCAGGAAGGCGTGCTGGGCAACGAATACAACAAGCTGCGCGGCGACAAATGCACGCCGCTGCACACCATCACGCTGCCGTTCACGCGCGGCTTGCTGGGGCCGATGGACTTCACGCCGGGCGGATTTCTGAACCGCAAGCCGGCGGATTTCCAGACAACATATCCGGCGCAGGTCATGGGCACACGCGCGCGGCAGCTCGCGATGACGGTGATTTATCCGAGTCCGCTGCTTTGCATGGCCGACAGTCCGGCAAACTATCGTGGCCAGCCCGGTGTGGAATTTTTCCGCGGCCTGCCGACGGTCTGGGATGAAACCGTGGTGCTAAATGCCGATGTTGGCAAATCCATCGTCATTGCGCGTCGTGCTGGCGACCGCTGGTATCTGGCCGCGATGAACGGCGATGATACCGTGACGCTGGACGTGCCGTTGAGTTTTCTCGGGCGGAAGAAATGGAATTTGCATGGTTTTGCGGACACACAGGATGATACGAATTATGAAGCCGTGCAGGAGAGCCACCAGACCGTGGATGCCCAGACAGAGTTGAAAATTCATCTTCTTCCTGCTGGCGGTTTTGCTGGTGAGTTGACTTTGGCCGGTTCTCACGGACAAAAATCCCCAGCCAGATGATATGCAAAGCTGTTTTTTGTCCACCAGCGCGAGAAATTGATATGAAATTACGATCCGTTATTTCAACGCTGGCCTCGGTAGCATTGCTGGCCGGCTTCTTGCACGCAAGGGCATCTGGCGCGGAGGCGATCCTGCCTGCGATTGCCACGGGGCCATTCCAGCCGTCTTGGAATTCCCTCACGAATTACCAGACCCCGGAATGGTTCCGCGACGCGAAGTTTGGCATCTGGGCGCATTGGGGCGCCGAATGCCAGCCCGCGCACGGCAACTGGTATGCGCGCAAAATGTATATCCAGGGGGATACCGATTACCAGTCGCATCTCCTCGAATACGGTCATCCGTCCACGAATGGTTTTAAGGAAGTGGCGAACTCGTGGAAGAGCGAGCATTTCAATCCGGACGCGCTGCTTGAGTTCTACAAAGAAAATGGCGCGAAATATTTTATGGCGCTGGCCAACTTCCACGACAATTTTGACAACTGGAACTCGAAGTATCAGCCGTGGAATTCCGTGAACGTCGGGCCGCACAAGGACATCATCGGCCTGTGGTCGGCGGCGGCGAAGAAACAAGGACTGCGCTTCGGCGTGAGCCTGCACGCCTCGCACGCGTGGTCATGGCTGGAGGTGGCGCAGGGTGCGGACAAGACCAACCCGTTCGCCGGCGTCCCTTACGACGGCAAACTCACCAAAGCCGATGGCAATGGGCTGTGGTGGGACGGACTTGATCCGCAGGATCTCTACGCCCAAAACCATTCGCCCGGACGCAAACTCGTTTGGGAATGGGATGCGGCCAAAGGCAGCAGCGTGCCGGACGCGGCGTATCAGGAGAAATTTTTCAAGCGCACGCAACAACTCTGGGACGATTACCGTCCGGACTTGATTTACTTTGACGACGACGTTTTTCCGCTGCATGGCGTGACGGACGAAATTGGTTTGAAATTGGCCGCGCACTTCTACAACACCAGCATCCAATGGCATCATGGACAAAACGAAGCGGTGATGACCGACAAGCATCTGGACGAACTCCAGCGCCGGACGCAGGTGTATGATTTCGAGCGCGGCAAGGCCAAAGGCATTTTGACCGAGCCGTGGCAGACCGACACCTGCATCGGCGACTGGTTGTATAACGAACGATTCTTCCGTGAACATCGTTACAAGTCCGCCGCGTCGGTTGTGCGCATGTTGGCGGACATCGTCAGCAAGAACGGCAACTTGATGTTGAGCGTGCCGTTGCGCGGCGACGGCACGCCGGACAGCGACGAAATCGAAATCGTCAAAGGTATCGGCGCGTGGTTGAAAGTGAACGGCGAGGCGATCTACACCACGCGGCCGTGGAAGGTTTATGGCGAAGGACCGTCTACCGTGCTGAACGAGAAAGGCCAGTTCGACGGACAAACCGATGTGCAGAAAAAGCCGTTCACGGCCGAGGACATTCGTTTCACGAAATCGAAAGACGGCAAGACGCTTTACGCCATCGCGTTGAACGTGCCGACAAACGAAGTCGAAATCAAATCCCTTGCTGGAATACAAATCGCAGATCTAAAACTCCTAGGCAGCGAAGAAAAAATTCAATGGCGTTGCGAGACAAACGCGCTGGTGATTCACCCCGCCACAAATTGGCCAAGCGAAGTTGCTGTCGCATGGCGAATCGCTTTAACGACGAATGATTCAAATGCGATGGTCACCACAAATTCTAGTTTGGCGACCAAGCTCATCGTATTGAATCCTGCGGTGGGTGGCCGGGTATTCGAAGGCATTGGTGCGGTCAGTGCTGGCGCATCGTCGCGGTTGCTGATTGAATATCCGGACAAACAGCGGCGCGAATTGCTGGATTATTTGTTCAAACCGAATTTCGGTGCGGGCTTCCAGCATTTGAAAGTGGAAATCGGCGGCGAAGTGAATTCGACTGACGGCATCGAGCTGACCCATATGCGTTCGCGCGATGACAAAAATTACCAGCGCGGTTACGAGTGGTGGCTGATGGAGGAAGCCAAACGCCGCAATCGCGACGTCATCCTCGACTGCCTCGCGTGGGGCGCGCCGGGCTGGATCGGCGGCGGCAAATATTATTCGCCGGACATGGCAGATTACATCGTGAAATTTTTGCATGGCGCCAAGAAAGTGCATCACCTCGACATCGCCTACACCGGTATCTGGAACGAAACGTCGCACGACACCAACTGGATCAAACTGCTCCGGCGCACGCTCGATAAAGCAGGTTTACAGAAAGTCAGCATTGTGGCCGCGGACAACTTCGATCGGGACGGCTGGAAAATCGTGGATGAAATGGAAAGCGATCCAGAACTGCTTGCTGCCGTGGCCCGCGTCGGTGTGCATTATCGCGATTCCAAAAGTCCGGCGGCGGCGCAGAACATTGGCTGCCCGCTCTGGTCGAGCGAGGATGGGCCGTGGCGCGGCGACTGGAACGGCGCGACGCGGCTCGCGCGCACGATCAACCGCAATTATGTCACCGGCAAATTCACCAAGACCGAAATCTGGAGTCCCGTGACCTCCTACTACGACTCGCTGCCGCTGCCCGGCTCCGGCGTGATGCGCGCCAACGAGCCGTGGTCGGGACATTACGAAGTTCAGCCGGCGGTCTGGGCCGCCGCGCATACCACGCAGTTCGCGACCCCCGGCTGGCGTTATCTCGATTCAGCGTGCGTGATGATTGACGGCGGCAGCGTGGTCGCGCTGGAATCGCCGCGCGGAAAAGATTTCAGCCTGGTCATCGAAACGATGGACGCCAAGTCACCGCAGACGCTCGAATTTCAAATCACCAATCAGCCAAATAAAATTCTGCATATCTGGCAGACTTCTAAAGAAAAGCAATTTGAAGAAATTGCTGACATCCATCCAGAGGCTGGAAAATTTTCCCTGACCGTCGAGCCGGACTGCATTTATTCCCTCACCACAACGAGCGGTCAGCGCAAAGGCACGACTTCGCCACCGGATTCAGCGACGTTGCCGTTGCCTTACACTGATGATTTTGCGAGTTACAAGCCCGGCGATGCCCCGCGCCTTTTCTCGGATCAATCGGGCGTTTTTGAAATTCAAAAGCGCGCGGATGGTTCAGGCAATTGCTTGCGAGAGGTTTTAACGCATGACGGTATTCCGTGGCACAGCCATCTGGATCCAATGCCGGAGACCATTTTAGGCGACCTCAAATGGAAAGATTACTCTGTGGTAGTGGATGCGCGGATTCCGACCAACGGCTATGCTCTTCTATTAGGGCGTGTAACAATAGTGCCGCAAAACGACAAGCTGCCCAACGGCTACGCTTTCAAAGTCACTGGTGCCGGCGACTGGGAATTGCGCGTCATCCGCACGACCGTTGGTCCGAAACCGTGGGATTTCAAAACCACCGGCGATACCGGTGCGCCGCTGGCTCAAGGCCATACCGATCCAACTTCAAACACCTGGCATCAGCTTGAACTTGGCATGACGGGTGACAAAATCTCAATTCTCCTTGACGGAAAAGTGCTCGCAACCGTGCATGACTCGACGCATTCGCACGGACAAGTGGGATTGGGCTGCGACTGGTCTGGTGTGGACTTTGCCAGCGTTTGCCTTAAGCCCTGCCAACCAATAACGAAAGAACAACATTAAAATGAAATATCGTCAGCCAGTTTTTCTTGCAACCTTGGCATCTGTCTTGATCGCATTGAAGATTTCCGCCGCCAGCATCAGTTGGAGCGTGCCAGCCACCAATGCCGCCGACACGGATGTCTCCACCAACGGCAGCCTGGTTTATGCCTGCGGCGTTTCGGGCACGGCGGCCACGGTGAACACCGTGGCCTTTGCCGGCAGTTTTTCGGGCAATGTCACCGTGACGGGTGCGGCTGGAAGCGTGGTGAACAGTTTTACGGGGGGCACGAATGCGCCGTGGTCGGGCTTAAGCACCAGTTATCAGACCGTGCTGCAAGGGGGATTTTACGCCGCCAATAACACGGCGATATCGGTCACGCTGGGTGGCCTCACCGTCGGCCACAGTTATTCAGTTCAAATGTGGGTGAATGACAGCCGTTCCGGTGGCACCACCAACCGCACGGAAACGGTCACCAGCTCGGGCGGAAACACGGTGACGCTCGCCTACAATGGCACGCAGGCGCAGGGCGGCGTCGGCCAATTCACCATCGGCACATTCACGGCGGATGCCACGATCCAGACTTTTACTCTGACCGGCGTGCTGCCTGCGGGTGCCAATTCATCGCAGATCAACGCCATTCAAGTGCGCGATGTGACACCGGGCTTCTCGCAGATTCCGGCCTTTCCCGGCGCGGAAGGTTACGGCGCGCTCGCCAGCGGCGGACGCGGCGGCACGGTTTATCACGTCACCACGCTGGCGGATTCGGGGACGGGTTCGTTCCGCGATGCAGTGAGCCAACCGAACCGGACGGTAGTGTTCGATGTCGGCGGGATAATCAACCTAAGCTCTGATGTGGAGGTCGTGGACAATATCACCATTGCCGGTCAAACGGCACCGGGCATGGGCTTGGCGGTGACCGGCGCCGTGGTTTACCTCTGCCATGGTTTTGGCGCGACGAATTCCTACGGCCACTCGAACATCATCATCCGCCATATGCGTTTTCGGCGGGGTTATGACCAATCGGGCGGCGATTATTCGCTCGCGTTAAAACCGGCCCACAACGTCATGTTGGATCATTGTTCGATCGAAGTCGGGAACTGGCAAACGTTCTCCATCACCTACAACGCGGCAACCGGCGAGCAGCCCACCGACATCACCGTCCAAAATTGCATCATCGGCGCGAGTGTCTGGCATCAACTGGCCGCGCTCTGCTGGTCGCCAGTGAACCTGACTTTTCATCACAATTTGTTCATCGATAACGCCGGGCGCGATCCCAAGGTGTGGGGAAACATGCAGGTCATCAATGATGTCGTTTATAATTTCCGGCTCGGCATTTACAGCGACGGCGCGGAGCAGGTTGATTTCATCGGCAACTACCAAATCAACGGTCCCGGCTCCAATGCGAATTCGGTCAACACCGGCGTGAACGTCAACGGCACCAACGGCGGCATCTATTACGTGGCCGGCAATTACTGGGACAACAATCTCAACGGCAAATTGGACGGCGTGCCGTTGACAGCAGGCACTGGCAGTTTTTTGCCCGCCACCACCGGGACGAAAATCTGTTATCCCACAGTGCCCGTCACGGTGGACAGCGCGGTGCTGGCTTATCACAAAGTAGTTTGCCAGGCGGGCTGTTCGTTGAGCCGCGATCCGCTGGACGCCGAACTCGTGGCGCAGGCGCAATCGCTCGGCACGCGCGGGCCGGGGCCGTCGCTTTACATGGCCAACACCGACCCGACCAACGCGTGGACCGGCGATCCGATTCCCGCGTGGACGATCACCGGCGGCAACTCGCCGGCGGACACCGATGGCGACGGTATGCCGGACGAATGGGAACTCGTGACTGGCTCCAATTACCAGGTGGCCGACAACAACATCGTGGCCGCCAACGGCTATACTCTGCTGGAAAATTATTTGAACTGGCTGGCCGCACCGCATGTGAAGACTTACAAGAACGCTTCGGCTGATTTCGATTTGGTGCCGCTCACGCTGACCTTCACCAATCTATCGCCGGCTTATGTGTTCTGGAATCTCACGAACGGCACGGTCACGCTCGTCAGTAACCGCTGGGCGCGCTTCCTGCCCGCGACCAATTTCACCGGCCTGGGCAGCTTCACCTTCAGCGTGACCGGCACGAACGGAGTGAGCATGACGAACTCCGTCGGCGTGCTCGTCTCGCCGATAGCTCCGGCGACAAATTTGGTCTGGCGCGGCGACAATGCTGCGAATGTCTGGAATCTTTATCAGACCAATGACTGGTTCAATGGCACGGCTTTGCAAGCGTTCAACGGCGATGACAACGTGATTTTCGATGACAGCGGTTCGAACAGTTTGCCGGTGAACATCGTCGGCCAGCTCTCGCCGAATTCGTTGCTGGTCAACTCGACGAAGAATTACACGCTTGGCGGCAACGGCGCGCTCGTCGGCAGTTTCACGCTGGTCAAAACCAACTCCGGCACACTGACTCTCACCGGCCCCAATTCATTTAGCGGCGGCCTTTTCATCAATGGCGGCACGGTGGTCGTCACGAACAGTCCCAGCGCTGGCGGCAGCGGCACGATTTACCTGAATAGCGGCACGTTGAACGAGGCCAGCGTCAACCTCGCCAATCCGATTTCGTGTTCGGGCACGAATACTTGGATCATCAGCGGCGTTTCCAATAATGTCTCGCCGGGTTCCGTGCTGACCGGCAGCGGACGGTTGTTGATGAGTCCCATTGCCCCCGGCCAGTTCACGCCGGTGGGCGACTGGAGCGGTTTTAGCGGCACCATTTTCTTCACCGGCGTGAATGCCCAGATGCGGATATACGGCGGTAACAGCGGCAGTGCCGGCGCGACTTTCGACCTCGGCACCAACACCGGAAAACTTTACAACCGCAATGGCGGCATGATCGTGCAACTGGGCGCGCTCGCCGGCGGACCCGGAACAGTTCTGACCGGCGCTGCGACTTATGCCAATCCGACCACCAACGTCATCGGCGGAAACAATCTCGATTCCGTTTTCAACGGCCAAATCACCAACTACCTCGGCGTCTCAATCATTGTCAAAGTCGGCACGGGCACGCTCACGCTCAACGGCATCTGCACCTACTCCGGCACCACGACCATCAGCAACGGCACCTTGCAGGTCAACGGTTCGCTTTCCACCAACACCGTCACCGTCGCCGGCGGCACCTTGGCCGGTGTCGGCGTCCTCAACGGCCCGGTCTCTGTGCTCGCGGGCGGGACGATTTCACCCGGCACCAACAACGGGACGGCTGGCACGTTGACTGTCAGCAACAATCTCACGCTGACGGCGGGTTCCGTTTCCAGTTTCGGCCTGGGCACCAACAGCGACCGCATCGTGGTGAAAGGCAATCTTGCGCTCGGCGGCACGTTGAATGTGACCAACACTGGCGGACTGGTCGCCCGGACGAACACCTTGTTTACCTATACGGGCACGCTTTCCGGCAGCCTCGCGTTCGGCGCGCTGCCGGCGGGATTCAAGTTTGTTCTTGCCACCAACGTGGCCGGGCAGGTGAATTTGCTGGTGGGTAAGCCGGTCATCACCACGACGGCAATGGTCTCGACCAATTTGATTTTTACCGGCAGTGGCGGTATCGCGACCAGCAATTATTATGTGCTGGCCTCGACGAACCTGGCTTTGCCGGTGACCAGTTGGACGAGACTGAACACCAATGTTTTTGACAGCAGCGGACGGTTTGCTTTTACCAATGCGGTCGTTGCCACAAACCGCAATCGGTTCTATCTTTTGCAAATGCCATGAACTCGGAAAGTCCAATCACATCCATCGCCTCTTTCGTCCGGAGCTTATGAAAACTTCGGCAATCTGTTTTGCCCTCGCGCTCCTCGGCTTGTTTCAAATCGGCGGAACCTTGGATGCACGCGCCGCCAGCATCACTTGGAGTGCGCCCGCTACTATCGCCGCCGACACGGATGTTTCCACCATTGGCGCTCTGGTTTATGCCTGCGCCAGCGCGGGCACGCCGGTCACGGTGAACAGCGTCGCGTTTGCCTCCGGTTTCGCCCCCGCCGTCACCATCTCGGGCGTGCTGAACAGCACACCCAACAGTTATGGCGGCGGTGCGAGCGCGCCGTGGTCCGGCTTGAGCACGAATTACCAGACCGCGTTGCAAGGCGGAATCTATACCGGCACCAATGCTACTTTGACCGTCACGTTGAACTGCCTTACGGTCGGTCATAATTACTCGGTGCAACTGTGGGTGAATGACAGCCGCTCCGGCGCTACGGCTGGCCGCACGGAAAATGTCAGCAGCGTGGGCGGCAATTCGGCGACCCTCGCCTACAACAACACGCAGGCGCAAGGCGGCGTCGGCCAATACACCATAGGCACTTTCACGGCGGATGCGTTGACCCAATCTTTTTTGCTGGATGGCGTGCTGCCGGCGGGAAATGATTCGTCGCAGATCAATGCCATTCAGGTTCGCGACACCACGCCGGGCATCGGAATTCTTCCCGGCATTGGCATCATCAACTGGCTCGCGGCGACCAACATTGCCGGTGACGCGGATGTTTCCACCAATGGCAGCTTGGTTTACGCCTATGCCGGTTCGGGCACGGCGGCCACGGTCAACACGGTGCCGTTTGCCGGCGGTTTTTCGGGCAATGTCACCGTGAGCGGGGCCGCTGGCAGCGTGCCGAACAGTTTTGTCGGCGGCACCAGCGCGCCGTGGTCGGGCTTGAGCACAAATTACCAGGCGGTGCTGCAAGGCGGAAACTATGCGAATAACAATGCCTCGCTGACCGTGACGCTGAATAATTTGACGCCCGGCCGGACTTACGCGGTGCAACTGTGGGCCAACGACAGCCGTTCCGGCAACACAACCAACCGCACGGAAATTGCCACCAATGCCGCCGGCAATTCGGTGACGCTTGCCTACAACAACACGCAGGCGCAGGGCGGCGTCGGCCAATTCACCACCGGCCTGTTCATTGCGGACGCGGTGAACCAGACGTTCACGCTGACCGGCGTGCTGCCGTCGGGAAATAATTCCGCGCAGATCAACGCCATTCAGGTGCGCGACGTGACCCCGGCGTTGGCGCAGCTTCCCGCTTTTCCCGGCGCTGAAGGTTACGGCGCGCTGGCGAGCGGCGGGCGGGGCGGGACGGTTTATCACGTCACGAATCTGGCAGATTCCGGGCCGGGTTCGTTTCGCGACGCCATCAGCCAGCCGAATCGCACCATCGTTTTTGATGTCGGCGGCACCATTGTGTTGCAGTCGCGCTGTTATGGCATCGGCAATCTCACCATCGCCGGCCAGACCGCGCCGGGACAGGGCATTTGCATCTATAGCAACTCGGTCTATTTTCAAAACACAAATAACATCATCATCCGCCACGTCCGGTTCCGTCAGGGCGTGAACGCGGGGCCGACCAGTTGGTCGCTGGCCTTGATGACGCTTAACAACGCCATTGTGGATCATTGTTCCATCGAGCTGGGCGACTGGCAGACGCTGGCGGTTCAAGGTTGGTCGCAAAATGTGACGGTTCAAAATTGCATTGTCGGCGCGGGTTTGAACAACCAGATGGGCGCGCTGATTTGGAACTCACCCAACGTCACCGTTCACCACACACTTTGGATTGATGATGGCGCGCGTGATCCCAAGATTGACGACCAGAACGGACAGATCATCAACGACGTGGTTTACAATCCCTCGCTGGGAATATACGGCAGCAGTAGCCTGCCGCAGCTAGATCTCATCGGCAACTATCACATCGCCGGCCCGAACAGCCCTGGCAACCCGGGCCTCTTCATTGGTCCCACCCGCGGCAACGGCTACGTCTATTTCACCAACAATCTGGTGGATAAGGACAATAACGGCGTGCTTAACGGCAGCCAGTTGACCACCAATAACGATTTCAATCCGATCGTTTCCGCCACGGCGTTTTGTTTTCCGCCGGTTTCCGTAACGATGGATTCGCCGACGCTGGCGTATTACAAAGTCGGGTCGCAGGCCGGCTGCTCGCTGGCGCGCGATTCGGTGGACAACCAACTCGTCAGTCAGCTCCTGTCGCTCGGCACGCAAGGCCAGTATTACACGAACGAAGCGCAGTTGGGTTCCATGACGCTCCCCAACGGTTCGGGTTCGACGGACACCGATGGTGACGGCATGCCGGACGAATGGGAACTGGCTACCGGCTCCAACTATCAGGTGGCTGATAACAATGTCGTCGCCACCAACGGCTACACGCTACTGGAAAATTATTTGAACTGGATGGCCGCGCCACATTTGAAGACCTACAAAAATCTCACGGCGGCGGATTTTGATTTGTATCCGCTAACGATGGCGTTCACCAACCAGTCGCCGACTTACACGCTTTTCAATCCGACCAACGGCACGATTACGCTGGTTAGCAATCGCTGGGCGCGTTTTACGCCGATCACGAATTACACCGGCCTCGGCAGTTTCACCTTCACCGTCAAAGCAACCACCGATGGCACCATCATGACGAACTCCGTTGGTGTGCTGGTCTCGCCGATTGCTCAACCGACCAACCTTGTCTGGCGTGGTGACAATGTTGCAAATGTCTGGAATCTTTATCAGACCAACGACTGGTTCAATGGCACTGCGCTTCAACCCTTCAACGGCGATGACAACGTCACCTTCGATGACAGCG
>Ga0316220_1002676_pt1 | contig 16066 bp, 15 predicted proteins | sample TBH18005metaG_FD_203632 | JGI IMG/M metagenome (GOLD analysis project Ga0316220, IMG submission 203632) | Freshwater microbial communities from Trout Bog Lake, Wisconsin, USA - TBH18005 | ecosystem: Environmental > Aquatic > Freshwater > Lake > Hypolimnion/Profundal zone | place: USA: Wisconsin...
GCGTGCAGCCATCTCCCGCGCCGGGCCCAGCAGTACGGTCATGTGCAGATCGTGGCCGCAGGCTTGCATTACGCTCACAGGCTGGCCCTGCGCGTTGGTGCTCTTCACGGTGCTGGCGTAGTCCAGGCCGGTCTTCTCTTCGACGGGGAGTGCATCCATATCTGCGCGGATCAGCAGTCGCGGGCCGGGGCCGTTCTCAAGCACAGCTACAACGCCAAAGGCCTGCGCACCGTCTTCATACTTGCCTACGTGCTCGGTTACCGTGTATCCCAGCTTGCGCAGCTCGCCTGCCACCAGCGCGGAGGTCTTCTCCTCATGGCGGGAGAGCTCAGGATTGCGGTGCAGATGCTTGTAAGTCTCAGTGAGTGCGGGCAATTGGCGCGCTACGGAAGAGGCCAGATCGGCAGGAGCTTGAGCGAGCAGAGGGGAGACGGCAGCAGACACCACGGCGACAAAGCAGATACGCGTAAACATAAGAAGAATCTCCAGACAGAGGCGGGAAGCAACTTTATGCGCCAGCTTAGCATAAATACATTCCCTGCCGGGTTACTGCAGATCAGTGAGCGCCTTTTTCGCGCAGCAGCTTTTCGACGTCGGCCTTTCCGTTGTTGACCGCAAGTTTGAGGGCCGTGGTGCCGTCGTCGCTCTTCGCGTCCACGTTGGCACCTTGCTCAAGCAGGACCTTTACGATATCAACCAATCCGCCGCCGGAGGCCGCCATCAGAGCGGTAAAGCCGTGGACATCCGCAGACTCGGTCTGGGCTCCATTGGCCAGCAACAGCTTTACCAAATCGACTGATCCGGAGACGACGCTGAGCATCAACGGAGTCAAGCCACTCTCTTCCTTTGCATTGACGCTTGCGCCTTTGGCCAGCAGCAGCTTTGTCTCGTCGAGATTGCCGACCATGACGGCATAGTGGAGCGCGGTATCGCCGCGCGTGTCTTTGACCGCGGTGTTGGCGCCCTTTTCAAGCAGCAGCTTTACAATATCTACTTTTCCCATTGCTGTGGCTGCAATCAGCGCCGTGAAGCCGCCTTGGCCCTTTGCCTCAATGTTTGCGCCTTTATCAAGCAACTGGGCAACCGCCACGGCATCGCCTTTTTGAACAGACTGGAGCAGTTGCTCATCGAGGCTTGCGGAGGCAGGCTGGGCCGCGGAGTTGAGACTGAACGACAACGCCACAGATGCAAGAGCAAGGATGAAGAGAGCGTTTTTCATACATGCCTCCTTGAGCGGGTAATGGCTTATCCGCTGGTTAACTTGCGCCACGCTCCTTGAGCAGCTTGGCCACTTCTGGATGTCCCTCGTTGATTGCCCAATGCAGCGCTGTAGTGCCGTCATTGCCTTTGGCGTTGATGTTTGCGCCCTTCTGGAGCAAGAGCCGGACGGCTTCAGCCTGACCCATGTCGGCGGCTTGAATCAACGGTGTCCAGCCGTGCTTGTCGCGGGCCTCAATGTTTGCGCCCTTTTCAAGCAGCAGCGTGACCACTTCAGTTTTGCCGCGCCCGGCTGCTTCAATCAAGGCGGTGTCTCCCTCATTGGGGTACTTAGCGGCACGAGCCTCGATGTTTGCGCCCTTCTCAAGCAACACCTGAACCGTCTTCACGCTGCCGGCATAGGCTGCATCTATGAGAGCGGTGCCGCCATCGTCGTCTTTGGCTTCAATGTTTGCGCCCTTCTGGAGCAGCAGTTCTACCATCTCGGCCTGACCTGCCATGGCTGCGCGAACGAGAGGCGTGTTGCGGCGTTCATTGTCTCTGGACTCGATGCCGACGCCCTTTTTCAAGAGCAGCGTAACGGCTTCTGCATTGCCCTGGCTGGCTGCCTCGGCGAGCGCAGGCCATGCCCACCGGTCTTTCAACTCGATGCGGGCGCCTTTCTGGAGCAGCAGAACCACCACGTCGGACTTTCCATATATTCCGGCCTCATGCAGGGCGGCATGGCCGTCGTTGTCCCTGGTCTCGATGCTTGCGCCTTTCTGAAGCAGCAGCTTGACCATTTCAAGCTGCCCCTGGCTGGCAGCCCAGATGAGAGGCGTGCCGTTGAAGTTATCCCGCGCCTCAATGTTTGCGCCACGAGCGAGCAGCAGCTTTACGGCCTCCATTTGGCCGCGATAGGCAGCGGCTGTGAGTGCCGTCATGTTGTGGAAGTGGATAGGGACACCATTCCAGTCAGTGAATATGCCGTTGTTGTCTTTGGCTTCAATCTTTGCGCCCTTGTCGAGCAGCAGCCTGACGATATCTGTTTTGCCCCAGGCGGCTGCATAGATCAGCGGCGTGTCTCCGTTCTTGTCCCCGGCTTCGATGCTGGCGCCGCCCTTCAGCAGCAGCGCAGCGATCTCCGCCTGGCCCGCTATGGCTGCGTGCATGAGGGGTGTGCAGCCTTTTCTGTCTTTTGCCTCGATCGCCGCGCCGGCCTGCAAGAGCTGCTGCACCACGGCGGGCTTGCCTTCGTCCACGGCTTTCAGCAGATCGTTGTCAAGGGAGCTGGGAGCGGCCTGGCCGGAGGCTAGACGGCACAAGAAGAGGATGGCGGGCAGGACAATTGTGATCTGGAGTTTCTTCATCGTTATCTCCTTGCCCGCCCCAGGGGAAGAGAGTGCGGCATGGATGCGGCCAGTGTTGAGATATTCCGGAAGGCGATCGAGGAGCGATGACATAAGCCGCAATACACAACCGTTACGGAATCCGGCCGCAAGTTTCCAATAGCAGAGAATTCTACTCCCATAGCTTGGGAACGCAAGCCATGCGCGTTCTTGCAGACAGTCATGCACGTACAGGCAGAACAAGTGCCGGGGCGATTGCGTACTCTTTAACAAACTGGCTGGTACACTTCGGCATTGGAGAGAGTTGAATGGGCGCTACAAAGATCGAGTTTCGTTTGCGGATGATGATCATGATCGTCATCGTCGTGCTGGGTTTTTACGCGCCCTGGATTGAGCCGCTGCATCTGGGGCGGCGTATTGCGCTTCTGGAGTGGCTGGCGCTGGAGTTGAGCCGGCTGGGGCTCATCAACTTCAACGTGGCCGCGCCGGCCGTGATTGCGCTGGGCGCGCTGGTTGCATTTGTTGGCGCGGTGTTGCGTGTATGGGGCACGGCGTACCTGGGCTACGGAGTGGTGCATCATGGGCAGATGCAATCCCATGCGGTGATGGCAGACGGGCCTTATCGCTTCGTGCGCAACCCCCTCTACCTTGGCGGCTGGTGCATGATGGCGGCAATGGCTTTTTTGATGCCGCCCTCCGGGGCGCTGTTTTCAATGGTGCTGCTTACGGTTTTCTTTCTGCGCCTTATTCTTGGCGAGGAAGCGTATCTTACCGGCCAGCTTGGCGAGCCTTACCGGGAGTATCTGGCCGCGGTGCCGCGGCTGTTTCCCCGACTGCGCGGAAGCCTGCCCAGCGCAGGATCAAAGCCACAGTGGCTTACCGGGCTGCTGACCGAGGTGAACCCCATCGGCGTCTTTATTACGCTGGCTTTTCTTTCATGGAGCTATGACTACGAGCTCATGATCAAGGGAGTTATTGTGAGCCTGGGTGTTTCACTGGTGGTGCGTGCGCTGATGCCGCTGGTGAAGCAGCAGTAGCGGGGTAGCTTGCCTGCATGGCATGCGGGTGATTTACCAGGGAATGATGTTCCGCACAAAAGCAACGGGGAGAAGCCAGTGGCCTCTCCCCGTCTGTTGTCCGCAGTCCTAGAACTACTTCTTGGTGGGGGCGATCACGTCCTTGGCAGCCTTGGCTACGCGGAACTTGACCACGGTCTTGGCCTTGATCTTGATGGCTGCGCCGGTCTGGGGGTTACGGCCGATGCGGGCCTTGCGGTCAGCCTTTACGAGACGGCCGATGCCGGGGATTACGAAGACGCCGTTCTTCTTGGTTTCCTTAACGGCGGTCTCCGCCAGCAGATCAAGGAAGGCAGCGACTTGCTTGTTGGTCAGTTCGAGCTTCTCGGCCATGAGCCTTGTAAGAGCAGTCTTTGTGAGTCCAGTTGCCATGAAATGTTCTCCTTCTTGGCGAGCCCTTAGGCTGCCTATGTTGACGGGCTTCCGCCGCAGAATGCGTACCGCATGGAGGGAGTGCGCCTGAGGTGACGTTTGCATGAAACCCCTGTATTCATGCGGCTTCGAAGAACCCTGCCGATGGTTACAATGCAGCTTTTGGGGGCCTCAAGTCAATGGCAAAAGGGTGATTTCCACAATTTTCTTGGGGTTTTATCCCATTTTTGCCTATTTTTGCCTATTTTTGTCGATATTTAGCGGTATTTGTCTACCCGACCAGCGCCGAAAGCGACTGTGGGCTGCCCGAACCTGAACGACCCAGGGGACCAGTTATTTCAGCCCAAAGAGAACTTTTCTCTTAGGCGCGAGGGCGGCGGCGATGGGGGTGTTGAGGGCGTCCACTACCGGGGCAGCGAGCTTGAAGTGGCGGATGACGGTGGCGGCGAGGGTGGGCTCGAGAGCGGCGGAGGCAGGGAGGGTGGCGGCGAGTCCCCACTGCTTGCAGCGGATCAGGTCCATGCCGGGATGCTCGGCGGGAAAGCCCTTGGGCGGACGGGTGAGGGCGTTGCCTTCAAACTCAGTGAAGGCTTTGCGGACGGCGGGCTTTTGGATGAGCTTGCGGAACTCGGCGTGGTGATCGAGGAGCCAGTGGCGGATGGCGGAGAGCTGATCCTTCTCTGGCATGTAAGCACCGGCGGCGATGATGACCTCAGTGGCGCTGATGTGGAAGTAGTAGCCCGCGCCGGAGGTTTTCTCCATGCCTTGATGGGACCACCAGGCGGCGACGTGGGTCTTGTAGGGCAACTTGTTGTTGCTGAAGCGAGTGTCGCGGTAGATGCGGAAGAGGCACTTCTCGGCTGGGCGGACGAAGGCGGGGGCGAAGTCGAGCATGGCGTCAGTGATTTTGCGGATGATGGCCAGCATGGGCTCTTTGAGCTCGGCTTCGAAGGTGGCCTTGCGGGGGGTGAACCAGTCGCGGTCGTTGTGGCGGGCGAGGGCGCGGAGGAAGGTCAGGGCTTCGGGGCGGAGGTAGGGGAGAGCGGCGGTGGGAGCGGGTTTTTGTTTGGGGACCATGACAAAAAGAAGTGTAACGCGCGCGGGTGTACCGCCGGTGCTAGAGTGGACGGCATGAAAGCCAAACTTTGCTCTCTATTGCTTTTGAGTGCGAGTATCCTCGCATAGGCTCCTCGCACGTCGAAAAGCACCTTCAGGCATTTGCTTGCGCAGCAGGGCTTCTCGGGGGCGCTTGAAGGGAAGATTGCGATCAAGCGTCTGGGTGTTTTCCATTGCGGCTCGAGGTCACTTGAAGTTTTTTACCACTCATGGGAGCAGTCAAACCCGCCCGGTAAGACAATTCATGCGGCATACCGAATTGCCTTTTGGAAAATGGCAACAAATACGTTGGGCAGTATATGGTGCAAGACCCGCCGGTGAAGATCACCTGAGCGGCCATTGTTTTCGGCTATCCCGAGGGCGATGGAAACACTATCGAATGTGAGGGTGAAAGCTTGCCAGAGAAGGTCCAGCTCAACGGAGCAGATGAAGGACTGGGCAAGTGAATTGGACACTATCGATGATTGCTGCACCGAACAGCCTTTGCCAACAAACGAGAGGCCCGCGGCTAAAGCCGATTTGATGGAGTTTGCGGCCCGACTAAAGTCGTGCCCTGTTACAAAGCTTGCCATTGGACTTCGAACTCTGAGCTTTTCCGAAGCCTGTGAAGGCCCCGGCTCCCTCCGTGCCCGCCGGAGCACGTCACTTACCGGATCACCTTTAGCGCGCCGCGGAAGAGGCCGTCGAAGTCGGCGGCGAGGGATTTCTCTTTGGCGATGGCTTGCTCGATGGCTTTCTCGGCGGCGGGGCGCTGGTAGCCGAGATTGACGAGGGCTGACAAGACATCGTCTACGGCGGGGCCGGCGACCGAGGTCTGCGTCGGGGCCACCGCAAAGTCGTCAAGCTTGTCTTTGAGTTCTACGACGAGGCGCTCGGCGAGCTTTTTGCCGACGCCGGGAATGCGGGTGAGTTGGGCGTGGTCCTGGCCGCGGATGGCTTGCACGGTGCGCTCGGGGTTGAGGCCGCTGAGCATCTTGATAGCGAGCTTGGGGCCGACGCCGCTGACGGTGATGAGGCGTTCGAAGAGGCGCTTCTCTTCACGGTCAAGAAAGCCGAAGAGGGCGATCTGGTCTTCGCTGACCTGGGTGTGGATGTGGAGCGCGGCTTCAGCGCCGACCGAGGGCAGGGCGGTGAAGGTGGGGACGGAGATGACGACGTCGTAGCCGACGCCGGCAGCCTCGACGATGGCCTGGCCGGGTTCCTTGAAGATGAGCTTGCCGCGCAAGTGAGCGATCATGGTGCCCCTATATTAGTATTCCCAAGCGCTTGGCGACTCGCTCCATGGTTTCAAGGGCCTGGTCGAGCTGGGCGCGGGTGTGTTCGCTGGTCATGATGGCGCGGATGCGAGCCTTGCCTTCAGGAACGGTGGGGAAGGCGATGCCGGTGGCCATTACGCCCTCGTCGAAGAGTGCGCGGGAAAACTCCATGGCCGCGCGGCCATCGCCGACGATGATGGGGGTGATGGGGGTCTCAGTGGCGGGGGTGGTGACGCCGCCGATGTTGAAACCGATGCGCTTGAGTTCGCCCTGGAAGTAGCGTGTGTTTGACCAGAGGCGGAGGATGCGCTCCGGCTCGCTCTCAAGAATGTCAAAGGCGGCGATGCAACTGGCGGCAACCGAGGGCGGGTGCGAGGTGGAGAAAAGGAATGGGCGGGCGCGGTGGTAGAGGTAGTCAATGAGTTCGCGGCTGCCGCAGACGTATCCACCGAGCGAGCCGATGGCTTTTGAAAGCGTGCCAACCTGCACATCCACAAGGCCATGGACGCCAAAGTGGTCCACAGAGCCACGGCCGTTGCGGCCCAGCACTCCGGAGGCGTGGGCGTCGTCGACCATCATGATTGCGCCGTATTTTTCGGCGAGGGCGGAGAGCTTGTCGACGGGGCCGATGTCGCCGTCCATGGAGAAGACGCCGTCTGTGATGACTAATTTGTGGCCGGGGAGGGGCGCTAGCTCCTGGAGGAGCTGCTCGCAGTGGGCCATGTCTTTGTGGCGAAAGACCTTGATGGTAGCGCGGGAGAGGCGCGCGCCGTCAATGATGCTGGCGTGGTTCAGCTCGTCGGAGAGGATGTAGTCCTCTTTGCCGAGGATGGAGCTGACGGTGCCGGCGTTGGCGGTAAAGCCGCTCTGAAAGACCACGCAGGCTTCGACGTTTTTGAAGCGGGCGATCTTTTCTTCGAGGTCCATGTGGATGCGCATGGTTCCGGCGATGGTGCGGACGGCACCGGAACCCACTCCAAAGGCACGGGTTGCGGCCAGGGCGGCCTCAATGAGCTTGGGGTGGTTGGCGAGGCCCAGGTAGTTGTTGCTGGCCAGGTTAACCACCTGTCGGCCGTCGTAGTGGCAGACGGGGGCCTGCTGGTCATCGAGGATGCGGAGCTTGAAATGGGTGCCTTTGGCGCGGAGGTCGTCGAGGGCCAGGGAAAGGTGGGCGAGCTGGGGGCGAGGGGGGGCCTGAGTCATGGCGATGCACCTCAAAGAAGAAGGATAGCGCGGCGCGGCGGCGGTTGGGGTTGCGTTCCGGGTCCAAATGCGTCCAAATGATAACGGAGGAATGGCCCAGTCGCGCCTCCGCCGGATACAATAGTCTTCTACGCTTGGGCAAACAAGCGATAAGCGCTTTTGCGTTACGCGATTCTTTCGTAGATTTGGAGCAGGTGCACGTGAGAGGCATGATCCGCCGCGGTCTGCGGCTTGAGTTGGTTGCAGGACTGGGAATGGCGCTGGCGCTGTGTGTAATGCCGGTGGCTGTGGCAAACGCGCAGAGCGTGGCCACGGAAACCGCGCTGACCGTGTCGACCCACGACCAGGGCGGACAGACAAAGGCCACTGTTTCAGTGACCGTTACCGGAGCCGACGGGCAGCCGGCAACGGGCTCTGTGGCTATTAACGAAGGCGGGCGGCAACTGGCAGGCGTGGCGCTTGATGGCGAAGGCCAGGCCACATCCGAGATTGCTTTGCTTGGCGGCGCCCACAGCTTGCGCGCGGTTTATACCGGCGATGCAACGCACCTGGCGTCAACCTCAGTGCCGGCAACGGTACAGGGAACGCCGACGTCAACACCTACTTTCCAGGTATCTCTTGCTGCTGTTGCGCCATCGGCACTGCCTTTGGTGCTTACGGCAGGCAGTGCAGGAACACTCAAGGTAACGGTCACGCCACAGTACAATTCTTCGCTGGCCGCGCCCATGTTTGTTACTCTCTCCTGCTCTGGGCTGCCCAACCAGGCTGCATGCACTTTTGCGCCAGACGTCGTACAGATTCTGGCGACTACTCCGGCCAGCTGCACTACGGGTTCACCGGCCTCCGCATGCCCCCCAACGAGCACTTTGGTGGTTCAGACGCAGGCGGCCACAACAACTGCTACGTCCAAGCCAACGGCTCATCCGGGTTCCAACTCCGTAGCCTGGGCGCTGCTTTTGCCCGGGGCACTGGGTTTGGGCGGGCTGGCCTGGGGCGCACGCCGCCGCCGTTGGCTTAACCGCCTGGCGCTGGTGGCACTGGTTGGTTTCGTCACCATGCTGGGCACCACGGCTTGCAATCCGCGCTACTACTATTTGAACCATGGCCCGGGGTCAAGCCCGGCAACGCCATCAGGCACGTACACGATTACCGTTACCGGACAGACCAGCGATGGCGTTACCGCTCTCGCGCAGAGCACAACGATGGTGTTGACGGTACAGTAGCGAGGGCAAAACCAAAGCCTGCATGAATCGCCGGCAAGCCTAAGATCACAGACACAAACAGCGCAGGGTGGACACGGTTATTTACCGGCCCCCTGCGCGTTTGCTTTGCGTATGAAGCGGTGGAGATTGCAGCTCTCTTCAGCGAGATTGAGCACGGCAGGTGCGGTTTGATTGGGTGAGCTGACCTAGATCAGGCAGGGTGTTGGCCCGCTGCCTGGCTGGTTTCTATTTCTCAGTCTGGCTTCATTACCACTTTGATGGCTTCGCCAGATTGGAGCAACTGCATGGCGAGCGGAAACTCACTGAGTTTAAGGCGATGAGTGATGGCAGGCTCAAGATTAATTTTGCCAGTCGCCAGCAGAGCTTCCATCTGAAACCAGGTCTCAAACATCTTGCGGCCGTTGATGCCCTGGACAATGGCTCCCTTGAAGATGATGTCCTTGGCAAAGTCCAGTTCGAAGGGTCGCGAAGGGATACCGAGCAGCGATGCGCGTCCGCCGGTGCGTAGAATAGCAAAGCCCAAACGGATGGCTTCGGGGTGGCCGGACATCTCAAGCAGCACATCTACGCCGGTGCCGCCGGTTGCCTCAAGAATCTGCTTCTCGACGTGGTCTGTTTTGGGGTCAAGCGCCAGGTCAGCGCCCATCTGAACAGCCACGGCGCGGCGGTGCGCGTTTACCTCAATGGCAAAGACCCGGGATGCGCCGCAGGCTTTGGCAACAGCGATGGAGAAAAGGCCGATGGCTCCGCAGCCGGTGACGGCAACAGTGGTGGCGGCGATGGGCCCGGCCAGCACGGTATGGACGGCATTGCCGAGGGGATCCAGGAGCGAGGCATAGTCGTGCGGGATGGAAGCAGAGAGCTTCCAGATGTTTGTCTCAGGAATAATGGCATAGCCGGCAAATGCGCCGTCTGCATCGACACCGAGAATGCGGACATGCTGGCAGATGTGCGCCTGTCCGGTGCGGCACTGCAGGCATTTGCCGCAGGCCACATGCATCTCGGCGCTCACCAGGTCGCCTTCACGCACTGTGGAGACGCCCTGGCCAACGGCAGCAACCGCGCCTGAAAACTCGTGCCCAGGAATCAGCGGGGGACGGATGCGTCCCTTGGCCCAGGGGTCCCAGTTGAAGATGTGGAGGTCAGTGCCGCAAACGCTGGCGGCCTGCACACGGACCAGCACTTCACCGGGGCCGGGCGTAGGAACGGGCACTTCACGCAACTCAATTCCGGGTGCGGCATGGGCCTTTACAACTGCCTGCATAGTGGGCATTGCGGAAGTCCTCCCTGAAACTGCGAACAGCCAAGTCTATCAACGAACAGCCGTCGGCGATGCACATGCTTTGCAAACAAGCGCCAGCAAAGCTCAGGGTTGCGGGCGCATGGCAATGAACTGCCCGGTCCAACTGCCGTTGTTCCCCGTGATTCCGCCGATTACCTTTCCATTGTCAGAGACGGCAAGGCGGTACTGGTCAAGACTGATGATGTTACTGGGGTCGTCTTTCTCGTAGCCATTGAGCACAAGGAGCCCCTCGCCCTTCAACTCGCCTTTCACAAGCTCCGTGGCGGTGAGGCCAATGCCGCTGGTAAACTCCGCCGGGGCATTCGAAGGCGCCTTGCGCAGTGTCCACACAATTTTGCCGCGGATGGAACCGTCACCGATGAGAGCGCAGGTTTTGCAGGCAGGGCCGGCCGTCAAGGTTACCTGGGCGGTAAATACATAGCCGGAAGGATTGGTCCAGATGGCGCGCCACTCGCCCCCTACGCCTTTGGCCTGGGCGGAGCAGGCAAGCGTGCTGAACAGGAATAGAAAGGCCAGAAGAAGCCGCTTTTTCATAACTCTCCCTTCCAGCCGCCGTGGACGCGAGAGGCATTCGCGACCTGGCTGCTTTGACAGTCGCAACGAATTGTACGCGCAGAGGTATGCAGCGGGTTTTGAAAAATAAGATGCGGGCGGATGAGATTTCCCTTTTCTCTCAGAATGCCGCAGGCTATCTACTTGCCGCTGACGATCTGCTCGGCGCGAGCGTAAGAGCCGAGGTTGTGGACGTTTGGGTAGCCCATGGCCTTCAGCTTCTTCTTTGCCATGCCACTCCGCATGCCACTTTGGCAATGGAGCAACAGCACCTGATCCTTTTTCTTTACGCGACGCGTGACGTGGGTTTCAATCTCGTTCAGGGGCAGGTTTACGGCAGCCGGCAGATGCCTGGCGACAAACTCGCCTGCCGAGCGCACGTCGATTACCAAGGCGCCTTTCTTCATGTGTGCTCGAGCATCCTTGGCAGGGATGAGGCTGGCCCGCTTGAAAATGAAGTAGGCCACAAATAAGGCTGCAAGGGCTAGGAGAGCTATCCAGTTCATGCCATCTAGCTTACTGTGGTTGCGTGCTTTCCGGCACTGCGCGTCTCATTTTGGTTACTTCCACCAAAGTTGAATAGAAGGTGGCGCCAGCGCCAAGGTCAGTAAGCCGCTCGCTGGTGAGGGCGTTTACGTTGAAGCCATCGGGATGGAGTTTGGCCCAGTCCAGCCGCGCTGCGACCACGCCTGCAGGCAGGCTGGCATTGATCATAGCCGTCAGTTGCAACTGTCCCCGGTCGTTGAAAACGCTCACCAAGTCGCCATCGGCAATAGCGCGGGCTTCGGCATCGTCCGGATGGATCTCCAGGCGCTGCGCGGTACGAGCCTCCATTTTGCGGTGGCCATCCAGATTGGCGAAGGTGGAGTTCATGTAGTTATCGGCCTTGCGGGGAAGGAGTTCGAGCGGGTAGCGCTTCGCCGCCTCGCTCCAGCGCGATTCGACAGCCGCAACGAAGGCTGGAAGGGGATCAAGACCCGCGGCTGCTAGCGCTTCAGAGTAGAATTCGATCTTTCCCGAGGGGGTGGGAACCGGTCCCGAGGTGTAGGGAAGAAACGGCGCGCCCTCCGGATCGCGATGAAAGGCGAGGGGGATATGGCCTTTCTCCTCCAATGCATCGAGACTGATGTGCTCCATGCCCGGGTTGGTCGAGTAGCCGTCAGGGCCAACTGCAAGCGCCTGACAGATAATCTCCTCCGGGGTATCGCGGAAGCAGGGCTCAGTAAAGCCCATGCGCTGGGCGAGCTGGCTGAAGAGCCACACGTTGGAACGCGCCTCGCCCAGCGGCTCGATGGCCTGCCTGGATAGCTGTACAAAGTAGTGCCCGTAAGCGCCCTGAATGTCAGTGTGCTCAAGGAACGTGGTGGCAGGGAGAATGTAGTCGGCGTAGTCCGTGGTGTCAGTGAAGAAGAGTTCGTGAACAGCGGTGAAGAGATCCGCCCGCGCCAGCCCGCGGCGAACCGCGTTTTGGTTGGGAGCAACTGCGAGCGGATTCGAGTTATAGACAAAGAGAGCATGGACGGGCATGCCTGATCCTGCTCCCTTCTCCGTCAGCGCCTCGCCGAGCTTGCACATATTCACTTCGCGAGCCAGGCGACCGATTGGGGAGGCGAGGGCGAGGTCGGGCCGCTCGACGGCCTGCTTGTTCCACGGGAATCCGCCGGAAGTGGAGAGGACCCCGCCGCCTCCACGATGCCTCCACGCGCCTGTGAGCGCCGGCAGCATGGCAATGGCGCGCACGGCGGCTCCGCCATTCTCCGCGCGCTGAACACCATAGTTCATGCGCAGGGCGGTGGGCTGCGTGGTGGCATATTCGCGGGCCAACTGTTCCACTTCCGCTGCGGTCATGCCGGTCCATGCAGCCACGCGTTCAGGGGTATACTCACGGGCGCGCTCGGTGAGGGCGGCGATACCGTGTGTGAACTGCTCAATGTAAGCGCGGTCTTGCAGCCCCTCGTTCAGGATCACGTGCATGATGCCGAGAGCGAGTGCGGAGTCAGTGCCAGGGCGGATGGCGATGTGCCAGTCAGCAAGGGCGGCGGTGCGCGTCCGATAGGGGTCAATGACGATGAGGCGCGCGCCGTTGCGGCGAGCCTTCTCTACCATGGGCCACAGGTGTACGTTGTTGCCGTGGATATTCGCGCCCCAGGCCAATACCAGTTTGGCGAAGCGGAAGTCCTCTGTAGGCGTGCCGAGCTTGATGCCATAGACCCGCTTCCACGCTTCACCGCCAGCCTCGGAACAGATTGTCCGCTCCAACTGGCTGGCGCCGAGACGGTGAAAGAAGCGGCGGTCCATCGAGCCAAAGCCGAGCACTCCGATGGTGCCTGCATAGCTGTACGGCAGAATGGACTCGGGACCATGCGCGTCACTGACTTGCCGCAAGCGCGCGGCGATGGCGCTGAGAGCCTCGTCCCATGAGACGCGCTCAAAGGCCTCATGCTCACGGCCCCTCTGCATTGGCCCCTTGGGCATGCCGGGTTTGCGGCGCAGCGGATAGAGGATGCGATCTGGCGCGTAAACACGGTCAAGATACTTGGCGACCTTGCCGCAGAGAAAGCCCTGCGTAACAGGCTGCGAGGGGTCGCCCTCCACCTTGACGGCGCGCCCTTTCTCATCAACCGTTACCAGTACGGCGCAGGAGTCTGGACAGTCATGCGAGCAGACAGTGTGCACGATCCGGAAGAGCTGCGAAGAAGCGGCCATGGCGACATTGTAAGCTGAACGCGGAGGAACAGGCATGAAGGGGATTCTGCTCATTCTGGTATTGGCTTGCGCGTGTGCCGCTGGGAGCGCGCAGCAGTCGGACAGCGACGAGGGGTTGATTCGCCATGCGTTGGCCGCACAGGCTGCGGCGTGGAGTCGGGCCGATATTCCCGCTTTCATGCAGACCTACGAGGACTCCCCGGATACGGCCTTTATTGGCAGCGTGGTGCGCAAGGGCTATGGGCCAATTTTGGAGCGCTACCGCAAGGCCTACGCAACGCCTGAGCAGATGGGGACGCTGACCTTTGCGAACCTGGAGGTGAGGCTGCTGCCAGGCTCCTGCGGCACGGTGGAGTATGCCGTGGTTACGGGCAACTTTCATCTCGAGCGCACGGCCAAAGGCGAGGCGAAGATGGATGAGGGGATCTTCTCGCTGGTGTGGCGTAAAGGACCGCAGGGGTGGAAGATTCTGCTGGATCACACGAGTTGAATGTTGCTTGCCCGGTCTTATGGCTTCTAAAGGAGGTTGTGTCTCATCCAGCCTCGAGCGCCGTGGTACCGGCAAGACTCCGATGATACCTTTGCGGCCTGTGCTAGTGCCTCTTCAAATCCGAGTCCGAGGGAGGCGAAGTAGCAATATGCTCCGTGGAAGACGTCCCCCGCTCCCATCGTGTCCACAACTTCCACCGTGGGAACTGGAATTATGCCTGATGCGAGGGTGGACACAAACAGCAGCGGCAGCGCTCCGCGCGTAATGGCAATGTTGGCCACGCGGTGGTGTTTCAGGAAGGCAGTAACATCGTCTTCGGAGATACAGCCCGGGGGCAGAAAGTCAGCTGAACAGATTGCTGTGTCCACAAACTCCAGCAGTGATTCCGTTCCACACTTCCAGCTTCCGCCGTCGAGCACCACCGGGGTACCCACGGCCCGCGCTGCTTGTGCCCAAGCCTGACACGCCTGCATGCAGTGGCCGTCCACCAGAACGATTCCGGCTTGCTTGCAGAGGTTGAGATCCACCTCGGCCGAGGGTACGGGAATGCGTGAGGCATTGGCTGAAACCACGTTGCGCCGGCCGGTGCTATCGACGGACACCGATGAAATTGGGGGCACACCTTCAAAGCCTGGATTGAGGTCGACAAGGTTTACGGAATATTTCTTCAACTCCTCCGTAACCACGCTGGCCAACGGATGGTTTCCAACCGCGGTTACCAGTGTTGCCGAGCCGCCAAGGTGAGCAAACGTGATGCAGGCGTTCGTCGCCGGTCCGCCAGCATAGACTTCCTGGCTGTTCGCCGCTATTTTTGTATTGGCTGCGGGAAACTCATCCACGCCGTAAATCACGTCAATTGTGCACAGTCCCACAAAAAGTCCATACGGCATCGCTTGTCCCCTTTGGCTATAACTCCATTCAACGCAATTCTAGATGGAGACTCTTGCCGGCATTGCTGTGCGCAGTTCTTCTGCTCACAGGCTGAGCGGAATTCCCGATTGAATACGCATGTTCCTAATTGGAGCGATGATGCTGGCGCAAATTCAAAATATTTACGAATCGCCTGTTTCCTGCTGGAAAAAACTCCGTGTACACTTATCAAGCTATGAGTTGCACCTTCTGCAAGATTATTGAAGGGCAGATCCCTTCGACCGCTGTTTACCAGGATGAGCTGGGGTACGCTTTTGCGGACCTCAATCCGAAGGCGCCGGTGCACGTGCTGATTGTGCCGAGGGAGCACATCAGCTCACTCGACAGTGCCGATGAGAGCAAGAGCGCATTGCTCGGCCACCTGCTTTGGGCGGCGGCAGAGATTGCCCGCAAGAAGGGCCTCGGCAACGGCTACCGCATTGTTGTAAATACCGGGGAAGATGGCGGGCAGACGGTAGACCACCTGCACCTGCACTTGCTGGGCGGACGCCTGCTCAACTGGCCTCCGGGATAGTTGGGCGATGGAGGGCCGCTATCAGGCCCATATTCTTATCTTGAGTTTCAAGCCTGCATTGTGAGACCGGCGGAGTCGACTACGGCCTGTTGCGGCTTAGCTGGCAGGCAGGGGTTCTGCGAGATCCGCTTGATATCTGCGGATCGTGGCCTTTGGTTCTGGCAAATGCCATGCTGAGCGAGTCCGGTGTTTTGGCTCTGAAAGAAGAATAGAAAAGACTCGCAGCTAGCGCAATCGGCAGTATAATTTCATCGCCGGGAGAGCAAAATGGTAATTCCGGTTAACTACTGACAGGGCCCTGGGCCAGTCCACTCCTTCGTATCGCAGCAGGCCAGGCGCAGGGTTTCGCTCCCCGCGGCCAAGGAGTGTGCATCATGCGATGGCTAAGGGCTTTCCTTCCCATTTCAGTTGTCATGCTTGCGGCGGTTGTTGCCGCACAGGTTCCCGAGATTGGCGAGACACGATGCGTGGGTGGCTGCGGGTCTTCCTCCGGATCCAACTCGGGCGGCAGGCCGGTGGCTCCGCTCCGGCTCCCGCATTTTCCCCATCCGACGCATGCGCCGCACTTGCCGCATCCGTCTCCGCATACCCACACCGCGCGTACCGCCCGGACATCTCACGCGCCCTATGTGCTTTCTGAGACCCGTGCCGAGCGAACTCTGCATATCAGTCAGGGTTCGACTCCAGACTTTGACGGGCGCATCGCGGTAGAGTCTGCTCCGAGTCTCGAGCTGATGCCCGCGCCTGCAGAGGCAGCTGGGCCTTCGCCTTCATCCAGC
>Ga0316220_1002682_pt1 | contig 16035 bp, 10 predicted proteins | sample TBH18005metaG_FD_203632 | JGI IMG/M metagenome (GOLD analysis project Ga0316220, IMG submission 203632) | Freshwater microbial communities from Trout Bog Lake, Wisconsin, USA - TBH18005 | ecosystem: Environmental > Aquatic > Freshwater > Lake > Hypolimnion/Profundal zone | place: USA: Wisconsin...
AGATGCCGGAGGCAGCGGGCTGGAAGCCCGCGCTCCCCTTCGACTCCTTGCGCGTCTGTATTTTCGGGGGTGGACTTGTTAGAATTTTCCGCTGTAGAGGGCGTTGTTATTTCCTTACAGGCATTGGGCTTAGGGGCCGCCTCGCAGCGCACCCCCTTATATCGGCTCAAGATTGGGGCTGCTTCTCAGCTCAACGCGTCGAGCTTGGAGAGCAGATCCTTTTTGCCGGCTGCGCCGACAATTTGCTCGCGCACCTCGCCACCCTTGATCAGAAGCAAGGTCGGAATGGCGCGAACGCCATACCGGGATGCCGTGAGGGGATTTTCATCCACATCGACCTTGACGACCTTGGCGACGCCGACTCGCTCGTCGGCAATTTCGTCAAGAATCGGCGCAATCATCCGGCACGGGCCGCACCAGGTGGCCCAGAAGTCCACCAGAACCGGCACCGACGAGCTGGCGATTTCCTGTTCGAAAGTCGCATCCGTTAAGATGAGTACGTTTGCACTAGCCATAAATCACTCTCCCCGAAAAACGCCCCCGGATCAATTAAAAGCCGTAGAGGCCAGAAAAGCGGCGGCTGCCGCAAAGGCCGCCGAAAAAGCGGCGAGAATACCGAGCGGGACCAGGAGCGGATCCTGTTGCGTCTCGGTTTCGGCGCCTTCGACGGCGGTACGAATGGCCGGAACGGGCATCGGCGCCATGGGCACGGTCTGCTGAAGCTTGACCGTCGCTTTGGGCATCGTCTTGGGCTCCGGCGGCATCTGAATCCGGGTCGTCTCTTTCTTGGGCGCGCCCGGTTTGAGGATTGGCGCTCCGCCTTCAGAGGATCCCATCGGTTTCATCACCGGACCGGTCTTCGGCTGAATAGACGGCGCGGGAGGAGCGACGGGCGGAGCCGGCGGCATGACCGGTGGCTTTATAGCCAAACCGGGAGCACCGGGTGGCTTTGGCGGCGGCGGCAACTTGGAAAGCGGAGGTGGAGGCAGCGGAGTTCTAGCGCCCGGAGGTGGCGGAATGAATGGCTTGGAGGCTGCGCCGAGGCCCGCGGGAGCGGGAGGGGGTATAACAGGGGCGACCGGCGCCGGGGCTGGATGCGGGGCAATCATTCCCGCAGCGATCTCCGCCGACTTCTTTTTCGGGGGAACCGGTGCATCAGGCGCCGCTTCCGGCACAGAAATTCTCATCGTCGAGCGTGGCTCGTCTTCGGGAACGTTGATGCGCATGGTGGTGCGCGACTCAGTCGTTTCACCCTCCGGAACGGTAATGCGCATCGTCGAACGCGAGTCTTCCTCTTGCGGAATGCGCAGGGTCTCACGCGTCCCCTCGATTTCCAACTCCGGCTGGCGATTGACAATTCCGGGATCGATCCGGATGGTGTCTCTCTTCAAGCCAAGTTGATCTGCCTGCGAGGGCAGACTGATGCGAATGGTGTCTTTTTTCGTCTCGCCGACGCGAACCGTCTCCTTCTTGGTGGACCCAAGGGGCGGTTGCGGCAGGGTGACGCGAATCGTCTCTTTTTTCGCGTCAGCGCCTCCCGTGCTGGGCTTCGGCGGCAGAGTGATTCGAACAGTCGCTTTTTTCGAAAGATTTGGATCCGGTGTAGTCGGGGGATTCTCGTCTGGCATAGATGGAATTAGCGTTTTATCTCATTCGGAGGCATCGGTGTCAATAACTCTGTCAAACTTCTGCGAATTATTTTTTGCCCTCTTTCGACGCCCGTCCAAACGCAACTTTCCCCTGAGGCCGGTGTTCGATCAGTGTTCCCGGCGATCCCTCCATGGCGGCTCGCTGGAATTGATCCATGATTTCGAAAAAAGCTGTCGTCCGGTGTCTCGTTCCGCTTTCGGTTTTTGCGCTCGCAGGTGGAGCGCTCCGGGGGGAGGAGAATCCGGCCTATTATTCACCGGTTGCCCTCGGCGCATCGTGCGATGCCAGAACTGTCTACGTCGTCGAAGCGGGAGCCAGGCAAATCGCCCTTCTGGAAGCCGCAAGCGGAAGAATTACCGCGTCATTGCCCGTGCCGGAAGAACCGACAGGCATCGCCGTCGCGGCCGCGGGGGACCGTTTATACGTTACCGGTGGCGGGGCCGAAGGGCGGGTTTTCGTGTTCGAACTGCCCTCCGGAAAAATCGTCGCATCGATTCCCACCGGGCACACGCCGATGGCTCCGCAGCTTTCGCCCGACGGCAAGACGCTCTATGTCTGCAACCGCTTCAACAACGACGTCGTGGCGGTCGACCTTGCCGCCGGAAAGATAACGTCTCGAATCCGGGTCACCCGGGAACCGGTCGCCGCGGTGCTGACAGGCGATGGCAAGACGCTCTTCGTAGCCAACCACTTGCCGACCGGCGCGGCCAACGTCGACCGCATGACTTCGGTAATCGAGGTAATCGATACCGGCTCCAGAAAAGTCGCCACGTCCATTCCCCTCCCCAACGGGGCGATCGATCTGCGCGGGATGTGCCTCTCCCAGGACGGCAAGATCGTTTACGTGCCGTCGATTTTCGCCCATTTCATGGTGCCGACAACGCAGATCGAGCGCGGCTGGATGAACACGCATGCGCTGAATTTGATCGACGTCGAAGCACGGAAGCTGCGCCAAACGGTTCTGCTGGATGACGTCGATCTGGGCGCCGCCAACCCGTGGGGCGTGGCTTGCACCCCGGATGGCAAGTACGTCTGCGTGGCCCACTCCGCGACCCACGAAGTCAGCCTGATCGACCAGGCTGCGCTGCTGGCCAAGCTCACCAAGGCGCCCCGGCGGGATGAATCGAAGCTTTCTGACGAGGATTATGAGGCGCTGCCGAACAATCCGGTCAACGACCTGAGTTTCCTGAGCGGAATCCGGCAGCGGATCAAGCTCAAGGGGATCGGACCGCGTGGAGTGACCGTTGCCGGGGGAAAACTTTTCGTCGCGGAATATTTCACCGGCTCGGTTGGAACGGTTGCGCTGGAGACATCGGAGCACGCCGCGCAGTCGATTCCGCTCGGCCCGGAACAGAAGCTGACGTCGGTGCGCAAAGGCGAGATGCTCTTTAACGATGCAACCACGATGTGCTTTCAACAGTGGCAAAGCTGTTCGACGTGCCATCCCGACGCGCGGATGGACGCGGTCAACTGGGACCTGTTGAACGACGGCATCGGCAATCCGAAGAGCACCCGCAGCCTGGTCTATTCCGCTTTTTGCCCGCCGGTGATGGCGCGGGGCGTGCGGGCCAGCGCCGAATTGGCGGTGCGCACCGGAATGAAGTTCATCCAGTTTATGGAGCCGAGCGAAGAGAAAGCGCGGTCGGTCTACGACTACATGAAGTCGCTCAAACCGGTGCCGAGCCCGTATCTGGTCGGCGGAAAGCTCTCGCCCGCGGCGGAGCGGGGCAAACAGGTTTTCGAGAAGGCCTACTGCGCGGCATGCCATTCGGGCCAGTATTACAGCGACATGCGGATGCACAATGTCGGCACCGGGGACGGGGTGGAAGAAGGGGTGCTCTACAAGACCCCGCTACTGAATGAACTTTGGCGGACAGCCCCCTACCTGCACGACGGACGCGCGGCAACGCTGGAGGAAGTGATCACCAAGTTCAATCCGGACGACAAGCACGGCAGAGCCTCGGATCTTGAGCCGCAGGAGATCGCCGACTTGGTGGAATATCTCAAATCACTCTAATCCTATGAACCCAGAACCGATGATCAACGTAATCGACCCCCGAGCGGTGGTTGGCGCCGCGGCGCGAGTCGCTTTTGGCAACGACGGAGCGCGTCCGCTGCTGGACGGACCGCGGCGGGCGGGCATGCTGTACGAAAGCGCCGACGCTCTTTATTGTTATTTGGACGAACTCGTTCCGGAGGACATCGAGGCATCTCCGGGCGATCAGACGCGGAGCATTTTCCGCCAGATCGAGCGCGGACTGGCCCGGGCCGGCATGAAGTTCGACAACCTCGTGCGAACCTGGTTTTACCTGGACCGTATTCTGGACTGGTACGATGAGTTCAACCAGGCCCGCACGCCGTTCCTCAAGGAGCATGGCATTCTGGAAAAGCTGGTGCCGGCGAGCACCGGGGTGGGAATGCCGAACCGGTATGGCGCGGTGGGAGTGGCCGGCGCGCTGGCGATCCAGCCAAAGAGCGACCGGGTGCGCATCGCGGAGGTGGAGTCGCCCATGCAGTGTTCGGCGCTCGCTTACCGGAGCACCTTCAGCCGTGCCGTTGAGGTGGAACGCGCCGGCCGCCGAGAACTGTATATTTCCGGCACCGCGAGCATTGAGCCGGGCGGCAAGACGGCGTTTCTGGACGACGTGCCCGGTCAGATCGCGTTGAGCATGGACGTCGTGTTCGCCATCCTGCAATCCCGGTCCATGACGTGGCAGGACTGCACACGGGCGATCGCGTATGTCAAGGATGTGGAGAGCGGGCCGCTGGTGAAAAGCTATCTGTGCCAGCACGGTTTGGAGGCCCTCCCGGTGACGTTGATGCATGCGGACATCTGCCGCTCCGACCTGCTGTTTGAGATCGAGCTGGAGGCGGCAAAGTAGGAAGCCGGAAAAAGGGAAAGAAGCTCCGTTTGCAAAGCCGAGCGCGCGTCCATCGCGGGCTTGCCAGCCAGCCCGAGTTCCTGTTTCATCGTCGGCCATGGGGCTTCATACCACTCCGAATCGCTCGATAGCGGGCGGAACCGGCTTGTGGGTGCTGTTATTTTGCACATCGGTTCTGACCGCGGTCTATCTGGTGATCAGCCAACCGGTTTTGACACGGCTGTTTGCGATGCCGATTCAATTTACCGGCTCGCTTCCGCTTGCCCCTGCCACGACAGCGACTTCCGTCGTGACCGCCGACCCCACGCCGGTTGCAAATCAACCCGTCCCGCGGAAGAAGAAACGAGGAAGCGGCGCGCCCGGCGGCGCTTCGACCGAATCCGTTGTCGAGGCAACGCCAATCCCGTCGCCAGCCGCGGTAGCAAGCGCAACGGCAGCGCCACCGACTGTCGTCTCCGCAAGCAACTCGGCAACGCCATTACCAGCCGCGGTAGCAAGCGCAACGGCAACACCGCCGACTGTCGTCTCCGCAAGCAACTCGGCAACGCCATTGCCAGCCGCGGTGACAAGCGAAACGGCAACACCGCCGGCCGTCGTCTCCGCAAGTAACTCGGCAACGCCGAAACCTGTCGCAGTAGCAAGTCCCTTAGCGACGCCTGCTGCAACTCCCAGTGCTCCCAAGGAACCGCAATTGGACCTGGCTTCGGTCGCCGGCAATCCGGCGTGGTGGCCGAAGCAAATTGTCCTTACCAGGTCCACCGCTTTCCCCATCGTCAGCGGCGGCAACGAGATCGGAACCGTCCAGGTCCCCGCCGGGATGCCCTTTCGCCTGACGCAAGTCACTGGCGCGCAGGTCGAGGTTGAGTTTCAGGAACGCAGACATTGGATTCGGGCGGATTCGACCGACGTTTTGGCCCGTGCCGCGGCAATTGCCCGGCTTGCGCCCGTTACTGCGGCAACGCCATCGGCGAAACCCGAAACGCCCGCCTCCACCGAGCCGACACGAGTGTCCCCTACCCCCTCCGCATCGCCAGAGACCGCTCTGACCGGGGCCCGGTCCCGGTTCGAAGACCGCGTCTCGATCGAAGTCGTCCGAAATCGGAAGATGAGCAACCTCACCGGCTACTACGATCCAAGGGACACGGTGTCGTTCAAGGTCAAGATGTCCAACAGCGATCCGAGCACCGCCTTCGAGAACCTGACAGGCGAGATCTATGCCTTTGCGTCCAGCCTCACCCATCGCACTCAATACAAGCTGCTGGGGTCCCAGCCATTTCAGGTCTCACTTCCTGTGCGGGGCAACTACGACTTCGTCAGCAAGGAGATGGCGATCTACACGGATACGGCCGCCGGCGCCGGGGACAGCGGCAGCATCTATCACGGATTCAAGTTCGAAGGCTGGCTGCTGCGCATCGTGGACAGCGCCGGACAGGTGGTGGCGCGCAAAGCGTCGTCGCCCGTGTTGCTAAAGCTGGCCGACAAAGCGCCGGCCCTCTCTGTTGGCGAGCCTTTCGACCGGAGCGCTCCGGGCGCAGGACCAGGAAAATAGCTCCACCTGGAATGGACGTGAGACCATTCGGAGCGGCGAAGCCGTGGCGCGTCGTGGTCGCGCCAGCGTCTTGGAGCAACGGCAGTCCTGTCTTTCCATTATCCACAAAACCGAAACCGAGCACGGAAACCGGAGCGGCCCATATTATTTGTCATCCTGAGGAGCTAACCTCGCCAAAGCGCGAGGGTGATTGTTGGGCATGAACCGGGGAGCGGCTTCGCAGTCGCGCGAGCGTCGTGGAGTGCGGCAGTCCTGTGCCGCCTTGGGAGAAAACGCCGTCAGCGACTAACGCTCTCTGAAGGAATGAGACACTCCGAACGAAGACCTCATTTGCTGCCACGTCTTCCGGTGGGTCGAAAATCGGTCCGGCTCGCGAAGGCGGCACAGGACTGCCGCACTCCACGACGCTGTCGCGTTGACGAACGCCCCACGGCAAACGCCGGATGTCGCCCTCCTGCAACCGGCAGGTTCATTGGCAGCTTGCGAAGGATCTCACGAGGCGACCGCGACGGTCTGGTTAGCCGACACGTAATCAAAACTGACGGCGTTTTGAGCGGCGCTGTCAGTTCCGAGAACGGTGAATGGTGGCATAACGCCGGATGGCATGCTGTGAGATTCCTTCGACAGACTCAGGACAGGCTCTTCGCAAGCTCAGGATGACAAATAACGAAATCCGCTTTGATCTCCCTGCCCGGCCTCGGACTTGTGGGTAATGGAAAGACAGGACTGCCGCACTCCAAGACGCTGGCGCGACCATCAATGCCTCACGGCTCGGGCTTCGCTTTCTCGAAAGGCAGTGACGCGGATTCGAGCAATCGCTACTTCTCCACAATCACTCGGAAACCGACGTTGTATATTTTCATCCAGCCGGGGTACCCGAGACGCCAGGAGGAGGTCGAACGATGCTGGCGCTGGGACCACGAACCGCCGCGGACAACCTTTTGTTCGTCCACGGTGGTGTTGTTCCGTCCGTCGGTATCGCTGTAGGGATACGGGCGGAAGGCGGAACGGGTCCATTCGGCAACATTGCCGTGCATGTCGTTGAGGCCCCAGGCATTCGGCAGGTAGGAACCGACCTTGGCCAGATGCACCACGCCGTCGTTGAAGCGTTTGTCCCGCAATTCGTAATCCATCTCCGGGGGCGGATTTTTCATCGGCCGGGGATTCACGCCCACGACGACCAACTGGGTGAGCGAGGCATCCGCCAGGTTTGCGTGCGTGGAGAAGTCGGTGTTGAAGTCGCCGTAGTTCATCGGCGTGTTCGTTCCGGCGCGGCAGGCCCACTCCCACTGCGCTTCGGTCGGAAGAGCGATCTTGCGTCCGGTCTTCTTCGAGAGCCAGTCGCAGAAGGCGTTGGCTTTTTCCCATGTGACGCGGATAGCCGGGAAATCGGGCTGGTTCATGAAGTAACCGCGGTTGGTTTGATCTTTCCAGCGCATGTCGTAAACGCCGTTCTCAAAGCCCGGGTCGAACTGCTGGAACTGGGCCATGGTCACTTCGGTGGCGGCCATCCAGAACGGCTGCCCGATCTTCACCGCGTTCATCGGGCGTTCAGCCGGAGTTTCGCCGTTGGAACCCATGACAAACTCGCCCGCCGGAATTTCGACCAGCTTCATCTTCTGGCCGCCGCCCAAGTCGAACTCGATGGGCTGCTCGTTCTGCATCGTCTTGGCGGTGGCGGCGTCGAATGGCCAGCCTTTGACGGTCGGCGGTGCGGCAGGCGCCGACTCCGGTTCCACCGGTTGGAAATCGGCGGGTTCGTATGGGTTGACGATTTCCTCGGGATTGAAGTCGATATTGGCGAACTGCTTCTCGCATTCGCGGCGGCGTTGAATGTAGGTCTTGCTGGCGCCATGCTCGACCCAGGTGCCGAAGAAGGGCACGTTCATGTCGATCCACGTGACCAGGCGTTCGCGTTGCTCCGGGGTGAGCTTCACGTTGTGGTGGCCCTTGTCGAGGATTTGGATCAGTTCCGAGGTGCTGGCGTGGAACTCCAGCGGCGTCAACAGGTGGTAATCGCCTTCGGGGCCGTTGCGGCGCACGTACGGATGCAGCGCGGAATAGGAGTTCGAACCCCAGCGCTGGCCTTTGCCGAAGGTGAAGTTCGGGATCGGATCGCCAAGCTTGTCCTTCTTTGCCGACTGTCCGTTGTGGCAGCCGACACAGGCCTCTTCCAGCACGTTCTGCACTTCGCGTTCGAAGGCGAACCCGCGCCGCTGGCCATACCACGGCGTAATCGTTTGCGGGGTCTTCCGGGAGGCGATCGTGGCACGCGCCGGCACTACGGAGTTCTGCTTCTCGTGGCAGCCGGAACAGGAAACCATTTCGCCGGGCATCCCGACGAACCAACTGCGCATGAGCTGGAGGGCGCTTCCGTTTTCGTCCAGCGGCTGCAACGCAATCGGCGTGTTGGCGGGCGCGCGGAACACCGTCGAGCCGTCGTCCTCTACTTTCACCGTGCCTAGAATATTGTGGGGATCCCATGGCCCCTCCATGCCGATGCAATCGTGACCGCCGTGGTGTCGGTATGAATAGTCATACGAGAACACGCGCAGTGTCTTGACCTTCCCGCGCGGCACGCCTTCCAGGCCCGGGCCGTTATAAACGCTGGCGATGAACACCGTGCATTCCCGGTCGGTCTTGACGACGCGATCCATCGGCAGAGTCGGACGCACCTGTTTGCGCAGGGGCAGCGCTTCGAACAAATGATCCGTCGGCGAGGCGATCACCGGGAAGACATTGTCGTAAATGTCCACCAGGCAGATCATGAACGGCTGGTTGCCGTCCGGGGAAGCGGACGCGAGAAACAAGTCGTTCCCTAGCGGGCGGGAATGGGTGAACATGGGGCGGGCATCGTTTTCGAGGCCGTCCTGCACCTTGTTTTCGACCGGTTTTCCATAGCAGGTGAGCTTCTGCACCGCGCCATCGATTTCATGGCGCCCCTTGCTGACGTCAAAGAGCACGAGCGCGCCCATGCGGCAGGCTCCGTGATGCCCCGTGACGATCCCCGCGAACTTGGAGGAGGAACCGGGAAGCGGTTTTGCGTAAAAGATGCTGTTGGGCCAGTAGGAGTTGCTGCCGTAGAACTCCTTCTGGTCGGTGCCGTCCGGGTTCATTGTCATCAAAACGCGCGAGAAATAGTGGGCTGTGTCCTCGTATTCCCAGCGCAGATACATGACACGCCCGTTTGGCATGACATTGGGGCACCAGTCGTTGTCTTGATCGAAGGTGATGCGGCGGATCGAGCCGTCCTTTTCCATCAGGTGAAGATTGCCGACGAAAATCGCGCCGCCCACACAGGGGACGCCGTGGAATCCGGTCGATCCCACGAACAACCGGCGGCCGTCAGGCAGATAGCACGCGTCGTAGTAGTCGATGTCCTTCTGGTCGTTCGGCGTCACCGCCTTGACATTGGAGCCGTCCACGCCCATCTCCATCACACTCCAGTAATCCTCTTTCTCGAAGCTCTTGCTGAACATCAGGCGGTCGCCGTCGTAGTCGAGATTGATGTCCCCCAGGAACTCGGTGCCGTTGAGCAGCGTACGAGTCTCTCCCTCGCCTTGCCAGAGCGGTCCGCGCACGATCGAGTTCAGGTAACCGCCCTTGGGCAGCCCGGAGTTGACAGAGTAGTTCTGCGGAAGCCCGTTGTTTGAACCCAGGGCGCGCCGGACGTAGAGCAGTTCCTGGAAATCGATCCCGGGATGCCGCTTGTAAATATTCGTCATGAGTGTGCGGATTTTGGCCGCGACCTCCAGACGATCCTGGTCGTTCTTCACCGCCGCCACTTGCGCGGTAACGTCGGTTGCTTCCTTCAGCAGCCTGTCGGCGTCCTTGTACCGGTCGGGGTAACTGGCCGCAAAGCCGTGGATCGCGCGCTGCACGGCTTCCGGTTTGAAGAACTCCACCAGCTTGAGTTCCATTGCCTGTCGGCGGCTCTCATACAGCAGTTCCCGAATCTTGCAGATGTCTTCAGGCTTCTGGATTTGCTCGGCCAGCGCCATCGCCTTGGTACGCAACGGGCCATTGGAGATTCCCCATTGCACGTACCGAACCGCCAGTTCGTGGACATCCTTGGGGCCGGGATTGTGAAAGATGGGCGCGCTTTGAAATTCAAATTCGATTTCGTCGGCGCTGCGGGGAAAATCGCGCATCAACAACGGCGCAAGCGCCTTGAGGTTGCGATAGGCGTAGTGCAGTTTGCCGATTACGTTGGTGACGGATTCGGTCCACGTGCCCTTCTTCTCGTAAGCGGAGACGATATCCTGGTCGCTTTCGTACTCCACCACTTCGGCAACTGGCTTGCCGGAGGTAAGCAGCTTCCCGTCGGCGGCGGCAAATGCCCGGCTGACATCCGGGGCTTTTTCGATCAGCGCCTCCCAAACCGGAACGCGTTTTTTGTCGAGCACCACCACGCGGCTGTGGTCCAACCGCTTGGGCATGTCGGAATCCGTTCGGTTCCAAACGACGATCCGGTCGATCGGGAATTCCGCGCCCAAATCGACTTCCCACGCCGGAAGCGGCACGTTTTCAGCGGAGTGGGTGACTGAGCGACTGCCCCAGTGGCCGTCGGTGTTTCCGTCGATCGCACGGCTGGCGACACCGTCGAAAGCTGTATCGGATTGGGATGCCCTGCCTTTCAAGGCGATGTTTTGCCCCCCCGAAAACACCTGCACTTCCGCCAGCGAAAGCGTGGCTTTCTTAAGCCGGCTTTCGACGCGGACGTAACGGCCCTTTAACCCGGACCCCGAGCTTTGCGCCCCGGAGTTCCACGGCAGCATAACCAAACCAACGGCCAAAGCCGCAATGCCCCACTTGATCTGAATTCTCATAGTTGATCGATCGCGCGTTTCGGTGCGATGCTTGGCGGAAACCCTGCCGCCCGCGGAAAGTTGCGCAGGAAAAGAGTTTATGATAACGGCATGGTTTTTCAATGGAAATCCTGAGGCTGAAAGGTTGGCTCCAATCTTTAGCGAAGAAAGCGATCGCAACGGATTGCGTTGGGAGTTCCGAGAAACGCGCCAGCGTCTTGGAGTGCGGCAGTCCTGTGCCGCCTTGGGGTGAAGCGTCGTCACGATTGGCGCCTTTCAGAACGGCTCCCGGTACACTCCATTGTACTTCTTCGCGGAAGAGATACGCCGGAGCCTTTCGTGACGGACAGAGTTTCCAGCGGACATCTGAATTGGTCGGCCTGCGAAGGCGGCACAGGACTCTGAGCATTACCCACAAGTTTGCAAACCGAACGCACGAGCGAGGACAAAGCCCCGAATGCTGTCATCCTGAGCCTGCGAAGGATCTCACGAAGCAGTCCGAACGTTTGTTTCAGTCGGCGCGTCATCGGAACTGACGGCCCATGCGGTCGATGCCGTCAGCTTCGAGAACGGTGAAGGGTTGCATAACGCTGGTTGGCGTGGCGTGAGATCCTTCGCAAGCTCAGGATGACAGATAATAAGGGCCGCTCCGGCTTCCACGCTCGGTTTCCGATTTGTGGGTAATGGAAAGACAGGACTGCCGCACTCCACGACGCTGGCGCGACCGCCAAAGCTCCACCCGTATTCGAAACCGCTGCTTACCCGAACAGTGTTGAGCGGGACGCCCGCGCTCCCAGGATCTGGCGGCTTCGACGCCTTTTCACTCACTGAGCGCATTTCTTCCGTATCGCTAAAGATTGCGGAGGTTGTGGAAGGGACCTACGGGCTTTATAACGAACGCCGGTAGATAAAAACGGCTTCGGTGGCGCGGTCGAAGTGGCGTTCGGGGCCGAAATTGTGCCACACCAGTTCGGGACGCTGGGTTTGTTTCCAATAGACGTCCAGCGTTTTTTCCAGTCGATACTGGTATGAGACCGGCGCACCGTTCTCCAGGTGGGCACGGGAAAAGAGCGCCAGCGCGTCCCGCAATTGGCGCGCCTTTCCGAACGCGATGATCCAGTCTGGAAAGACGTTCTCCATGAAAAGCGATCCATCGAGCGCCTTCAACCTGCGCAACGGCTCCGGGCCGAGCACGGTGTCGTGATCGATCGCGCCGCGCAGCTTGATCCGGTCGCCCAGATAGTAAATAAGTGGCTTGCCCATGTAATCGGGGCAGGTCCAGACAGTGTCGTCGGGGCGGGCGTTTTGCCTGAGGAACGCGACGGTTTCGCTGAAACCGGTGGGATAGGAAGCGAAGGTTTCGCCCAGCCAAGCGGGGAACAGCCATCGAAACGGCGTTCCCGGTGCCACGGCGAGGGCGTTGCACGAGAGCAAAACTCCAAGCACGCCCGCCGCGGCAATTTTCGACCGGCGATGGATGAACCAAAGGGTTGCGCCCACCAGTATGGCCATCAGCGGCAGGACGGGCGTGAGATAGCGCACTTCGGGAATGGACGCGCGGAAGATATTCTGGGGAGTGACCAGCGCGAGCACGAAAGCGAACCCGGCCACCGTTGTCGCAAATTCCCAAACGATGCACGCGACGTTACGGACTTCGGATTCCGCCGAACGCCGCGCCCTCGCCAGGAACCCGCCCAGCAGCAAGACCAGCACCCATGGGAGCGCGTTGATTTGGTTCATCCCTTCCAGGTTCCAATAGAAAATGATCGGGCGCGCCCACCACCAGTTCGGAGCCGGCGTTTCATGCAGGGTGGGGTCGAATTTTCGGGCCATCTCCAACGCGGGCAGGACGCAACGCGCAACGTACGGCAGGACGAGCGCCGCACAGAGCGCCCCGGCGACGCCGAGCTTGGCCCAGTCCCGCCGGCCCATCGTGCCCCGGTGGAAGCACCAGTGGCGGATCGCCAGCGCTCCCAGAACCGAGATGCCGTTGAGGATGTTCGTCCAAACGAGCAGCGCGCCCAGCACGCCGGTCAACGCCGCGCTCAACCAGTTGCGCCGGTTCAAGAACGTCCGGTATTGGTGGAAGATAAGGACGGTCAGGAGAATGGCCGGGGCGTAATAACGGCAGTTGCGGCAGTAGAGCAGCATGTTGACGGAGAAAGCCGCGGTCGCGAGCGCATAAAGCTGCAGTATCGGCCAGTCGGGGAACTCCAGCCGGAGCAGCCGCCAGAAGGCGATCAGCGCCGCGATCCCGCAGCAAGCCATGGCGAACCGCCCCGTCCACGGCGAATCGCCCAGCAGTGCAAAGAAGGCGGCGACGATGTAGTTGTCGAGCTGGACGAAGTGGATTTCGAGGCTGTCGTTCAGGGCTGCGCCATTGCTGTCGGGGACAAGGTTGCGTCCATCCCAGGCGGTGGCGGAGTGGAAGGCGAGAAAATGGCGCGCGAAGAGGGCGACATGGGCTTCGTCATCCCAGAGCACGGCATTGTCGAGCCGGCACGTGACCAGGATGGCGAAAACCAGGATTAACAAAAGGGAGGCAACGCGCACCACGGCACCAAAAGGGCAAACGCGGGAAAAAACGAGAAAAATCCACCATTCAAAAATTGCTCGCGCAAAGGACGCCAAGCACGCCAAGATAAGAGAATGAACGAAGACGATCTTGCGAAAATCGTTGTCCAGGCGGCACTTGAATTGCACAAGGAGATTGGTCCGGGATTGTTGGAATCGGTTTATGATGTGCTCCTTGCCAGCACGTTGCGGGAGCAAGGCCTGGAGGTGGAAAGGCAGAAGCCCATTCCCGTCGTTTTCCGGGGAAAATATTTTGACGAGGGATTCCGCGCCGATCTCGTCGTGTCCGGGCTCCTGCTCGTTGAATTGAAATCGGTCGCGGCGCTTGCGGCGGTGCATCGCAAACAAGTCCTCACCTATCTACGGCTGGGCAATTTCAAACTTGGACTGCTGATTAATTTCGGAGGGGCGTTGTTGAAGGGCAATATCGAACGGCTGGTCAACAACCTTGAGGAACCGATTGTTCTCTGAATCTTGGCGTGCTTGGCGTCCTTGGCGCGAGATTTTCTGAAATTTTAAATATTCTTGGCTAGGCTTGATTCGGGGAGCGCATGCACCCAGGCGTCGTTGCCATCAGTGCTTCGCCACATTGCGATCCTTGCCTGCGGCAAACAAGAACGGCAGAGATGCATAAAATAATCCGCTCCAAAGTAGGACGTCAATGCAGTCCCGCGTGAACGAGCCAATGTAGGAGAGATTGGGACAGAAAAAATCACCGAGGTAAAGTGCGACAAAGCCCGGAATCTCGATGGTGCAGCGAAGAGCCATGAACATACACCAAACCGTTTCGTCTCCTTTTTCGCAGTACGCCGCCCACCACATGCAGCCGCAAACGAGGGCGGTGTGCAGCACGAAAATAAGCAATGACAGCCCCGCGAGGTTAAACCCGCAAACGCGGTAAGATGAAACCGGATTCCACAGCCGACGAACAGCGAGGACGCAAATCGCGCTGAGCAGAACCGTCCAGACCGAACAGATAATCGCAAGTTCAACTGAGCGAAAAGCATGGCCTTCCTCAATCTCAAAAATGATACCCCCGACCGCTGAGACGATGAGAAACAGTAGTGCAGTCTTCGAGATCATTTGATTGAGGGGATCGAAACGCGCCGCGAAGCGTTTTGAAAGGAGAGAAATTCCCCTGTTCGAAATCCGTTTTGCGGGGAACAATTGCTTCATGTCTTCCTCCGCCCACACCACCGTTTTCGAATTCCACCACGGCGATTGCATCGAAGGGATGCGCTCTTTGGAATCCGAGTCGGTGGACGTGGTGGTTACTTCGCCCCCTTACAACCTCGGCATCGCTTACTCCAAGTTCAAAGACACGGCGGACCGCAGCGAGTATCTCGACTGGTCGGTGCGCTGGGCGACGGAACTGCGCCGGGTGCTGAAACCGGACGGTTCGTTTTTCCTGAATGTCGGATCGTCTCCGCAAAGCCCACTGATGCCGTACCAGCTGGCGCTGCGCCTGAGCGAACTCTTCACCCTGCAAAACACGTTGCACTGGATCAAGTCGATCGCCGTCGAAACGCGCGCCGGAGAAACGTTTTCGGTGGGGCACTTCAAGCCGATCAATTCCAAGCGCTTCATCACCGACTGCCACGAATTCGTCTTTCATTGGACCAAGTCGGGCGATGTTCCCGTGGACCGCCTGGGGGTGGGGGTCGAGTATTCGGACAAAAGCAACATCGCCCGCTGGGGCCACACCGGAGGCAAGGATTTGCGGTGCCGCGGCAATAACTGGTTTGTGCCGTATGCAACCATCCAGAGCCGGGACGCCGAGCGCCCGCACCCGGCAACGTTCCCGGTGGCTCTTGCCTCGATGTGCCTGAAATTGCACGGAATCGATAAGCTCGAAGGGGGTGGCGTGGTCATGGACCCGTTCGTCGGGATCGGGCACGCGGCCCTCGCGGCCGGGGAGTGCCACGCCGGGCGGTTCATCGGATTCGATATCGACGAGGGCTACCTGGCCGAAGGCCGGCAGCGGATACTGGAGGCAGGCGCGACGGCGGTCGTATGCAATCTGCCCGAGGGCATGGAACCGCCAAGCCCGACGCCGAAAACGCCAGTGAAGCGCGGTCGTAAACCGAAGCCGCGCCCGGAGACGCCGGACGAGCTGGGGTTGGGGGTTTGATTACAACGTTATTCGGTCTCGGACATCCTGACATCTATCTGGAATCGACGTGAGACTGTTCGGTGCGGCAAAGCCGTGGCACTTTGTGGTCGCGCGAGCGTCTTGGACTGCGGCGTGGCTCCGCCGCTTTAACAGCCGGATGCGCCACCGTTTGACAGCGCGCTTGGGAACTCGATTGGCCCCATGGGGGACGAGCCGATTGGCGCAAGAAACGCTCTGGGTAATTCCTGAGTCCAATCGCATTCGAAAGCGGTGGTGCTTCCTTTCCATTACCCACAAATTCGAAGCCGAGCATGGAGACCAAAGCGGTTCCCATTATCTGTCATCCTGGTGCGCCCGTGAAGCGGGCGTCAACGTGGGTGAGAGTCCCACCGGTGCAGTTAGACGGTTCAGCACCGAAGACCGTGCCAACTGCGTCGCCGTGAGGCGGGGTGGGGAGCA